>Ga0181523_10000152_pt1 | contig 73990 bp, 59 predicted proteins | sample PEATcosm2014_Bin_43_FD_119752 | JGI IMG/M metagenome (GOLD analysis project Ga0181523, IMG submission 119752) | Peatland microbial communities from MTU Mesocosm Facility, Houghton, MI, USA - PEATcosm2014_Bin05_30_metaG | ecosystem: Environmental > Terrestrial > Soil > Wetlands > Peat | place... | reverse complement strand
TGTCCGATAACAGGTATTATGTTAACAATTATTCGAGCGAGACCGCGCTGCATACCGATTCCCGAATCCGAGCAACAACTCAAGGTGTCCATGTTCAAGGACTTTTTCGGAGATTCACGGAAGTCCTCAGCGATAGTGGCGCGCGAGTTCAGATGCGTAGGTCTTCCCGATCGTCCCGGCATGCGACTTGACCCAGCTTTCCAAACTTGTTCGCCCGGTCGGTGGCCGATGGGAGACGAGCAGGTCGGCCATCAGTCCTTTAATCTCGTCCTCCGTCAGAACCACGTCCTTCAGGATCGCCCCCAGAATCCCGGAAGCAAGCCGAATGAGACCCGGCGGCAAATGAACGATCCAGCACTTGCCTCCCATGGCGTTTCTGATCGTTTTGACCAGTTCCGTGTACGTGTAACTCTCAGGGCCCACCGCGTCCGCAATGTAGCTGTCCGAGCGCTGGCCGCCCTCGACCGCCAGTTCCGCCAGATCGTCCACGAAGATAGGTTGAACGTGGTACTCGCCGCTTCCTGGGATGGCGAACAGCGGAAACCGCCTCAACATGAAGGCGATGTTGTTGATGAGGATGTCGCCTACTCCGAAAAGCACCGCCGGGCGCAGAATGGCATACGACAGCGAGGACGATTGAATCGCCTGCTCCAATTCGGCCTTGCCTTTGAAATACGGAAGCGGAGAACCGATCGATGGATTTGTGATGCTGACATGAACGATCCTCTTGACTCCTGCCGCTTCGGCGGCGTGAATCAGCGCCCTTGTGTTGCGAACCGCGTCTTCGTGGCGAAGTCCTCCATGGGAGAACCGGACCCAATAGGTGTTGTAAAGGACAGTCGCGCCTCTCATCGATTCGGCCAGCTGCTTGGTGTCAGTAAAGTCGAGCGGAAAGACTTCAACTCGGCCAAAGAGCGATGATCCGGGCTGGGGGTGGTTCGTTAGCGTTCGGACCCGCTCGCCGCGGAGGAGTAACCTCCTAGCGATCTGCTGGCCGCTGAACCCGAATGCTCCGGTCACAACGCTGGTAGTCGCCTCGGCCGGACTGTTGCCTTCTTGCCCGGAGTCCATAAATCCCCTCCCTCTGCACACATTCGTATAGGGTTCTCTCTGTGCCCCTCTGTGTTCCCTGTGGTTCAAGCTTTTCCCTTTTACCGCAATCATCTTTGTGGCACATAGGACCTACACTTTCCCGGAAACCGGCTCATAGCGCAGGATGACAGTGCCGGAATTGAGGGGGCGTGCTTCCAGAAGATTAAGCCGAAGGCGGGAAAGATCGCGTCCGAACAAGGTGGCGCCGCGGCCGAGGATGATCGGCACCACTCCTATACGCACCTCATCGAACAGACCGGCCTCGAGCAGCGTGGCGCACAACTGCCCGCTGCCAAAGACGAAAAGGTCGCCATCCACTTCGCGCTTGAGCTTCGCCGCCTCTGCGGTGGCGTTGTCGTGGATGAGCCGCGTGTTGTTCCATTCTGCGCGCTCGAGGGTGCGGGAGAAGACGACCTTGGGCAGGCGGTTCATGTAATCGGCGACCACTCCGCTTGCGGCCTGCCAATATGCGGCCATGCCTTCGTAGGTGACGCGGCCGAAGAGCAGGCCTCCGGCCTGGCGCAACTGTTCGATTGAGAACTCTTCCTGGTCCTTGTCGAAGAACGACTGGAACCACTCCACGTCCCAACTTTTTGCTCCCTCAAAGTATCCGTCAAGGGAGAGCACGTTCCACTGAATCAGTTTGCCCATTGCCGTCCTCCATGCGAGATGGGTGAGTTTCGGGGGGGCCCAGTATACTGCCTGGGTGGTATCGAGATATACACTTTGCGGCCGGCAAAACTGGTGTTCTGGCTATATGTCGATGCAGCCTGGCACAGCCAATTTAAAGAAGCACGATCCGGCTCCTTGCGGCACTCTGTTCGGGCAGAAGAGACGCAAGGCTCGAATCCAGAGTGGCCAGTCTTCCCTTTTTCTGGATCGCCAGCCCTAGCAGGTAGGCGTCGATGATTTGCTGGTGGCCCAGCAGGCGCCGTCTAAACGGAGCCAGGGCTTCGGCGACTCCAATGTCTTCGGTCCAGAAGCGATGCGCCGGATGCTGAAGGCTGCCACTCAGGACCTGGAGCGCATCACCAAGGGAAACCGCGCGCTGCGAAAAGACCGGATTCGAGACAATCCGGACAAACCCAGCCTGGGTCATGGCGCAGGTCGCCCACCCGCGATGGGCATTCTGCGCGAACCAGCTCTGCGCTCGCCGGTGCGCCTCATGAGGAGGCCAGAGCAGCGCAATCAGCACGTTGACATCCAGCAGGAAGCCGCTCACCGCTCTTCTGCCTCCAGCCGCCTCACTTGTTCGGAGGTAACGGTCTCGCGGTCTTCGGGAACATCAAAGACCACAAGGCCGTTGACCACCCGCGTCTTCGGAGGTGCGCTGAGACCGCGGCGCACCAGTTCCGAGAGCGCTTTCCCCATCGCCAGCGACCGGTTTTCAGCGTAGGTCTTAACGACCTGAAAAATATCATCGTCGAGACTGAGTGTTGTCCGCATACAGATGATGATGCAACAATGGGACGTATGATGTGAATTGTGTAATTGGCGCCATCATTCCATTCATCATGATGCGATTCGGATAATCAGGCATCAAGCCCGCCCCAGCAATTCTGCGAGGTTTTCGCGGAACTTCCCGAGTGTCGCCAGCCGTTCCGGCGTGGCTTCCACCACTTCCGTCTTCGCCTGAAAGACCTTGCGTCCTTCCCTTTCGGTGAGCACTCCCATTACTTCGCCCATGCGCCAGCCGGGAGTGCCCAGAATTTGCAAGCCGTCCACGCCCGGCACGAGCAGCGCGACGCAGTTGTCGCGCATCACGCCAATGCACTTCGGATAGCGTTCAAAAGTCTGGAGTTCGAATCCCGCAAGGTAAAGGCGCTGAAGCTGTTCGGCGGAATCGGGCATGGAGGGGAATTTGTAATTGTGTAATCTGTTAATTCCGTAATTTGAATGACGCACCTGCGACTAGCGCGCCTACTGCGCTTCGGCGCGGATGACTTCGAGTGCATTCCCCTCCCCCAGCATCAGGAAGGTGAAGACTCCCGCGTTCGCCTCGTAGCATGCAAACGATGTCCCCAGCCCCGCGGGATCGGCGTAGCTGGCGATCTTCCGGCCAGTCTGCGCGTCCGCGACCACTACCGTCTGGCTCTGGCTCTCTTCATTCCAGAACGAAATTGCCAGCCGATTTTCGGAGACATGAAACGCGCTGGCCACGGCGCCACGCACCGAAGCGGCGACCCTGAGCGTCCGCATTATCTTTCCGCTCGGCGCGATCACATAGACCAGCGCGGGCGAAGAAGCTCGCATGACGTAGAGGTTGCCGTCGTTTCCGGCCTCGGCATCCGCCAGATCGAGCCTGGACGGTTTCTCCGTATCGTTCCACCATTCGCTTTCCTGAAGTTCTTTCTTCGGCGCGTTCTTCCGATCCGCGATCGGGTCTGATTTCGCACCGGTTTTCGCAGGCGTCTGCGGTTGCTGCCGCGGCTCCTGAAACGACAATCCCGCCAGTTCCCTTCCGTCGGCGGAAAAAACCGCGGTGAAGTTGCGGCTTCGATTTCTGTTCTCCGGGTCGTGCTGCACGCCCGAGAGCAGGAAATTTCCATCGGGAAAAGCGGCGAACGTATACACCTCAAAATCGGCGTCGAGACGCGTCGGCGACGCAGGCGATCCGTCGGACGAAAAATGCAGCACGTAGATGCGCGGCTGCAAAACGCCGCTCTGCGCGATCTGATACAGGCCGCCATCGGGTGCGGGCGAGAAAGCATCGGCGCGATCCAGCGCCAGCTGAGAAAATGCGGCCGGGTCAAACAGGGCTGTGCGCTTGCCCTCCGGATCGATCTTGACCACCGGACCAAGCAGCGGCCGGTCCATCGCGAACTTGCGGATGTAGAGATTGCCCTCGGCGTCGCACCTCGACGGACTCATGAACGCGCCGCCCATCTCCGAGGCCACGTTCATGGTGGAGGTAGCGCGCAACGCAATGGTGGATCCGGAGGTGTAAGGTCCAGAAACCGGAACCGTAGCGGGCGGATTGGCCGGCGCCGAATTGATTTGCGCAACCGCCAAATTGGCAGATGATCCCCAGAAGGCGAGAAGCGCGAACAATCTGGTTGAAAACAAATTCATCGCGTGCCTAAGCCCCGTCAGACCGATTCAAAACTGAGAGCTGACAGCTGAGAGCGGACTCCCTACATCTTGTACTTGCCCAGGTCGTCATCGCCGAGGTCCTCCAACCATTTGCGGAGTTCCTCGCTGGTAACGGCGGGGACGGGGTTCGCCGCTTGCTTCGAGTTCTTCAATACCTCGTCTTCAACAAAGATCGGGCAATCCACGCGCAGCGCCAGCGCCAAAGCGTCCGACGGCCGGGAATCGATGCTCACCACCTGGCCTTCCCTTTCCAGCCAGATCACCGCATAGAAAGTATCGTCTTTCAGTTCGGTGACCACCACTTTGTGCACCAGCGCCTCAAGGCCGGTAAGCACGTTCTTGATCAAGTCATGGGTCATGGGCCGCGGCGTGCTGACCTTTTCGATTTCGAGCGCGATGGCGTTGGCTTCGTACACACCGACCCAGATGGGAAGGACCGTGTCGCTGCCCACGTCCTTGAGCAGCACTATCGGCATGTTCGAAACCGGATCCATCATCAGTCCGCGAATTTTCATTTCGACTTCCATAAAAACCTCAATAGCAAAGCGCTCCGCTAGCCTTCCATCTCGCCCACCAGGCTGTTCGGAAAACTTCCGGTAACCCGCACGCGCACGTAACTTCCAGTCCTAAGCTCAACCCCGTCAGGCACCGTGAAGTTCATCACCTTAATCTGCGAAGTCCGCCCGATCCACTGTCCGCGCGCCGGATTCTTCCCTTCCACCATCACCTCAAGCACCTGCCCCACATGCCGCCGATTGCGCGCCGCCCCAATCTGCTTCTGCTTGTCATTGAGCACCGCCAGCCGCCGAGCTTTCTCCGCGTCGGGGATCGCGTCCTCCAGTCGCAACGCTGGAGTATTCGGCCGCGGAGAATACTTGAACGTAAAGACGCTGTCATACCCGACAAGATCCATCAAACTCAAAGTTTCTTCAAATTCCCGTTCCGTCTCGCCCGGAAACCCAACAATCAAATCGCTAGTGAGAGATATATCGCGCCGAGCCGCCTGAATCCAGGCAATGCGCTCCAGGTACTGGTCGCGAGTGTAAAGCCGTTGCATGGCCTCCAGCACGCGCGTAGATCCGCTCTGGACGGGCAAATGCACATGGTCGCAGAGCGCCGGCACCTCATCCATCACTTCAACAATATCCCGCCCAAAATCCCGAGGATGGGAAGTAGTAAAGCGTACCCGCCGAATCCCCCCGACCGATGCCACCGCCGCCAGCAACTCAGCAAAGCTCATTTTTTCATCAGGATCGCGATAAGAGTTAACGTTTTGCCCGAGCAGTTGAATCTCCGTATACCCAAGGTCCACCAGCTGCCGCGCTTCGTCAAGAACAGAGGCGGAAGTCCGGCTGCGCTCCTTGCCGCGCGTGTAAGGAACTACGCAATAAGCGCAGAACTTGTCGCATCCCTCGATGATCGTAATGTAGCCGCGATGCGGATTGGTGCGCGCCGTGTACTCCGTCTCAAAGCACTTGTCGGTGGCGCGATCGTCGAGCCCGGTGACGCGCTGCCCGCCAGTTTCCAACTGCACCAGCATCCCGGGAAGATTGCGGTAAGAAGCCGACCCGCACACCAGCGACACATAAGGAGCGCGCTCAAAAATCCTTTCCCCCTCCTGCTGCGCCACGCACCCCAGGACGCCAAACTGTTTCCCCTGCGCCCGATACTTCTTATAATCCGCCAGCCGGTTAAAGACCTTCTGCTCCGCCTTGTCGCGAATCGAGCAGGTGTTATACAGCACCAGCCCCGCCTCTTCGACCGTAGGAACCTGCCGATACCCCTGCTGCAAGAGCGTCCCGACCACCTTCTCGGAGTCGTGCGCATTCATCTGGCAGCCGAAGGTTTCAAGATAAAACGTCTTGGAGGCGGGCTCCGACATGGAGCCAGTATAAACCAGCGAGAGCGATGCATCCCGCGGCATTAACGACGACGTTGCGTCGGTTGCCGAGTAGCCGGCAACTCATTCCGGCAGCCACCGGCCAGCCAGAATCTACCGGTCATGCCAGGCAGTGAAACACCGCGCTGGTCGCCGGTTCTGTCACATCGGGATGTGAACTTTGTCACTGATTTTTTACGGATCCTTGTATACAGTCGCCGCCGAGCCATTTTGCTCTCCCAGCTGTCCTGTTCGGCCGAATTCTAGGCTGCAAGCTCAAGGCCAAGCGTCCGGCGATTGGCTTGGCCTCCCCCATGCAGATCATCTAACTGAAAAGTGGAGATATCTATGCGCGCTTCTATTTCTTTCGTCGCTTTGTGTCGCCCTGCGGCGGTACTGATGCTCCTGCTGTTCGTGGCAACCGTTACTTTTGCTCAGATCACGCCCAGCGATGACGCCTACGTCAACTCGGCGGCTCCCACCGCCAACTATGGCACGGCTGGCACTCTGGACGTCAGCAGCGCCGCCGACACCGTCTTCATTCGCTTTGACCTGACCGCAGTGCCCGCCAGCTATACCGGCGCTTTCATCGCCAAGGCTACCCTGAAGCTGTACGTGAACACAGTCACCACGGCGGGCAGCTTCAACGTCGATCTGGTCAACGGCACGTGGACCGAGAAGACGATCGATTACAGCAAGGAGCCGGCGCTCGGAACTACGATTGCGGCCAGCGTCCCGCTGACCACGGCGAGCAAGGGAACCTACGTGGAAATCGACATTACGCCGGCCATGGTGGAGTGGCTGAACGGCACGCAGCCGAACGACGGCATTGCGCTGGTGGCGAACAGTCCGCTGGTGGCGACCTTTGACTCGAAGGAGAACACGGCTGCCAGCCATTCGGCGGAAATCGACATTGTGTATGCGAGCGGCGGAACGCTCACCGGCGTGACCACGGCCAGTGGCAGCGGCCTGATCGGCGGAGGCACCAGCGGCACGCTGAACTTGTCGCTGACGAATGCCTGTGCGGCCAATCAGGTTCTGCAATGGAACGGCACGGCATGGGTGTGCGCTACAGTGGGCACGGGCACGATCACCGGCGTGGCGGCGGGTACGGACCTGACCGGCGGCGGCAGCAGCGGCAATGTCACCCTCAACCTCGACATCACCCAGGTGCCGCAACTGAACTATGCGAATTTCTTCACCGGCAATCAGACAGTGAACGGGAACCTGAGCGCCAGCGGCTTGGTGACGGGCGCCGCCTTCAATATCGGAAGCAACCTCTTCGCCTTCGGCACATATGCAAACCAGAACGCGTTTCTCGGGTTTGCCGGAAACTCTGCTATGACCGGCACTGGCAACACCGCCAGCGGCGTAGCTGCGCTTCAATCCAACACCACGGGCGCAGGCAACACTGCGGTTGGCAATAATACACTTCAATCCAACACCACTGGGGGCTACAACACCGCTGTTGGCTCCATTGCGCTTGTGACTAACACCACGGGCAGCTACAACAACGCCATTGGATTCATCGCGCTCCTCAACAACACCACGGGCGGCAACAACAACGCTGTTGGCCAGTTAGCTCTCCTCGGCAACACCACAGGCAGCAACAACACTGCCGTTGGCGACGTCGCGCTCCAAACCAACACCACGGGCAGTTATATTACGTGCGTCGGCGCCAATTGCAACACTGGAGCCGACGGCCTCACGAATGCCACTGCCATCGGAGCCAACGCAGAAGTCACGCAAAACAACTCTCTCGTGCTGGGCAGCGTCAACGGGGTAAACAGCGCGACGGCCAGCACCAACGTTGGGATCGGCACCACCGCTCCACAATACGCGCTGGACGTGCACGGAACGGGCAACTTTACCGGCCTGGTGAGTTTTGCTCCTGGCCAGCAGTTCCCCGGTTCGGGGACGATCACGGGAGTAACTGCTGGCACCGATCTTACCGGCGGCGGCACCAGCGGCAATGTGACTTTGAACGTGGACACGACGAAGGTTGTTACCGGGGTCACAGCCGGCACGGATCTTACTGGAGGCGGTGCGGGCGGCGTGCAAATTCTCAATCTCGACACCACCAAGGTGCCTCAACTCGCCTCGGCCAACACGTTTACGGGAGCGCAGACCTTTAATAACTCCGTGATGATCACGTCGGCGGCGGCGGATGCTCTCACGGTTACTGGCGCCAGCTCCGACGGGGTCTACAGCTCTGGCGCCTACGCCGGACTGTTTGGACAAGGGACGGGCAGTACTGGTACGGGCGTGATCGGGCAAGGCTACTCGGGTGGCCATTTTGTAGGAAGCGCGGGGGATGGTGTATCGGGCGGGAGCAGCCAAGGCAACGGTGTCTACGGCGGCGGTGTAACCGGCGTCTACGGCAGCGGAACCAGCATCGGCGTCAACGGCATCGGCCCCTCCTATGGGGTTCTCGCCCAAGGGAATTTGGGGGCTACGGGAACCAAATCAGCCGTGGTGGCGCTCGCGGACGATCGCGTCGTCTCACTCTACGCCATGGAGAGCCCGGAGAACTGGTTTGAAGATTTTGGCTCCGGCGAATTGAAGGACGGGGTTGGCACCATCAAGCTCGACGCCACCTTCGCCGAGACGATCAGCCCCGAAATGGGCTACCACGTCTTCGTCACCCCGAACGGCGATTGCGAGGGTCTGTACGTTGCGCAGAAGACGGCGACAGGCTTTGAAGTTCGCGAGCTGCACGCCGGAAAATCGAGCGTGGCGTTCGACTATCGCATCGTCGCTAAGCGCAAGGGGTTGGAAAGCGTTCGGATGGAGGAGGTCAGCAATGACCACGAAACTGCGGCTTCAATCCGCCAGTTCATGGCGACGCGTTCCTCCAACACGCCGCGGCTAAAACTTCCCAAGCCTCCGCGGCAAGCCAAGGTCCACGAGCCGTCGAAATAGCTCCGAGATTCGCGCGGTGAGAAGGCGGAGGGGACGACGGTTGTTCGTCGGTAGCAGCGAGGAAAGCACGGAGTCATCCGGCTTAGCACTGGGTGACTTCTGCGTTGGCTGGCCCCGACTTCGCGCTCAGCGACGTTAGGGTGGGATTCGAGGTTGGGGGTCCTCGAGGCGGGACTTACTTCTCGATCCGCTGCAGGCGAAACAGCAGCGTGCCCCATCCCAGCCTGACGCGCATTTGCACTGGCGTGTGGCTTGCGTCCTCCGAATACCACACCCACACTTTGCCCTTGGACTGCAGCGGCCCAGAGGTGGCTTCGACCGTAACCATCACAGTCGGGAAAGTTCCGGGCGGAACTCGGACTTGCTCGCGCTTCTCCACCGTGGCGTGGACGATCGTCGTTTTGCCGTCGCTGATCGGGAACTCGTAGCTCGCGCCGGGGAGCAGCGCCAACGACTGCAGGTAGTAAAAGCCGGTGATCACGTCGGTCGCGCAAGCGGCAAGATCGTTTTCGACGTGCTTGGTCTCGCCCGTCTTCAGATTCTTCTCATCGAGCGTGCTTTTCTTGCGCGCGTAATCGAAGTGGATCGAAGTCTCGCGTTTGTGCGAACCTTCTTCGCTGTGCTTGAAGATCGAGAGCGAGCAGAATGTCCGCGGATCGAAGCGCGATTCGAAGCGATCGTGCACAGGAAAGATGACGTTGACGACGCCGGAAGATTCGGCGGAGGCGGTAACTTTGCGCTCGTTCCCGGCAACTTCCATTCTCACGACCGCGGTTCCAGCGGTAATCAAATGCCACTCGGCCGAATAAACGTAGCTCCGTCCATCGGGAAAAGGATAGTTGGGACGAGGAGCCGCGATCCGCACAGGCGCGGGCCCGATGGTCGCCGTGGGCGAAGGTTGCTGCGCCGACAGCATGGCCGCGAGAATCAGGCAGCAGAGCAGACCAGGCAGCGCCAGCAGTCCGCGAAGAGAGTTTGCTCTCGAATCAGGGCATCGCTTCAGCGACGCTATAAGTGGCTGAGAAACTCTGATACGCGATGGTTCTTGGGAAGGGCACGACTTCAGTCGTGCCATAAATGCCGCTAAACAGACGGGCTTTAGCCCCTGAGGTGAACGGCTCATGCTCCACGGCAGACTACCACACCAGCTTGCACATCAGCTTCACGATGAGGACGGCCAGCACGGCCGCGCAGCCAATGCTGGCTTCGTATTCGCGGTGCTTCCAGTAGCGCGCGGAGGAGTACGCACTCTGCTGGCTGCCGTAGGGCGTAAGCCGCGGCACCATGCGCGGCACGTGGCGAGCGTAGTCGTCGTAGTCGGGAAACGTCCGGCGCAGGTAACGCTCTTCGCCGGCAATGACCGGGATATAAATCACGGCAAACATCGCGACCATCGCCGCGACAATCCACCAACTGCGCGCCGCGATGGCAAAGCCGGCGGCCAGCATCAGCGAGCCCAGGTATAGAGGATTGCGCGTGTAGGCGTAAGGGCCGCTGGTGGTGAGCTGCTTGTCTTTTTGCACGTGGCCGGAAGCCAGTCCACGCAGGACGAGCCCGGGAAGCAGCACCAGCGCGCCCGCAATGAGCGAAGTCCGGGTGGGGCGCGCCAGCCAGACGTAAGCAAGCGCAAAAATAAATCCCAAGGGCACGCGGATGCGCCTGGCCACGCGCGACCACGTGTCAGCTCTGGTCGGTGAGGGTTGCGCCTCGGACTGTGGAACTTCACTCACTGGGTTTCGCAAGACCAGGTTCGGCAATATGAGGTTCTGCAACATGATTCTGCAACAGCTTCCGAGCTGCCGCGACTACTTCGCCGGACGTGATTTCGAGCAAGCCTGGTTCGGGCTCGCGGCGCCGAGCGTGATCGGTCATGCTGCTCGGGCTGCGCAGCACAATCGATCTCGTCCCGAAGGGTCCGTTGCGTATCGGATTTGTCGGGCCAAAAATGGCCACCACCGGAATCTTCAAAGCGGCCGCCAAGTGCATCGGCCCGGTGTCGCCGCCGATGAGCAGCCGAGCCCGGCGCGTCAGCGCGATCAACTCAGAGATCGAGCAGGAGATTCTTCGCGCCGCCCCTTCGCTGGCGGCTTCCACGGCCAACGCCAATTCTTCTTCTCCCGGACCGTAGTTTACGAGCGACCATAATCCATCTTTTGCGAGTTCCTTCGCAACCTGCCCGTAACGCTCGGCCGGCCATCTCTTCGCTCCCCAGCCCGCGCCGGGATTGAGAATCGCGAAGCCTTTCCCATCCGCCGTCAAGCCGGTAATTTTGTTCTCTGCATCCGGATCCACGGGGAATTCGGCCATCGTAGTTGGACTGACCGCCCTTGGAATGACCCCTCTCGCCAGCGCCAGCGCCTGCTCGACGACATGAGTGCCGTTCGTCTGCAAAAATATCTTTTGTGTGTAAAACATGCTGGCGGCATTCTCGCGCGGTTGTGCACTGCCATACACGATGGGCGCGCCCGACCAGCGTGCCAGCAATGCCGAGCGAACCGCGCCCTGAAAATCAATCACCGCGTCGTATCGAATTCCGCGCAACTCACTCAATCCCGACGCCATCTGCAGCCAGGTGTTGAGCGAAAACGGAGCGTGGCGCCATTCCGCCGTGTTGACGGAATGCACGCGATCGACCAGCGGGCGCTGTGGAGAGCGCCGTCCCGATCGCGGATAACGAAGAGTGCAGATCAATTCCGCCCAGCGCTCCTCGACAAGCCATCCCAAAGTGGCGTGAGGAAAAGCCTGGCGCAGCGCGGCCACGGCAGGCAGAGTGTGAATAATGTCTCCCATGGCGCTGAGACGCACGACTAGCAGGCTATTGAATCGCGGAAGACCAACTGTGAGAGAAAGGGAGTCGGTCATTTTTGTGGCAGCTCGCCCTGTCGTGGCCCGCGTCGCCATCCGCGCCGCCTCACAACTTTCGCGGCCCCAACCGCGAGCGCGTGCGAATGATCTCGGTAGCCGAGTGATTCTTGGGATCGCCCACGATGACGACTCGGCCTCCACAGGCTTCGACTTCGTCGCGCTCGGGAACGCTCTCCACCGTGTAGTCGGTGCCCTTGGCATGAAAATCGGGACGGATTTCGCGAATGATGGCGCGCACGTCGCTTTCTGAAAAAATGACGACGGCGTCCACATCCGCCAGCGACGCCAAAATTTCCGCGCGTTCTTCGGCCGGCATCACGGGCCTCCCTTCACCCTTTAGGGCGCGCACGGACGCATCGGCATTCACCGCGACAATCAGTTTGCCGCCGAGTTCGCGCGCGGCGTGCAGGTAGCGAACATGGCCGACGTGCAGAACGTCGAAACAGCCGTTGGCCAGCGTGACGCGCTCGCCGGCGCGTCGCCAGTCGGCCACACGTTCCCGAAGCTCGTCACGCGAAACAACCTTCTGTTGAAGTGATTGGCTCAATTTATCTCGTGTTGATCCCTCAGCCAGTGTCGTATCCCGTCAATTTGCGACATCGGCATAGATAGATTGTCATCTTGAGCGAAGCGAAAGACCTATGTATTTGCTTGCGCCGCCGGAATGCATAGGTCCTTCGCTTCGCTCAGGATGACAGCATAGAGTGACTCGCGGGACGCCACTCTAATGCTCGCGAGCCAGCGGCGGCGTCTTCCCGAGCGCCTCCAATAATTCCTGCTGACTGACTGTCGCCGTTCCGCGCTTCATGACCACGATGCCGCCCGCGTAGTTTGCCAGGTGTGCGGCCTCTTCGGCGGTTGCGCCCGCAGCCAGGGCAGCGGTAAAGGTCGCGATGACGGTATCACCCGCGCCCGTTACGTCGGCGACTTCATCGCTGCCGTAGATCGGAATATCCACCGGCTTGTGGCGGCGCGGGAAAACCACCATGCCATCCTTGCCGCGCGTGATCAGCAGCGCTTCCAGATTCATCGCGCCCGCGATTTGGTCTCCGGCGGCCAATAGCCGCTCCCAGTCGTCGCCGATGCGGATGCCAAGAACCTCTTCCACCTCGGACTCATTCGGAGTGGCAGCGGTGACGCCGGAAAACTCCAGCAGTCGATGGCGCGAGTCGAGCGTCACGGGAACCTTCGCGAGCCCGCGCTTTTCCCGAATCACATTCAGCAGGGTTGGCGTCGCGGCACCGTATCCATAGTCGGAAAGCAGCAGCGCATCGGAAGCCTGGGTGTATTCGCGAGCGGCCAGCACGAGCTCGCGGCGCAAATGCGAATTGGGGCCTTCTGGGGGCTCGCGGTCAAGGCGCACGACTTGTTGTCCGGCGGTGTGCGCGAATCCGGCCAGGATGCGCGTTTTGGTCACGGTGGTGTAGCTCTTATCTTTGAAAACTCCGCTGACCGGAATGCGTTTGTGGCGGAAAGCGCGCAGCAGCAGCCTTCCCGGCTCGTCGTCTCCCACCACCCCAACCGGCAAGACGTTCACTCCGAGATCGGCAAGATTGTAGATGGCATTGGCGCCGCCGCCCGGAACCACCTTGCGATCATGGTGCTTCAAAATCAGCACGGGCGCTTCGCGCGAGACGCGAGAAATTTCGCCGAAGACGAATTCGTCGGCGACCAAATCCGCGAGCACGGTTACCGTGAGCTTGGGAAAAGATTCAACGATCTTGCGCAGGCGGTCGTTTTCTTTAATATGCTTTGTCATTACTTGGTGAAGTGTTTCAAATCTACCATCTCGTAGATTGAGGTCGTGCCCTTTCTGTCTAAAGCGCCATTTCTGAGAGAAATGTGAATGGCGTAGTGCCCCTTCTTCTCGCGAGTGATGACCATCGCGTCCTTGTCGCCGACAACAGGCAGCGCGCAATGATTCCAGATCCAACGCTCGTCGCACTGGGCCGCGATAACATAGCTACTGCTAGGCTTATCCGAGTACGCGACAGAAATTCGGTAGAAATAGTTGTGCACGTCGCGGCAGTGAGTGTACCCCGTAGTGTCTACGCTACCTGTGACAGTTCCGCTGTCATCAACCTGGCCGTTCACTGTACCGCTCGAACTGCTGCTGCAACGGGTACCGAGGTCGACATCTCGCTTGTTAGTGTCGGCGATCAAGCCGGTGATCGCAACACGTTTCTCCCCGCGCAGTGTGGCTTCAAGGAAGGCTTGAGCATCATCCGGTGTGACCGCCTGCTCGGTCCAGCCCTGCGCCGGCGTAGGGGAGTCTTGAGCTTGAGCCAGGCCAATCATGACGATTAGAGCAAAGAGTGTGACCCGTTTCATGGTTTCTCCCGTGTCCGCGTCCGTGCCAAGCCCTGTCCATTGTTGCCAACCTTAGATTTTCTCACGAGCGGGGCTTCCCTTCCCTGATTCCTGTCAAAATGGCATCCACAACGTCATTGGGGCGGTCAATCGTGAGGTTGAGCTTGGCGACCGCGAACGGCTTGAGGTCCGCTTGCAATAATAATAATGACCCCAGATTGACCGCATCTTTTTCCGTGGTCAGAAAGCCGCCCGAGCCGAGCTCGCCGCGCATGGCCAGCAGGCGCTCGACGTCACTTCTGTCGTAAGCATGGTGGTCGCGAAAGACGACTTCCGCCGCCGGCGTGATTCGAGCGGCGCGCACCTGGGCGAAGAACTGCTCGGGGCGCGCGATACCGCAGAAGACAATCGGCGCGGAAGGCAGGTTCGGGAGAACAAGCTCGCGCTCGATTCGCCAGATCGGCTTCTGCTGGAGCGCGCCGAGGGAGACGCGGCAAGCCGCGTCTCTACGGGACGTCGGGTGGCCGACCGCCAAGCCTGCGGGTAGCACGATCGCATCCGCCCGTTGCAGCGCGGACAGCGGCTCGCGCAGGCGCCCGGACGGTAGCAGCCTATCGTCGAAATCTCGTTCCGTCAGCAGTACGATATCGAAATCACGCGCCAGAGAACGGTGTTGAAAGCCATCGTCGAGGATGTGTAACTGCGACTGGAATTTCTGCTCGGCCACTCGGCCCGCGGCATACCGGCTTTCGCCGACGATGACCGGAACGCCCAGCCGGCGCGCGATCAGCAGTGGCTCATCGCCGAAATTGGCGGCGTTGCCATCGGGATCGACCACTAGCACACCACGCGTCTTGCGGCCATATCCGCGTGTGAGCACGTCGAAACGAATGCCGCGCGCCTGCAGCAGTTCGCCGAGCGCAATCACGAATGGAGTCTTGCCCGCACCGCCGACGGACAGATTCCCGACGCTGACCACGGGTTGCTCCAGCCGCCGCGAGGACAGCACGCCGCGATCATACAGCGTGTTTCGCAAAGCGGAGACGGCGCTGTAAAGGCCGGTCATGGGATTCATGCGTGGCCCTCGCCCGGGATCTGCCCGCTCTCCGTTTCACGGTTCGATGATTCAGCGTTCGATTTCGACGACGAAACGCCCATCAACTGAAGCAGCGCCGCGACCGTCCTCGCCGTGGCGCCGCGCTGCGATTCGAGCGCCGCCAGCGCGTTCCGGCCGAGCGTCATTCGTTCGACGTCGTTATCGATCAATTCCATGAAGACCAGCGGCAGATCCGCCAGTCCGACGATGCGCACCGCATTGCGCCGGGCAAAGAAATTGACCACGTCGCGAAAATTCTCGTAGTGGTTGCCGGTGACGACGGGAACGCCATAAAGCGCGGGCTCAAGTATGTTGTGTCCGCCGCGCGGCACGAGGCTCCCGCCGACGAACGCGACCGTGGCCAGCGAATAAAGCGCGGCCAACTCGCCGATGGTGTCGACCAGAAACACGCCGCCGGCGAGCGCTTCGCCGCTCCACAGAGAACGCCGCCACATCCGGAAGCCGAGTTTCTCGACGAATTCGGCAACCTCCGGAAACCGCTCCGGATGCCGCGGCGCGAGGATCATCACCGCCTTCGGATGATTGGCCAGAATGTTGCGAAACGCCGAGAGCAACGGGCCTTCTTCGCCGTCGAGCGTACTGCCACACACCAGAATCGGACCCGCTCCGGGGTGGCGCAAGCTCTCCCGAAGACTGGCAACGATCTTCGGCTCGGGCGGTGGCTCCACATCGAATTTCAGATTGCCTGCCAGCGCGACTTTCGACTCGGCCGCTCCAATTTCCATAAGCCGGCGCCGGTCTTCTTCGGTCTGCGCCAAAAACAAATCGACGTTCGCGAGCGTCTTCTCCAGCAACCTCGGAAGCCAGTTGCGGAGCCGCTTGTACCGGGGAAACGAGCGGTCGGAAATGCGGCAATTGATCACCGCGATGCGAGCGCCGCTGCGCCTGGCCAGCCGGAGAAAATTCGGCCAGAATTCAGTTTCAGCGACGACCACGAGTTCCGGACGCAAAGCGTCGAGGTAGGGCCGGATGGCGAAGGCGAAGTCCAGGGGGAAATAGAACACGTTCTCCGCGCCGAACCGCTGCGCAGCTAGCTTCTGTCCCGTACTGGTCGTCGTCGAAAGCAGCACGCGATAAGAGGGGAATTTCTGTTGCAACGCCGTAACCACTGCGCTCGAAGCCACCACCTCGCCCACCGAGACCGCATGAATCCAGATCGCAGGCTTCTCATCGCGGCCGGCCAGAGCGGGCGGAACGCCGCCGAACCTCTGGCGCAAGCCTGCCCGGTACTTGCCGTGGCGCATCATCTGCAGCAGCCAGTAGGGCAGCGTCAGTAAAAGAAAAAAAGCGAGCAGCGCACTGTAGAGCGCGTACATGAAAGAAGTTCCATTCTAAATGGGGAGCCCAAATCCGATTGGACCGGGACGGGACAACACCGCTTCGACAGACCGCATCCCATTGAGAACCGCGGCTTCGGGCTGCGCGCTTCGGGCTAAAATCGAACAGGAATCGATCGCTCGCGGCCCGTAGCTCGCAGCGATCTTCTATAATTCGGCATCCTATAATTCACGTATGCATAATGCAGGTTCAGAGGAACCGCTTCGCCCGCCGATGACGCGAGCCCCGCGTTTTGTGGCAGTCTGCGCTTTGGTGCTGCTCTGCTCGCTGGGCGCGCTCGCGGCCAAAGAATTCGTGATGCCCGTGGCGCAGCCCGCCCGCACCTATCCGGCGCATGACGACCACCCCATGGAAAAAGTTACGGTCGCAGTCGATCCGTATGACCTCGAGGACAAAGCTTCGATCTTCAGCGTCAACTACCGCAACAACGGTTATCTGCCGGTGTTCTTCGTCGTCACGAACGACGGCGATCAGCCCGTCTCTCTCGTCGGCATGAAGGCCCAATTGAATACCAAGGATCGCAGCAAGCTTTACCCCTCGACCACGGAGGATCTGGCGCGCCGGCTGTCGCATCCTTCGCGGAACGACCGGCAGAATACGTTGCCGATTCCGTTGCCCAAGAAAGAAGTGAAAGGAGGCGTGAGCCGCAAGACCTGGGATGAAATCGAACAGGCTCAGTTTGGCGCGAAGGCAGTGGAACCGCACTCCACGGCACGCGGCTTCCTCTTTTTCGATGTTCTCGACATCTCTCATCCCCTGCCCGGCGCCAGCTTCTACCTGATGGGAGTGCGCGACGCGAGGGGCAATGAGCTGATGTATTTCGAAATCCCGCTGGAGAAGTACTTGAGCGCGCCGGAAGCGAAGAGACCGTAACGGCCGAACACGTAACGGTTGAACAATGGAGCGACGGGCGTCTCGCCCGTCCGGCGTTCGTGCTGAGAACGTCCGCGGTCGGCAGCGCCGTGACCGGGCGGGGCGCCCGGCGCTCCACCAGCGAGGCCAGCTATAATCTCCTGATATGGCGACCACTTCAGCTGTTTCCGAGGATCTGCTCGCGAAATACGAGCCGGTCATCGGACTCGAAGTCCACGTACAGCTCCTGACCGCGTCGAAAATCTTTTGCTCGTGCTCGACGCGTTTTGGCGATCCGCCGAACACGAATGTTTGCCCGGTGTGCCTGGGGCTTCCGGGAGCCTTGCCGGTGCTGAACCGGAAGGCGGTGGAATTCGCGGCGCTGGCGGCGATGGCTCTGCAGTGCCGCATCAACGAAGTTTCCATTTTTGCGCGGAAAAACTATTTTTATCCCGATCTGCCGAAGGGCTACCAGATCTCGCAGTATGACAAGCCGCTGGCGGAGTTCGGATTCATCGAGATCGATCTGAACGAAACTAAGACGCACGGCCGCAAAAAGAAAATCGGCATCACCCGCCTGCACCTCGAAGAAGACGCGGGCAAGAGCCTGCACGAGGGCTTTGCTGACTCTGCTCATAAGACTGCCATCGATCTGAACCGCACTGGCGTGCCCCTGGCCGAGATTGTCAGCGAACCCGACATGCGGTCGCCCGAGGAAGCCTACGAGTACCTCACGCGGCTCAAGGAAATCATCCTCTACACCGGCGTCAGCGACTGCAACATGGAGGAAGGATCGCTGCGTTGCGACGCCAACATCAGCGTGCGGCCTCGCGGACAAAAGGAATTCGGCACCAAGACCGAGATCAAGAACGTCAACTCGTTCCGCTTCGTCAAGCAGGCGCTGGAGTACGAGATCGAGCGCCACATCGAGGTTCTCGAATCCGGCGGCAAGATGACCCAGGAATCGCGCCTCTACAACGCCAACGAAGGCAAGACCTACGGCATGCGCTCGAAAGAGCAGGCCCACGACTACCGCTATTTTCCCGAGCCCGATTTGCTTCCCCTGGTGGTGGATGAGAAATGGCAAGCCGCAATTCGCGCTAGTCTGCCCGAGCTTCCGGAAGCGCGCCGCCAGCGCATGATGAAGGAGTACGGCATCACCGCGGGCGACGCGCACACGCTGACGCTGACGCGCGCGCTGGCCGACCAGTTCGAGTCCGCGGCCCGCGCGGCACGAAATCCCAAGCGCGTAGCAAATCTCGTGCAGAGCGAATTGCTCGGACGCCTGAAGGCGCAGGGGCTCGAACTCGAGCAATCGCCCATTTCCATGGCTGGGGTAACGGCCTCGGCCGATCTGGTCGAGTCGGGCGCCATCTCGGGCAAAATGCTAAAGGATCTTTACGACCTCTGCTTCGAACGCACGCAGGACTTCCCTGGCGTTTACGAAGCCCAGGGGCGTCCCGAGCAGTCGCGCGACACATCGGCGCTGGAGAAACTCGCCGATGAGCTGATGGCAGCGAATCCCAAGCAGGTGGAGCAATATCGCGCGGGCAAGAAAACCACGATCGGTTTTTTCGTGGGCCAGGTCATGAAGGCCTCGAAGGGCCAAGCCAATCCCCAGTTGGTGAATGAAGTTTTGACGAAAAAACTCGAGGGCTAGCCCAGGAGGCGGCGAAAAAAGTACCTTCTAATCCGCGCTCTTACCGCAGCGCTGAAGCGCTGCGCGCCACCCAAAATCAAGTGCATGTCGAGTGTTTCCGCAGCCTGCCGGCCTTCGCTTGGGTTAACTCTCGTCCTCACCTGCGCCTCGAAGCCGATGCCAAGCGGATATGCTGGGGGAAACCGCAAGCAGCTCACAAGTCGTTTGTTGCCAGTGGAAGGGCCCCATTTATCGGGCGGAAGAATATGTTCTAAAGTTCCGCACGGGAGTGCCGATAGCGTAAACAAGCCGGAGTGAGCTACCACTCCCGGACGAGGGAGGAACAGTGGCAGTCCTTTACTGTCACGATTCCTCGAAATCCACGCGCGACCTGCGGTTCCCCGCCGATCGCCCCACAGGCACGAGGAGGACGAATGAAAAGACAGATTCTGCACAAGATGATGCTGGGCATGTTCCTGATGCTGCTGGCGGTCGGCATGGCGTACGCCCAAAATGAGGGCCAGATCTTCAGGGCCACGATTCCATTCAGCTTCAGCGTTGGCACGCACAGTTATCCGGCCGGTGACTACACTCTCCAACCGATGCGTCAGCACGCAAGTTTGACTTACACCATGATCCTTCGGAACCAGAGGGGCGAAATCCTGGCCAATTTCCTGACCAATTCCTTGGGCTCCGGAGGAGCGGTCGGCACCGCGAAGTTGGTCTTCAACCGATACGGCGGACAGTATTTTCTGGCCGAGGCGCGGCAGGCGGGCAACGACATCGGATGGCAATTGATCAAATCGCCTTCCGAAATTGAAGTGGCGAAGGCCATGCGCCCGTCTGGGGAGTTGGTCGCAGTAAACCTTGCCACTCATTAACCAGCCGTCCGATTACCCGCAGAGACGGGGCAAGCCCCAAGACTTGCCCCGTCCCTGCAAACTGAAAAAGCTTGGGGCATCGCCAAAGCGATGCCCCAATACGAAACCCGAGCTACTTCCCCAACAGTCTGTTCTTGCCGCCGAGGGCTGTTCTACTTCGCCATTCCCGCGTCCTTCAGCACTTCTGCCGCGTAGTAATTCGTGACTTTGGCGTCGTCGCGGAGGCTCTCGTAGTAAGCCGCTTTCAATAGCTGTTCCCGGCGATCGCGCAATTGCTGGCGGATGGCCTGCTGCACCCGCGGATCGTTCAAGTCCCTCTGCCCCGCCGGTTCTTTCGAGATCAGCTTCACGATGATGTAAGCGACGGGTTGATGATTCGGATTGAACAGGGGGATGACGGGCGAATACTGGCCTGGCTTAAGCTTCATCACCGCGGCCGCCACCTCGCGAGTTGTCGGATCGACATTCTTCGTGAGTTGGGATTCGGGAGCCATTCCCAAATCGCCGCCGTTATTGCTGGTATCCGGGTCCTCGGAATAATTCATGGCCAGAGTAGCGAAGTCGTCTCCACTATCGAGACGGTTAGCAATCATCTGAATCTTCTTGAGCGCCTCGGCTCCATTCTGCGCCTTGCTGTTCTGCAGGTTGTGCACCTGGGCGTTGCCCATTGCGGAAACCATGATCTTGGCCAGATGATACTGCGCTTCGATCAGGTTGAACTCAGCCTTGTGTTCGTTGTAATAGCCGGAAACGTCCTGGTCGGTGATGTTGATGCGCGAGGTAATTTCCTTGTTCAATACCTTGTCGCGGGTAAGCGAGCGCCGCAGGTCGCGCTTGAAGTCATCCACCGTTATCTTTTTGTCCTGCAGGCGCTTGCTGAATTCTTCGGCGGTGTACGGAGACTTGATTTCGTTCAGCTTGCGGTCGACTTCTTCGTCCGTCGCCAGCAGCCCGAGCTTCTCCGCGCGCTGCATCAGGATTTCCGTCTCCACCAGTTCATTCAGAATGCTCAGCCGGAGGCTCACCGCCTGCTCGCCCGTCGGCTGCTGGTCCGAGCCCGCCGTCTGGTTGGCGTAATATTTGTCGACTTCGCTGCGATAAATAGGGTGCCCATTGACCGAGGCCATGACGTCGCCGCCGCTGCTGTTGCCCTTACAAGCCGAGAGCCCCAGCAAAAGAACCGCGCCGACCACGACCAGGCCCGCTCGACCAAAGCAGTAACGATTTTTCAAGTTCCTCCCTCCGCCATGTTGGCAATTCAAATCTAAGGATTTGTGATTGGCAATTTGTAATTGGTAATTTTCATCCCGTGATCGCCCCAGGCTCTTCAATCGCAAATCGCAAGTTATAAATTCCGTTACTTCGATGGCGCCGGCGGCGGAGCCTTGGCTTCCGCCGCGGCAGGCTTGCGCTCCGGAGGCGCGACTCCGGCATCCCTCAACGCCTGGTCGAGCGCGGACCGCACCTCATCCGCAGGCACGGCTCCATCCATTTTCTGTCCATTCACAAACATGGTCGGAGTTGCCTCCACTCCAACTTTGTCGCCCTCCTGCATCGAGGCGCGCACCGCCTTTTCATCCTGGGCTTTGACGCATGCCTGCAACTTCGCCAGGTCGAGATTGTGCCTCATCCCCTGCGCGCTGGCCAGCCTGTCGAGTTCCGCATTCCAACCATCGCGGCCTTTTGCCTTGATCGCATCCTGATTGCCGTGCAGGGTATCCGCATAGTCCCAATAGGCATCAGCGTTTTGCGCGGCCAGGCAATTGGCGTCCACGGCGGCGTGCACCGCCCAGGGATGAATTTCTTCGAGCGGGTAATCCTTGTAGATGAAGAGGACGCGATCGCCGTATTCCTTGAACAGCCCGGGAAAAAGTGTCGCGTGCATGGCCGAACAGAACGGGCACTCGAAATCGTCATAATTGACGACCGTCACCCTGGCATCCTTGTTGCCGCGCGTCGGACGCCCGCTGACGTCGATCTTCTTCATGATCGCCGCGTAAGGATCGCTGTTTAGATCGAACCTGGTCACGCGCATCAGCGTCTTGTGGTCGCGGGAGAGCAGGAACTCGAAGTCCTGCTTCTTGCTGGGACTGGCGAATGTAACCGTCAGCGCGTCATAGTTTGGGAAGTCACTCGGGCGCAGCGGACCCAGAATCACCTTTACATCCGGCGGGAGGGAATAATGCGCTCGCACCTGCCGCTCGACTGCGCGCACCAGGTCCGAAGGAAGCGAAGGCGGGGACTGGGCCGAGCAGCCCAAACAGATCAGCAAAAGAACCGGGAACGCGCGCCGCACCATCATCAATCGAATCCACCTGAACATGAGCAAGCGGCTTGATTATCTCATGGCAGCAAGACTCGCGTAGCGACAGCCGCTAACCGCAAAGGTCCCTCCGCCTGCAGAAACGGGGCTTGCCGCCCGTCGGCGGAGACGCGCAAGCCGCGCCCCTACTGGAAATCAGATCCTGTTTCAGGTGCGTCCCCGCAGTAACTCTTCGGCAGTCAGCAACTGGTTCATCGATCCGGAGCGGAATCCTTCCAGGTCGAGAGTGACGAACTTGAATCCCAGTCCTTTGAACACGGTGGTGAACTCGGCGGCCATCTCGGCCGTCATGGCGCGGGGAAGCTCATCGCGCGCAATCTCAAGACGCACGATTTCTCCGTGATGGCGCACGCGGAATTGCTGGAAACCCAGGGCCCGCAGCGCGTCTTCTCCGCGCTCGATCACCCGCAGCGCTTCGGGCGTAACCGCGCGCCCATATTCCAGGCGCGAGGAAAGACAAGCCGAGGCCGGCTTATCCCACACCCGCAAATCCGCCTGGCGCGCCAGTTCCCGGATTTCAGCTTTGGTCAGGCCGGCTTCGACGAGCGGGGCCAGAACATGATGCTGGAGCGCGGCCTGCTGTCCGGGGCGAAAATCGTCTTCGTCGTCGGCGTTGACTCCGTAGGCGATGGCGTCGAAGCCGCGGGCCTCGCGGTAGCGCTCGAGAACAGTAAACAATTCGTCCTTGCAGTGAAAACAGCGCATGGCATCGTTGCGCGTGTACGCGGGATTTTCCAGTTCCCGGGTTTCCACAACCTCTACCGGGATTTCATGCTCGCGAGCAAAGGCGAGCGCGTCTTCGAGATGAGTTCGCGCCAGGCTGGCGGAATCGGCAATCACGGCGAGCATCTCGCCGCCGAGGACTTGATGCGCGGTCCAAGCCAGGACAGCGGAATCGACCCCGCCCGAGTAGGCGACGAGCAGGCGTCCGCGACTTGCGAGGATCTGGCGCAAGCGTGCAGCCTTCTCATCGAGCATGGCCACGGTGTTCACCATCTCCATTATCCACGAAAAAAGTTCTCAGTTCTCAGTTCCCGGTTTTCAGCGTGCAGCGCAGGGTGTTTCTGAGAACTGAGAACCGGGAACTGAGAACTCATTGAATGCCGAGTCGCATCAGCGCTAGTACAGCCGCTCCTGCCGTTTGAGATTGCCGAATGCTCCAATGTTTGCCAGCGTGAACGTGAAACGATATTGATTCTCGTTCCGCACCGCTCCCAGCGCAAAGCGCCGGTATTCCAGGCTCAAGCCGCAACAGTCCCAGGTGTAGCTCGTCTGCGCCGTGGCATACTGCAGCGATCCATTGTCGGCGTCAAACCCGAAGCTGGTGGCTGCGCTCAAGCCGCGCTTGTTGAGTTGACCGTAGCCGAACAACACCCGGAACTGGTGGTACGCGCAGACGCTTGTAGTAGTTGCAGATACAGCACAGTTTGTCGTTGTCGTTCCCGTCCCCGTCGCAGTGTCGATCACGCGTAGGAAGGCGTCGCCTCCCCCAATCGTAAATGGACCGTAATGGTAGTTCACCAGCGCCATGCTGGAATTGATGCGGCCCGCCTTGAGGTCGTAGTCCACGTCCCACTCGGTGTTGGTGCGCGGGCTGGTTTCGACGCGCAACCGGGATATGAGTGGCGCGAGGCGTCGCTCTGAATCCAGAAACGCGATGCCGGTGAAATCCGCGGTCGTCGTGAACACGTTCCGCTGCCCGGCCAGCAGCGCATTTCCAAACGTGGGATCGAAGAAATATTTCTGCCCGACCTCCCAGCTCAAGATCTCGCGCGGGCCCGACGCACAAGGTTGAGCGTCCGGGGCCGGAGGCAGTTCCCACGGAACGGCGCCGACTTGCGGGACTCCGCCGATGGTCAGCGTGCTCATAGTCGGCACGTCGCAATCCTTGACGTTCGGATCCAGGTGTTTGGCGTAAATACGATTTACCAGCGAGTACTCGACTTCATTCGTGTTCGTCAGCACGTCATTGGCATCGAAACGCAGAATGTCGGCGAAGTTATTCACGCCGGTCACGTAGTCGTATTTCATGCGCGGCTCGATCACATGCTTCCATTTGCGTCCGAGCCACGGATGATCGAAGACCCGCGACAATGCCGGCGGGCGCACTTCGACCGAAGTTTCCAGGGATTTGCGATTGAGAATGTCGTCGGCAGCTCTTCCCGTCTCGGCGGCTAATGCCGGGTCGAACTGCTCGGTATAGAACGTATCCCGCAACGTAAGCGCGGGACGAAACGACCATCCCCGCCACTGCAGCGGCATCACCAGCGAAGGCGCCAGATCGAACCTGCCCACCAAAGGGCCGGTACGGAGCCCAAGCGGACGCAGCGGCAAACCTTCGGGCACTTCGCGCCGCTGCAAACCTTCGGCCGCGCTCTCAAACGACCAGTAGAGCGGCGTATTTCCCAACTGCCGCTCCTCCCCCGAGAGAAAGAAACTTGGCGTATGCAGAATCCGGATCAGCTCGATCTGAGTAATCGCAGTGCAGGTGCCCGCTTCCGGTACCGCCGGCGGAATGCAAACATCGAAGTCCTGGTAGCGCTCCGTCAGGGCATTGAAGTGAAATCCATTGGTTGTATTGGAGAGAAACATCTGCGACCGCACTTCCGAGTCGATGGCCTGGGTGTAAACATCGGCGAAGGCAATGCGGAAAACGAACGAACTCAAATAATCGACGTTCGCAACGCCGCGGAAATCTCCGAAAGAACGCTCGGCAAGAAAATGTGCGTCCTCGCCGCCCTGGTCTTGCCGGGGAGTGCCGATACCGCGATCCACCATTCCCACATAGTCGAAAAACAGGAAGGAGCTATCGCTCGGACGGGCACGGAATTCTCCGCGTTCAAACCAACCCCGCTTGGAGTAGTATTCGGCGCCCATGGTGGCGTCCATGCTGCGGTTGAAAGCCCAGTACAGGGATTCGCCGGCACTATATCCCTTCGTGGACGAACTGCCAAAGCTTGGAAGCAACAGCCCGCTCTGCCGCTGTCTCTGCACTGGAAAGCTCACAAACGGAAAATAAAATACGGGCATGCCCATCAGCTGGAAATCGCTGTTGTAGATTTTTGCCGTGCTGTCCACATCGACCGAAATGCGGTTCCCGCCGAATAGCCACTTCGGATGCGGCAGTTCGCAGGTGGTGACCGTTCCCTGGCGCACCAGATAGTGATCGGGCCCGTGCTTCTCGACAATCTTTCCGGCAAAGGCAAACGGATTGGAGGTGGAAAGCGCGTAGCGAGACTTCTTCATCCGAAATCCCACGGTTCCGATCGCGCTATAAAACGTTCCCGTCTCGGTGCGGATATTGTAAGTGCCGTGGCTGGCCTCGACGTGCTCGTCGTAAGGGCCGCCGTCCAGCACGACGTGGCCTTCCAGTTCGCTATCTCCCGTGTCCGCGTTGTAGGTGACTCGGTCGGCGTGCAGGATGTAAGTGCGATAGCGGATTTCGACCTCGTCGCGCAGATGGTAGATAGACCCCTCCTTTTCCTGCTGCAGCGCCCGGATCGTGACCGGTTCTTGTTCCGTCTGGCGGGCAGGCGCTGCCGCCAGAGACGGGGGCGGCGCGGGAGCACTCTCGGAAGCGGCGGCAGGGGGCAGCGTCTGGCTGGTTACTATCCCCGAAGCGAGAAGCAGATGACAGACCAATGCGGACGTGATAAAGATTCGAGAGCGGATGATCATTAATAGATGACCATTAGCGGGTGATCTGCCAGTGCGCCTGCGCTCCGCCAGCCAGTGTGCCAACGGGAACGAATTGACCTTAGCACGCGAGCGGCTGGCGAAGCAAAGTTGCGCGCCTTTGTGGTCTCCGCCATTTATGCCTGGCCTGGCTCTGGCTGCTGGCATTCTTCGCCGACTTGATTGCGCCGCACGGATTCGCGGCGGTCGGACTGATGTTGATACCGATGACGAATGGATTGACGACGACCGAATCGACAAACCGTCCGACTGGCGGCGATCTCGCCGTCCCAAGGCACCTCTGCGCCATCGATGGCGTTGAGCCGTCGAGTGGCCCCGCCGCCGAAACCATGGGCTCGGAACCAAGCGTTTATCCGAGTGCGGATTCCTGGCGCGCCGAAGTAGCCGCTCGACTGGAACGTTATCGCACGCGGCGCAAGCCCCGGAGTCCCCGCTATCCGTCACTACTATTGCCTTTTGATGCTCCCGAGACTTGGTCCCGTCCGGTGCCGCCTAGCGGATCGGCGGCAGTTGCGACTGCGCCCGCGCGAGCCGAACCGGATTTCGCATTGCAAACCAGAGAACAGCCGACGGCAGTCGCGGCGCCAAGCCTCGCCGAACCTCGCCTAACCTTGCAGCGCCACCCATTGGAGGTGCGCCCGGACCGATCTCCGGAGCCCGCCCCGGAGCAATCCGCCAAGGTCATCGCTTTCCCGCGTTCCGCTGCAATTCCGCTGTTTCTCCCCAGCGAGTTGGCTGATCCCATCTTCGATCGTCCGCGCATCGTGGAAGTCCCGGAGATTCTGCCGCCGCCGCCCGCATTGGGCGGAATGCTGATCGAACCCGCCGCTCAAGAGTCGGTCGATCAGCGAGTCGGCGCCGACTTCCCTTCCGCGCCGCGGTCCGCCTCGCCATCGGCATCGATAGTCCGGCGCGGAGTGGCTGCGCTCGTGGATGGCGCCGTCTTGGCAACGGCTCTGGCGGTCTTCGCCGCCGTTTTTCTTCGTCTGAACCCCGGCCTATACGCTGTTCGCGGACCGCTCCCGAGCTTCACAAGTGCGATCACAAGTACGATCGCCGGCATGACCGCCGGGGCGCTCGGCGTGGTCGCAATCTTGCTCTGGACGGCGTACGAGTTCATGTTTGTGGTGTACACGGGATCGACTCCGGGACTCCGCGCCACCCGGCTGCGGCTGGCAGCGTTCGACGGCTCTCCGCTCGATCGTCGCTCGCGCCGCTGGCGTGTCCTGGCGACATTTCTCTCCGCCTTTTCCGCCGGACTCGGCTATCTCTGGTGCCTGCTGGATCAGGACGGCTTGTGCTGGCACGACCGCATAACCCACACCCACGTCGAATCCGCACCGCCGGCGGAATAGAACTGCTCCGACCAATCCGCTTGGTCACGCTCGGAATCGCGTTCCCCTGCTATGCCCTATCGCGCTCCTGCAAATAGGTGAGATTAAATTGACGATTCCTTTACAACACTTTGACATGCGGTTGCGAAGTCTGACGTACTCTTCTCGGGCACTTCGAGCCACACAATGCGGTCAGAGCAAATAGAGGGAGAAGACTATGCGTTCAGTTGCGACGAACAGCAGTATGAAGGCACGTTTGCCAATTGTCGATGCCGGGCCGACATTCGGCTCTACGAAACTCGCAGCCACAACTTTCCGCGGCGCTCTGACCCTGGCAGTGCTTTCCGCGCTGCTGCTGTTGGCCGCTCATCCAGCCCAGGCTCAAACGGAAACTGTCCTCTACAACTTCACCGGCGGAAACGATGGCGCCCAGCCCGAAGCGAGCCTCACCTTCCACAATGGCAACCTCTATGGGACAACCCAGACCGGCGGAATCCTTGGATATGGCGTCGTATTTGAGCTTTCGCCGAATGGCAGCGGGGGCTGGAACCAGACCGTGCTCCACCAGTTTGCCTTAGGTGAAATACCTCCTCCGGACGGCGGGTTCCCCACTTCTAACGTGATCTTTGACAGCGCGGGAAATATTTACGGAACGACAATGTTTGGCGGCCCCGCTGACTGCGGAGACTGCGGCACCGTGTTCGAACTGACTCCCAACGGAACCAGCTGGACGCAGACCATCTTGTACAGTTTTGCTGGCGGAAACGATGGCCTCCATCCCCAAAGCGGTCTGACCATGGATGCGGCGGGTAATCTCTATGGCACAACTCTACTTGGAGGCCCGAATAACGCAGGTACCGTCTTCGAGTTGAGCCGCTCCGGTGACGGCTGGACCGAGAAGATAATTTATGCGCCAGCGGTAGACGACTCCATCGGGATGTACGCCGGATTAGCGATGGATGCCGCCGGAAACCTCTACGGCGCCTCTGGCGCGACGGTATTCGAACTGTCTCCGAACGGCAATGGTGGATGGAATCCGACGATCCTCGTTACCTTTGCTCCTTCGAGTAAAGAGGGCTTCGATGCCGAAGGCACGCCCGTGTTCGATCAAACCGGAAACCTGTATGGTACGACCGCGTGGGGGGGCGCCAATAATTACGGAGCGGTGTACAAGCTGAGTCGCGAAAACGGAACGTGGCAAGAGAGCGTTCTTTACAGCTTCCCCAGCAACCGGGCCGAGGGCAGCCATCCGTGGGGAGGAGTTGTGCTCGATGCGGCTGGGAATATCTATGGCACCGCGATGAATGGTGGCCCGAACAGCACGTACTGCCTACACACCTGCGGGACGGTTTTCGAGCTATCCCCGGTTGCCGGCGGCGGCTACCAGGAGAAAACCCTCTGGGGATTCAACTACATCGACGGATCCACTCCGATGGACAGCCTCGTACTGGACAGCGCAGGCAAACTCTACGGCACGACCGAAGCCGGCGGAGTGCTCGCTGGCGGAGTGGCCGGCACCGTGTTCGAAGTGAACGCATCGGCTACCGCGACCGCGACTACGCTCACGTCTTCGCTGAATCCGTCGCTTCATAAGCAGACGGTTACGTTCACTGCCGTGGTTACATCAAGCGCTGGCACCCCACCGGATGGAGCAACCGTCTCGTTCATGAAAGGCAAAACGGTACTGGGAACGGGAACGTTGAGCGGGGGCTCGGCCAGTTTTTCGACCTCGACTTTGCCGGTGGGAACGGCGGCGGTCACGGCGGTGTACGCTGGCAACTTCAACTTTGTCGCGAGCACGTCGAACACCGTGGAGCAGGTGGTGAGCAAGTAACCTTTCAGAGCTTGAATTGGCCGGACGGCGGGTCGTCCGGCCTTTTTCTGCACGCTGCTTTTCTTCTCGCCGACCGATTAGACCAGGTCTTCCAGCGCAGCCTTCAACTCGCGGAAACGGAACTTATATCCGCTGGCCCCGAGCTTCCCGGGCTGAACGCGCTGGCTGGCCAGCAACATTTCTTCCGCCGCTTGCTTCCCGAAAGCCAGCCGCAGCGCAAACTCCGGCACCGGAAAAATCGCCGGACGGCGCAAGACCGACGCCAGTATCTTTGTGAACTCAGCGTTCCGCACGGCAGTGGGCGCCACTAGATTTACCGGCCCAGAAAGCGATTCCGTCAGCATCGCGTGATGGATTGCGCCCACGATGTCGTCCACATGAATCCAACTCATCCACTGCTGGCCCGATCCCATCCGTCCGCCGAGACCCAGTTTGAACGGGGTCAGCATCTTTGCCAACGCCCCGCCTTTCGCGCTCAACGCCAGCCCAATGCGGATGTTGACCACCCGTATGCCAGCCTCGGCCGCAGCCCCGGTAGCTTCTTCCCACTCGCTACAAACCTCGGGCAGAAATCCTCGCCCAAACAGACTCTCTTCGCGTAGAACTTCGTCGCCTCGATCTCCGTAGAACCCAATCGCCGATGCGCAGACTAGCACGCGCGGCTCCATCTCAGTCTGGGCCAATGCCGCCGCCAGATGCCGCGTTCCCAACACCCGGCTGTTGCGGATCTCCTCCTTTTTCTCGTGAGTCCAGCGCCCCACAACGCTCTCCCCAGCCAAGTGAATGACGGCATCGAACCCCGACACCGCCGCCGGAGGCACGGGGGCTAGAGGATCCCACGAAATCTGGCCCGCATTCTGAGCAGGGCCCCGCACCAGGCGCACGACCTGCGCTTCCTGAGATCCAAGCGAAGCCAGCAGCGCCGAGCCAATCGGCCCTGAAGCTCCCGTGATCAAAAGCTTTTGCAAGCCACGCCCCCCGAAGACCGTGTGACGCGGGCACCTGACCCGCGTTGCCCCTCGCCGGACATTCCCCTTTGCACCAAAATGGGCTTGCCTGAAAGGTCAGCCCAAGCCATCATAACAATATGAAGAGTCGCACCGGACCACTCAAGAATGAGCATGGCGTCTGGGTTCTTCACACTGGAAAGCCGCTGTCCGCCTCCGCCACGGATGAACTGCTGCAGCGAATCCGCGAGGAGCGCGACTTGGCTAACCTCGGCGAGGATACTGACGGTGCGGGCCAGGGCGCCGGCAAGCGAGAATGGGGACGGGTACTTGCCAAGAACACTTCACCCGCAGGGTCCAACAGTCCCAGCGCTTCAAGAACTGCGAGACCCTAAGCCAAAAACACCGTGCGTCCCAGCGCCGCAATAGCTTCCTGCTGCGGTAAAATCCATCATGGCGACGTTGCGGGAACAGATCAAGACCAACGTACTCACGGTTACCCGCTTCCGCGAGCTGATGAAGAAGCTGCGCGAGAACCGTCCCAACGACGACCTCAACCTGGTCAAAAAAGCCTACGAATTCTCCCTGAAGCACCACACCGGACAACTTCGAGCCTCCGGCGAGCCTTACCTCGTGCATCCGCTCGAAGTCGGCAACGTCCTCGCGGACATGAAAATGGATTCCGTTTCCATCGCCGCCGGCCTGCTCCACGACTCTGTCGAAGACACCTCGGTCACGACCGTTGAAATCCGCCAGGAATTCGGCGAACAGGTTGCCCATATCGTTGAGGGCGTCACCAAGATCAGCAAAATCGATTTCTCTACCCGGGAAGAAGCGCAGGCCGAGAACCTCCGCAAAATGATGCTGGCCATGGTCGACGACATCCGCGTCGTCCTCATCAAACTGGCGGACCGCCTGCACAACATGCGCACCCTCGAACATCTCGATCCCGAACGCCAGCAGAAAATCGCCCGCGAGACGCTCGAAATCTACGCTCCGATCGCGCACCGTCTCGGCATGGGTAAGATTCGCGGCGAACTGGAAGACCTGGGCTTTCAGTACGTCGATCCCATCGGACACGAGCAGGTTCGCGTCGCCGTCGAGTCGCGCCGCAAAGAAGGCGAAGCGTTCATGACTCGCGTCGAGGGAGTGCTGCGCGACGGCCTTAAAGAAGCCGGCATCACCGGCCGCGTCGAGAGCCGCATCAAACGCCTCTACAGCATTCACAAAAAACTGCAGCGCCAGCACATCAGCGTCGACCAGGTCTATGACCTCTTCGCCATGCGCGTCATCACTAACTCCGTGCAGGATTGCTACGCCGTTCTCGGCATCATCCACAACCTCTGGCGGCCCGTGCCCGGACGTATCAAAGACTTCATTGCCATGCCGCGGCCGAATCTCTACCAGTCGCTGCACACCTCCGTCATTACCGAAACTGGCGAGACATTCGAAATCCAGATCCGCACCGAAGAAATGCACAAGATGTGCGAGGAAGGCATCGCCGCCCACTGGAAATACAAAGACGGCCCCGTCTCTGCCGAAGACGAGCAGCGCCTGGCCTGGCTGCGTCAGGTAGTCGAGTGGCAGCGCGACGTCTCCGATCCCAACGAATTTCTCTCCACTCTAAAAGTCGATCTCTACCCAGAAGAGGTTTACACCTTCACGCCCAAGGGCAAGGTGCTGGTCCTGCCGCGCGAATCCACGCCCATCGACTTCGCCTATTCGATTCACACCGAAGTCGGACACAGCTGCACCGGCGCCAAGGTCAACGGACGCATGGTTCCCCTCCGCCACAAGCTTCGCTCCGGCGACATCGTAGAAGTCATCACTCAGCCGGGACACAAGCCCAGCCGCGACTGGCTGGCCATCGTCAAATCCTCGCGCGCCCGCAACAAGATCAAGCACTGGCTCAACGTTCACCAGCGCGAGCGCGCCATTGAAATCGGAAAAAAGCTGATCGAAAAGGAAGCGCGCAAATACCGCATCTCGCTGAAGGACATCAAAGACGCCGACCTGCAGCGAGCCGCCACGGAATACGGACTCGGCCGTCCTGACGACCTGATGGCCGGCATCGGCTACGGCAAATATTCCGCCCGCCAGGTGCTGGCGAAGTTCGCCCCGGCCGGCGCCCAGCCCATGTCAGACACCGAAGAGCAGGCCGCATCCCACGGCTTCACCAGCGTGGTGCGCCGCGTCTTCGGCGGCGACAACAACGCCATCGTGGTTCGCGGACAGGGCGACCTGCTCGTCTATCGCGCCAAGTGTTGCAACCCCATTCGCGGAGAGGCCATCGTCGGCTACGTCACCCGCGGCAAAGGCGTGGCGGTTCACTCCATCAACTGCCCCAACGTCACCAATCTTCTTTACGAACCGGAGCGCCGCATCGACGTGTTGTGGGCCGGAGCCAAAGACGATCAGCCCGTTTCCTATCCCGTCAAGATCACGCTGCTCTGCGACGACCGCTTCGGAATGCTCAAGCAAATCACCGCGGTCATCAGCGACACCCAAACCAACATCCGCAACATCGAAGCCCGCAGCGAGAACGGCCAAGCCAGCGTGGACGTAGTCCTGGAAATCCTCGACCTGAAACACCTCCAGAAAATTATGGACGGAGTGCGGCAGATCCCTGGCGTGCATGACGTCCAGCGCCTGCAGAAAATCTAACTTTACTGGTGATTGCCCGCGATTGCGTTGAGGCGTAACTGCGCTGCTTGAAAGCCTGGAGCCAACGCCACGGTTTTACGGTAGGCTGCGGCAGCCTGCGGGAGCCTATGTTGTTCTTCCAGCGCCGAGCCTAAGGAGAAGTAGGCCAAGGCATCCGGCGTAATCTTGACCGCCTCTTCGTATTGCAGGATCGCCTCGTCGTACCGGGACTGTTCTGCCAGAAGCCATCCGTAGGCGACATGGTGACGGGCCGACGCCGGATCCAAGGCAAGCGATTCTCTAAAGTCTTGCTCCGCCTCGGACAGCGCTCCCCGTTGCATTTCGAGCACCGCCAGGTTGTTGTGTATCTGCGACGAGGTTCGCGCTGCTCCGGGATACTGCAGCGCCTTCCGATAATAAAAAGCGGCCTCTTCAAATCTCTGCTGCTGGAACCGGATCGTGCCCATCTCGAAGAGGGTGGTGTCGGTTGGCAGGATCTGGGCTGAACGCGTTAGATGCTCCACTGCTTCGTCCGTGCGTCCTTGCGCGTAGAGAGCCTCACCTAGCGCTCTTTCCATGAGGCAGTTCGGTCCCGTAACCGCCAGCGCATGTTCGGAGATACTGATCCCGTCATGCCAGTAGGAAATGTCGCGCGTCGTCGCGATGGCCAGCGCGACGACAGCCAGCGCAGCGCCCGCAATCAGCCCGTAGCGCAACGCGGGAAATCGAGTTCCCGTTGCAACTTCCGCCGCTCCCCACACGATGGCGATGAATACTCCAAGCAGTGGGACATACGTGTAGCGATCGGCGTGAGCGATATCTCCCACATGCACCAGGCCGACTACCGGTACGAGCGTACCAAGGTACCAGAACCAGCCCACCGCGAGATAGGGGCGTTTCCTGATTTGCCAGACGACCAGCGCCGTGATCAGGCAGGTCGATCCGAGGGAAACCATGACCGGCCAGGAGAAGACTTGCCGATCGCGATATGGGTAAAAGACAGCCAGCTTGGAAGGCCACGCCATCTGCGCCAGGTATATTCCGTACGAGAGCAGGGCGTTCGCAATTCTCGCAGAAAACGAAACCGCCTTGATTTCGTTATCCATCGCCTGCGCCCTCAGGGTCAGCATGGCGCTTCCCGCCGCCAACAGCAGGAGGGGCAGCTTCTCTGCGCATCTCCAGAACAAAACGCGGACGGGCGCTTCATTGCCAGCAGACGTGGCGCGGGCCGCCGTTTCCGGCTCCGCGGAAGCCGGCAATTCCGGCGCGAATCCCGAACGTCCGAGCGGCCAGTAGTCGAGCAAGAGCAATGCAAACGGCAACGTCACCAGCATGGGCTTAGACATCAGCCCCAGGCTGAACAAGAGCGCAACCAGCAAATAGCGAAGCACTCCGGGTTTGCACGCATACCCGGCGTAGGCCCACAGCGTAAGCAACAGGAACAGCGTGGACAGGACGTTTTTCCGCTCTGCAATCCATGCCACCGACTCCAGGGCCAGCGGGTGCACGGCAAAGAGCGAGGCCACCAGGGCGCTCTTCCAAAGCTCGCGGGTCATGCTGCGCAGCCACAAGAACAGCAGAATCACATTCAACACATGGATGAGCAGGCTGGTCGCGTGGTGCCCGCCTGGATTGAGGCCAAAAAGCGTTATGTCCAGCATATGCGAGAGCCAGGTGACCGGGTGCCAGTTGCCAGCATCGAGCGCCGTCAGTGCCCAAGCCGCGTTACGCCAAGTTAACCCCTGCTGCACACGGTCGTTGCCGGTAACGTAAAGATTGTCATCCACGTTCAAAAATTGAAACGAGACGACGGGAGCGAACACGGCCAGCGTCATGCCAGCGAGCAGAACCAGCGCAAGGGCTGCGGGTCGGTCGAGGTGAAGCGGCTTTCCCATGTCTTAATCGTGTGGGTTCAAACTCGAACCGGGACCGCACTGATGAAACATGGTGTAATTGTCGTTGGCGGTCACGAAGCAGAACAAGTGACAACGGTAACGACGTAACGATCGGCCGCCGAGGGGGCGCCGCTGGAGACGCGTGTCTCCGGAGTTACGTATGATTTGAGCGCCTCGGATGCGCCATCGGGCATCGAATCCGGTATCATAGAAACACATTCTTTCCGGAGGGGTGATGGCCGTTCCTGTATCCCAGATGTGGACAGTGGCTTCCTACGTCCTGCGCCAGAAGCTGGCCGGACGCAAGCGCTATCCGCTCGTGCTCATGCTCGAACCGCTGTTCCGCTGCAACCTGGCCTGCGCCGGATGCGGCAAAATTCAGTACCCGGCCCACATCCTGAAGACGGATCTCTCCCCGGAGGACTGCTTCAAAGCGGTCGATGAGTGCGGTGCCCCGATGGTCTCGATCCCCGGCGGCGAGCCGCTGATGCATCCGCAGATCGCCGAAATTGTCGAGGGCCTCATCGCGCGCAAGAAATATGTCTATCTCTGCACTAACGCGCTGCTGCTGAGAGAAAAATTGCACCTGTTCAAGCCCAGCAAGTATTTAAGCTTCTCGGTTCATGTGGACGGCCAGAAAGAGCACCACGATTTCGCCGTGTGCCGCGAAGGCGTATACGACGTCGCTCTTGACGGCATTCGCGAGGCCATCAAAGCCGGCTTCCGCGTGACCACCAACACGACTCTGTTCGATGGCGCCGATCCCAACAGCGCGCGCAGATTCTTCGACGAGATGATGGAAGTCGGCGTCGAGAGCATGATGGTCTCGCCAGGATATTCCTACGACAAGGCGCCCGACCAGAAGCACTTCATGGGACGAGCCCGCACCCGGCGCCTTTTCCGCGCGATGCTGTCAAATCGCAAGAAGACGTGGCGCTTCAACCAGTCGCCGCTTTTCCTCGAATACCTGATGGGCAAGCGCGACTACAAGTGCACGGCCTGGGGCATGCCGACTTACAACATCTTCGGATGGCAGAAGCCCTGTTACCTCTTGCAGGACGGCTACGCCGATTCCTTCAAGGAATTGATGGAAACGACGGAGTGGGCAAACTACGGCACCGAGTCGGGCAATCCGCAGTGCGCCAACTGCATGGTGCATTGCGGTTACGAAACCACGTCGGTGGACGATATGTTCGGGTCGCTGCGAGGATTCGCGGACGCGGTCAAGGCGACCTTCTCGCTTTATCCCGACAAAGACGCCCTCGCCGATCTGGATCGCGAAGTGCGCCCGGTGCACTCCTACAATCCGCTGGTGCAGATCGATGCCCAGATAGGCGCTCAGATCAACGCACAGATTGACGCAGCGGCTGCGGCGACGCAAGCAGAAGGAAGCCGCGCATGAGCGGCCGCGAAGCTGGACGCGATCCGGCGCTGCCACATAGCGCGCAAGCCCTCGCCCCCACGCCGCGTGCCACCGACGAGCTCGAAGTTGTCCCCGGATTCGAGCGCGAAAATCTTCAGGGATGGATTCCGCAACTCGCCACCGAAGCCGACGTCCGGGCGGTCATCGAAAAAGCATTCGACTATCGCGGCGACGTAACCATCACCCGCAGAAATAAAGATAAAAATAAAAATGAAGACGGCTCCCAGATCACCGGCTACCTCTTCGACCGCCGCATCGGCCCGACGCTGGAGAACTCCGTAGTTCGTCTGATGCTTGCCAATAGCAGCGAGCGCCCAGCGATTCCCTACTCCGAAATCGCCGCCATCGCCTTCACCGGACGCGACACCGCCGCCGGCAAGAGCTACGAAGCCTGGGTAAAGAAATACTGGGAAAAGCGCGCCAAAGGCGAGAAGAACATCTCCATGGAGCCCGAAGCGTTGGAGTAGGGCGCTTTCCCTCGGCCGCACTCAGCAAACCAACAACTTGGATCGTGAGCGTGATTGCCTGTGGCTGTTGAAAAACTCTTTTCACGGGATTTCACGAACGAAACTCGTTCGTAAGTTATTGAATGTTCGTTCGTCGCCGGCCCGAAAATTCACAGAGATTACTGCTTTGGTTCCTTTTTCAACAGCCACGCCTGATAGCGTCCGTTGACGTTAACTCGGGGTTGCCCGTGAAGCAGCTTGTGATCGATTCTCACAAGGCGACGTGCCGCTACAAGGGCCCGCGCCAAACCGGGCACGGTGGGAGCCACGGGCCAGTTGGCAGGATGACTCCCGTGGCATTCTTTGTCTTAGAACCATGTGCTCGAAATTCGGGCGGAACGATGATGTGGGTCAGACTGAATCCATCCGACTGAAACAAAGTATTCGGCGCTTGCGAGGATGGGGCAGATCGAGGGGCGAGACTAGCGAATACATTCGGGCGCCGAAACCGCCATTCTTCGGGCATGCAACGAAACCCTTGTCGTGGCCACGGTCCAGCAAAGCAACGGTGCGACACGACACAGATGAAGACCAAAGCGAATGCAAGTAGCCGCCTTCGTCGGGATGGCATAACAGCGAGAATTATAATCTCGACCAGATAACTGGCGTAACATCTCAATTGCACTTATTGACCGTCGAGACCGTGGCGCCCGATAGAACTAACTGACAGGAAGACCCGAATTCGTCCTACAATCAGGGTTGAGAGGATTCTTTGTCATGAGACACGCCATAGTGTTGTGGTTGCTCGTTTTGTGCAGCTCATTCGCCGCAACGGCTCAAGTCTTGCCGACGTCCGATGGGGGTTGCGGTGTGGGTCCGTCGGGTGTAATGAGTTGTGACTGGCTTTCTGCCGTGCCGCTGAGCAAGGCGGATGGAAGCGGGAGCAACCACACTGCTCCCGGTGGTCCGAAACTCTTTGTGACGCGGTTCCGCCTCTCACCCGGTGCCCCGTTGAGAGCCTTGGTCGAAGGGCAAGACGTTCTCATCATTGGAATGGGGGACGGCGAAATCGCCAATGAAACGAAATCACCACCGACCCACATCAATGTCAGGAATGGTTCAGTGGTCTTGATGCCAAAGGAAGAACACGACCTATTGCGGAATGTTGGAAAGCAGGATGTCGAGCTGCTGGCGGTAGATGTACGGCGCTGAACGCTGTCAGGCGACTACTGTCGTGATTCCCCAACAATCGCCGGACTGCCTATTTGTGAGAAGCGAATTGAGTCCGCCATGTCCCAGGCGACAATCCCCTAAACTTCAACAGCCCCGTCTGTTCTAGAATCAATCCTCCATGCTCGTCCTCGCTTCCGCCTCGCCGCGCCGCCAGGAACTGCTGCGCAACGCCGGGATCGCTTTCGAAGTTCAGCCCGCGGATATCCCGGAAGACCCGCTGCCTGGAGAATCCGCGAAGCAATGCGCCGAACGCCTGGCACGCGAGAAGGCGCTTGCGGTGGCAAGCCAGCGTCCGCACGATTGCGTGCTTGGAGCCGATACGGTGGTCGTCGTTGATGACCAATATGGTGGCCAAGATGGCGGCCAATATGATGGCCAGCTTCTAGGCAAACCTTCCGATGCCGCCGACGCCGCGCGCATGTTGCGCCTGCTCTCCGGGCGTGTGCATCGAGTTATTACGGGGGTGTGTCTGGTGGTGAAAGGCCAGCCGTCGGTGGCCAGCGAAACGACGCTCGTGACCGTAAGCGAAATCACGGACGAGGAGGTCGCCGCCTACGTCGCCAGCGGCGAGCCCATGGACAAGGCGGGAGCCTACGCGATTCAGGGGCTGGCTTCCCGCTGGATTCCTCGCATCGAAGGGGATTACTGCAATGTGGTGGGACTGCCGGTGGCGCTGGTATTTCGCATGTTGCGGGAAATCGGTTCCCAATTCTCAGTTCTCGGTTCTCAGTAAGAACTCAAGAGCTGCGGGTTTACTGAGAACTGAGAACCGGGAACTGAGAACTATCCGGCCGTTGGCGGCTTTGGCGGGTCTTTTGGCTTTTCCTCTGGATCTTTCATCGCGGACTTGAAATTCCTGATGCCTTCGCCCAGCCCTTTGCCCAAGTCGGCAAATTTACTCGGTCCGAAAAGCAGCAGCGCGATGCCAATAATCAGCAGAATGTGAAACGGTTGGAACAGTCCCTCACCCATAGATCCTCCAGTTACGCCCTCGAATGCAGCCGGGCAAACCCCGACCCCAACTGAATTCTAGGTTAGTTTGGACCCTCAGGTCAAAGCTGCCTGTGCCGCCCATCACGGGAGCCTGTGAACTCGGTCACATTGTTTCGATAATTTGGCTCGATCGAGCCCAAACTCGCTCAGGCCCGCTCGATCATCCCGGCGATGAGCGCGGCGCGGCGGGGCAACTCCGAGATCAGGATATGCTCATGCGGGGCGTGTGCTCCGTCGCCCACAGCGCCGAGACCGTCCAGGGTGGGAATGCCGAGACCGGCGGTGAAATTGCCGTCGGAGCCGCCGCCCACCGCGGCTTCTCCCAGATTCCATCCCAACTCGCGCGCGATCGCGACGGCTTGCGCGTACAGCGCCGCCACTCCGGCGGTGCGTTCCATCGGCGGACGATTGATTCCCCCGGTGATCTCGATCTTGCATTTGCGATTGAAGGGGCGCAGGCTGCGCATCTTCTTGTCGATTCCGGCCGCGTCTTTCATGCGCGCGATGCGCACATCGACCTGCGCCGCCGCTTCGGCCGGAACCACGTTGGTTCGCGATCCTCCGCTCACGACGCCGACGTTTACGGTCAAGCCTTTCTTCAGTTGAGTGAAGCCGGAAACCTTCTCGATCTGGCGCGCCAGCTCAAGAATCGCGTTCACGCCTCGTTCGAAATCGAGCCCGGCATGTGAAGCCTTGCCGGTAACCTTGACGAGATAGTCGCCCACTCCTTTGCGCGCGGTTTTCACGGCGCCCTGCCGCCCATAGGAAGGCTCGAGCACGAGCACGGCCGCCGCTCTTTTCGCCAGCGCCTCGGTGATCGCGCGCGACGAGTCGCTGCCCACTTCCTCGTCGGAAACCAGGAGCACGTTTACGGGGCGCAACAGATCGCCGTGCCCGTCTTCTTTATGGCCGTCATCTTTATGCCACTCCTGCAACGCGGCCAGCGCATGCAGCAACAGCGCAATGCCGGATTTCATATCGAGGACGCCCGGTCCCGTCAGCTTATTGCGCTCAACCAGGCAGGGCATGGACGCCAGCGTCCCCAGCGGATAAACGGTGTCGTAATGGCCCAGCAGCAGCACCGGCTTGGCCGCCTTGCCGCCGAAGTTCACCTGCAGGTGACTGCCACAAGCTTTCTGGCGATGGAAGCGCACTTCTCCGCCCAGCCGCGAAAACTTCTCCGCGACCGCCTCCGCAACCCGGTCGACTGCCGCTTTGTTGTCGCTGGGAGATTCGATTTCGACCAACTCGCGGATGGTCGCGACGATCTGGTCGCGGCGCTCGCTGAAATAAGCAAGACGACGCTGCGCTTCGGCGCTCTGATGCGTCGATGCTTTTCTGGAATCCGGGCTCACGCGCGACTATCCCTCAGCTTATCTAATTGATCCATCGTCCGCGCCAGAATCTCGTCGGGAGTTCCCTTAGCAACAATTGGCAGCAGCAGGCCGAGATTCTTGTAGAACTGGATGAGTGGGGCGGTGCTGCGTTCGTAGGCTTCCAAACGCACGGTGATGGACTCGGGCCGGTCGTCTTCGCGCTGGAAGAGGCGTCCGCCGCAGTGATCGCACACGCCCTCGACCTTCGGCGGCCTTTCTGTGGCGTGAAAAACCGCCTTACATTTTTCGCAGGTGCGGCGCCCGCTCAGGCGCCGGACAATTTCGTCCAGGGGCAATTCGTAGTTCACCACGGCGCTTAGCGAAAGCCTGTCATTCTCCATGAGCTCTCTCAGGGACTCGGCTTGGCCCAGGGTGCGCGGAAATCCGTCGAGGATGAAGCCGCCGCAATCGAGAAGGCAGTGGCTGCGCTCGCGCACCATCTCCCAGACGGTCGAGTCGGGAACCAGTTCGCCGCGGCGCATGTACTCCATGGCCGCTTTCATCGCCGGGGATTGATCGCAGTCGCGCCGTTTGCCGGCCGCTCGAAAAACGTCTCCGGTCGAGAGATGGCAAGCGCCCAGGCGCTCGGTCAGAAATTCGGCTTGCGTGCCTTTACCCACTCCCGGCGCGCCCAGCAGAATCAGCCGCCAGGGATTCTTGCGTCCTTCGGGAACCGCTGAGCACTTCACGCGGCCATCGGCCGAAGGCCCTTCCAACCAGGTTATGCGATCGTTTTTGATAGGTGCATTCTTAATAGGTGCATTCATACATACGAATTTACCCGGACGGGCCGCGCTTGCCAGTGACCGTTGTCACACATGAAGCAAAAGGCAAGCGACCAGCAAGTGCGCCTCTCGCTCACGCTACGGTGCGCAAGCTGTTTCGCAACCGGAGCAACACCCACGCCAGCGCTGCCGTCGCCGCTAGCCAGACGGCAAGAGTGGAATTCACCACCCAGCCTGGTGCTACCCCGACGCGGCGCAACACAAAGGGCAGAAAATTCCACGTCGTGACGTGAACATGATCCCACGGGTCCCAATTCATGGCCTCGGTGTTCAAGCCCCAGGCATCCATCTTGCCCAAAGCGAAGGCGAGGATATTCTTGAAACGCAGAGCGATCACGAACGTTGGATGTCCGAAGGTCTCCATCTGGTAAATTTCCAGCGGCAGCCAGAAGGCTAACGAGGCCAATTGAATCGCCAGGCTGACGGCGATCAGCCCGCATCCCGTGCGCCAGATGGTCTTTCCCAGATACTCGCGATAGCGCATGAGCATGGGCACAGCCAGTAGGCTTGCCAGTTCGGCGGTGGTGGAGACATAGCGGTCTCCCCAGGCAAAGTCGCCGCTCCAGTAGGTGTATCTCGCGTAGAAGCAGACATAGGCAATCAGCAGGAGAAGCGAGGTCGTCCCATAGGCGCGCAGCTCTGGAGTCAGGCGCTTCCACAGCCACGCCAGGAGGAAGATTGCCAGCACGAGAAGCGGATCGAAAAGAAAAATAGACTTCTCCGGCGTAAATAGCGCGCCGAGAACGCCGGTGTGAAGGGGCGTGCTCCAGGGAAAGTTGGCGGGCAGCGTAGGATCCAACTGGCGATATTCCCGGGCGAAGACCTTTACGTAGGTACCGGTGAAGTATCCAAAGCGGTAAAACTGGTAAGCTCGATCGAGCGCGAAAAAGAACAGGTAAACCGGTGCGGCGACTTTGCTGTAGTCGATGAGACGCCGCCACAACTCCCGTCCGCGCGCCCGGTCGAACCGCCTTCCTTCGGACCCCGCACCCTTGAACCCGGCTCGTTCGAACCACAGCACGAGTACGACAAAGATTCCGGCGGCGATGAGATCCATCCCCGTGGTGAGACGCGTCAGCAGATTCAGCCCCAGCGCCGAGGAGCCGATCAATAGCGCGCGCCGGCTGTCCGTGCGCAGCCACTCGTATTGAAATGAAAATCCAGTCAGGGTCAGCAACATGATGTAGTTGTTCTCCATCATGTTCTGCGTGTAGTGCAAATGGGTGGTGCAGAACAGCAACGCCAGCACGCCCGCTACCGACTCTTTCAGCCCAAAGCGCAACTGGCTGAGCAACCGGAATGCGATCAGCGCGGTCAGGATGTTCACCAGAATGTTGGTGCTGTAACTGACTACGATGCTGCGCACGGTAGGGTCGTCACTGTACTCGGAGAAGATTGGCCAGCGCTCGATCCACGTCCCGACAAGATCGGCGGGCAACATGAGCAGCGACTGGCCGATGCCATACCAGCTGTAGATACGCCCGCCCCGGCCGTGCAGCCCAAACTCGGGATACTCGTTGGGGAAAACCTGCGGCTGCGAAGTCCAGATCCAATGCGTGGTTTGGAGGCGATGGATCGTGTCGGACGTCCCCAACTCACCAGATTGCACCACGAAGGCGAGCAGCCCCGCAGTCAGACACAGAAGAAAAAGCGGATCGCGCAGCCATCGCCGGAGGTGAGAGGTCATCGTTTGGATGGTAAATCGAAAGCGATGAATTTTCTCGGTGGAATTTTCGGAATTATGTTTTGACAAACCCGCGCTTCAGGGATTAGGTTGGACAATTCCAGAGCTAGGTTGGACAAGGGGGTTTATGAATCCGTTCACGATGCTTCGCACAGCACTTTTCGTTTTACTAATTGCCACGATTGCGGCGGCGGCCGACAAGACGCCGCCCACCTATCAAAAGGGGACGATCACGGGTTATGACACCCGGCTCGACACCTGGGGCTCGAGCAGCAACGCCAATCACCGCCGCGCGAAGGTCTACGATTTGAAAGGTCCAGACCTGATCTACAAGGTTGACTACTGCGGCTCTTTCCAAGCGGGGGAATTCAAGGCGGGGCAAGTGGTCGACTATCGAGTGGACGGCAAGCGGCTCTACATACTCCACGACGGCGACAAAGAATACAGCTGCAAAATCGAGGGCACTAGTGTCGTAGAGGGCGCTAAACCCGACGCTCCTTCGGCCGCTGCTCCGCCCGCCAAGCCCTAGCCGCACCTTTCAGTTTTCCGTTTTCCTCGCGCCGCCGGTACCGTCTCCGGCGGCTTCATCCCGCGCTGGTCGGCTAAACGCCGCGTGCTGTCGCGGGCTCAACGGCACCGAACGCCGTCAGTTAGAATCCCAGCTCCGCGGAACATTCACATACGAACGATCGAGTTCACCGACAGACGCGCAACCGAGCAGCCGCAAAGTGCGGTCGAGGTCGGCGCGCAGGATTTCGATGGCGCGATTGACGCCGGCCTCTCCGGCGGCGGCGAGGCCGTAGGCGTAGGCGCGTCCGCAGAGCACGGCGCGGGCGCCGAGGCAAAGGGCTTTGATGATGTCGGTGCCGCGGCGAATGCCTCCGTCCATCAGGATTTCAATCTGCCCGTTGACGGCCTTCACCACCTCCGGCAAGGCGCGCAAGGAAGCGGGAACGCAATCGAGCTGGCGTCCGCCGTGATTCGAGACGGAAATCGCCGCGGCACCTTCGTCGATGGCGCGGCGCGCATCGTCTCCGGTAAGGACGCCTTTGATCACGATCGGACCGGGCCAGAGTTTGCGAATCCAAGTCAGGTCGCTCCAGGTCGGAGCCGATTCGGCGAGCGCGGCGGCCACATCGATAAGCCGCATGGGACCTTTGCCGGGGACCACGACGTTGTGGAGTGGCGGAGTGCCCCCGTCGAGCAGAAAGCTTGTGAGCCAGCCCGGGCGCGAGAGGATTTGCGAAAGATACGGAAGCTTTTCGAAGGGGCCGCCGCTGACGAGCTCCTTCATCCCGTTGCGGAAATCGCGCTCGCGGATCCCGGAGACAGCGGTATCAATGGTGACCACGAGTGCGTTGTATCCGGCGACGCGGGCGCGTTCAATCACGGCCTCGGCGGCGCCGCGGCCGCCCATCAGATAAAGCTGATAGAAGACGGGCCCGGTCGAGGCGGCTTTCACATTTTCCAGCTTGTGTCCCGATATGGTCGAGAGAATGTAAGCGGTGCCCGCGTTGCCGGCGGCGCGCGCCGCGCCCACTTCGCCCACCGGGTGCATGAGGCGGCTATAGCCGACAGGGGAGAGCAGAAATGGGAGCGCGAGATCGAAGCCTAGAACCCGGGTGCGCAGGCTGCAATCGGCAAACGCGACGGCGTGGCGAGGACGGAAAGTGACGTCCTCATACACGCGGCAATTCTCGCGGAGCGTGACCTCGCCCTCGGCGCCGCCGTCAAGGTAATCGAAAACTGCCCTGGGCACACGGCGCTGGGCGATGGCGCGCAAATCCGCGATACAGACCGCATGAGGAGAGGCGACGGAACGGGAGGGTCGAGTCATGGCGCGATGCCTGTCGTCGGAAGTTGGTTAAAGCAGGTTGATGGTATCACCGCCCTGCTCGCGTCGCCACATCGTCGAAGGCGGGATCATCCAGAACAGAGATCGTTGAGAGAAGTATCGTCGAACGAAAGGTCCTCAGAAAAAAACGTCGAATTTGCAGCGGCTCGCTTCGAGAACGCCGCCTTCATCCGCTAAACTGTTTATCTTATCCAAACGAGGATCTGCCACTTGCACAAAGTCTGGTTGTGTTTGAACCGTCGTTTCTATTCTTGCGTTCTCCTGTTGCTCGCGGTCGCAGCCGTTGCCCAGCCCGTTCCTCCGGAACTGCTGAATGGGCTCAAATGGCGGCTGCTCGGCCCATTTCGCGGCGGACGCGCTGTGGCCGTGGCCGGCGTGCCGGGAGACTCGACAACCTTTTATTTTGGCGCTGTCAATGGCGGCATTTGGAAAACAACCGACGCTGGAATGGTCTGGACGCCAATTTTTGACGGCCAGCCGGTGGGCTCGATCGGCGCGCTGGCCGTGGCTCCGTCCGATCCTAAAACCATTTATGCCGGAAGCGGCGAGAGCGACATTCGTGAGGATCTCTCTTCCGGCAACGGGGTCTACAAATCCAGCGACGGCGGCACGACATGGAATCGCGTCGGCTTGGAAGACACGCGCCAGATCAGCCGGATTGTGATTGATCCGCAGAATCCGAACGTCGTTTACGTTGGCGCGCTCGGGCACGCCTATGCCGCCAACGACGAGCGCGGCGTTTACCAAACGATCGATGGAGGAGCCCATTGGAAGCGGGTTTTCGGTCTGAGCTCCGAGATCGGCATTTCCGATCTTGCCATGTGTTCTTCCGCACCGCAGCTTTTGTTTGCGGGAGCATGGCAGGTGCAGCGTCCACCGTGGAGCGCGTATGCTCCGACCGACGGACCGGGCGGCGGCCTTTATCGTTCGCAGGATGCCGGCAAAACCTGGTCACGCCTCGACGGAAACGGGCTGCCCGAAGGCGCTTGGGGACGAGTAGGCGTCGACGTTGCGCCCGACTGCAAGCGCGCGTACGCCATCATTTTCGTTCAGGCCCAGCCGAAGAAATCCGGCCTCTATCGCTCGGACGATGGCGGCAACACATGGGCGCTCGCCAACGCCGACCCTCGCCTGACCAGCCGGGCATGGTATTTCAATCGCGTCACCATCGATCCGCAGAACCCCGACGTGATCTACATCCCGAATGTTGCTCTCTACCGATCGGACAATGGCGGAAAAACAATTTCGGTCGTACGCGGCGCGCCCGGCGGAGACGATTATCACCAGCTCTGGATCGATCCGAAAAATTCCGCCAGCATGGTCCTCGGAACCGACCAGGGAACCACCATCAGCCTCAACCGCGGCCAGACCTGGAGCAGTTGGTACAACCAGCCCACGGCGCAGTTCTATCACGTGACCACCGACAACCAATTTCCCTACGTCGTGTACGGCACGCAGCAGGATAGCGGCAGTGCCGCGGTTCTAAGCCGTACCGATCATGATCGGATTACGCCGCGAGACTGGTTTACCGCTGGCCCCAGCGAGAGCGGATATCTGGTGGTCGATCCGAATGATCCCAACGTCCTTTATTTGAGCGGGACTTACGGTTCCGTTGCCCGCTTCAACAAACGCACAGGCCTCAGCCAGGACATTACTCCATGGCCCGCATTTGCTTTCGATGTCGAAATCAATCGGCGCAAGTATCGCGACCCCTGGACTCCAGCGCTGGTTTTTTCCCCGGTCGACCCAAGCTCGCTTTATCTCGGGACACAATATGTGATGAAGACGATCGATGGCGGTCTGCACTGGGAGACGATCAGTCCCGATCTCACCGGTTCAACCCCCGATGCGCGCGATGAGAAAGTCAAGAAAGGGCCAAGTCCGCCGCCTCAAGACCGGCCAACTCTCGCGAACGCGAAGCGCGCCGGTTATGGCGTCGTCTTCACCATCGCGCCGTCGCCGCTCGACCGCGATCTGATCTGGGCTGGAAGCGACACGGGATTGATTCACGTCACCCGCGATGGCGGAAAGAACTGGAAAGACGTCACCCCGCAAGGACTGAGTGACTGGAGCAAGATCTCGCTGATCGAAGCTTCGCATTTTGATCCCGCTGTCGCCTATGCAGCGGTCGATCGCGCACGCCTCGACGATCAGACGCCCTACATCTATCGCACGCGTGACTACGGGGCCACCTGGCAACTGATAACGAACGGCATTACCGCGCCGGCATTCCTGCGTGCCGTTCGCGAAGATCCGCAGAGCAAAGGGCTGCTCTTCGCCGGAACCGAATTCGGAGTTTACGTGTCGTTTGATGACGGAGACCACTGGCAATCCCTGCAGTTGAACCTGCCGGTCAGCGGAGTCCGCGATCTCACCATACACGGCGATGACCTGGTGATCGCCACGTTCGGACGCTCCTTCTGGGTTCTCGATAACATCACGCCGCTTCGCCAGGCGCTTGACGCGCGAAAAGCCAGTGGCCCGTGGCTTTATCATCCGGCGATAGCGGTTCGAGTTGATAACGACTCGTTTGCCGGAACGCCGCTTCCACCCGAGGAACCCACAGCGGAGAATCCTCCCAATGGCGCGATGATTGATTACTTCCTCCCGTCTTCGGCGAGCACCGTGCGGCTCGAAGTTTTCGATGCGCAACAGAATCTGGTTCGAAAGTTCTCGTCGGAAGACCATCCTTCCGAAGAGCAAAGCTTGCCGAAATACCAGCCGCTTCCCGTCGCCGAGCGCTGGTTCACCAAACCGGAAGTCCTCGAGAAAACTGCTGGCATGCACCGCTTCGTCTGGAACCTGACTTGGGGCAATTCCGGCGGCCCGACTGCGGACGAAGACGCCGATTACCACAATCCCAGCGGACCGAAGGCTGTGCCGGGAATTTATCAGATCCGTTTGACGGTCGACGGAAAGACGCAAGACCAGTCGCTGCAAGTCGTCATGGACCCGCGCTCGCCGGCGACGTCCGAAGTTCTGGCGCAGCAGTTGCAGTTGGGCCGGCGGATCTTTGCTGAAACCGTAGAAGCGCGCCGCGCGCTGGCCGAGATCGGCTCGGTTCAAAAACAACTTGCTGACATTCAACAAAAGCTGCCGCAACAGAAATCGGAAGCACAGGGCGCGCAGCTCAAGCTGGCGCTGTCAGAAGCTCAATCCGCAATCGGCAAGATTCTGACGAATAAGGAGCGCGCAGCCGACGCGGGCCCCGGGCTGCAGGATGCCTACACGGGTCTGGCCTCAGCTTTGCGAGTGGTCGAGGGCGGAGATCGCGCCGTGCCTTCGCAGGCGATCGCCGTTTACCAGGAGTCAAGCCAGCAGATAAAGGCACGTATCGCAGATTGGGCCCATTTCAAGCAAACGAGATTAGCGCAACTCAACCAGCAATTGCGTGAAGCCAAGTTGGCTCCCATAGCAATCGCTGAAATTGAGCGGCAGGTCGAATTTCTGATCTCGCAATAAACCGCGCAGCGCTCGTTTAGCCGGGCGTCGCTGGAGAAAGCGCCGGACGGGTTTCCACCGTCTCGCCTTTCTCCACGAACGCCTGCATCCATCCCAGAATGCGTTGCCAGCCCTCGGCGTGATCTTTCGCCGCTTGCGGCGCACCCGCAAAACCATGTTGCCGGATCTTTAACAGCGTTCCCGTGCCGGCTTTCTTTGGGCCGCTCGGATGCAGTCCATGCACCTCGGTCGGCTCCAGTTCCCACCGCACCACGGTCTTGACATTGCTGCACCAAGTGGAGATCCAGGTATGAGTCAGCAGGCGAGGGGGATCGACTTCAAGGTATTCGCCATCGACCCGAAACGAGGTGCCGTCAACACCGACGCCGATACTCGACCATTTGCCTCCGGGCCGCACATCGGCTTTCCACTCCGTGATCCGATACTTATCTTGATGCCCCCACCATCTCGGAACCTGTTTGGGATCGGTGAGTGCTTCGAATACGCGCGCGGGCGGCGCGGCGATAAAAACTTCTCCGACCACCGCGTCCTGTTCGGGAGTAACTGCCATGGTTACCATTTGGATTTAATCCTCTCTGCTGTTCAGAAGTGCGTGTTCCGCAAATCCCTTGAGCTTTTCGACTACGCCGACCCAACCGCTGCTGTAGTCCTTGCGAGCCTCTGGATCCTGCGCCAAACCGCTGTGCGTTACTTTTACGTGCGTGCCGGATGCGGTGGGCGTGAGTTCCCAGCGCACAGTTGTTTTCTTCTCCGGAGCGAGATGCCAGTTGCCGAACCAAGTGTAGACGAGCAGCCGCGGCGGATCGATGTCCACTATCTCGCCGTGACATTTGAATTCGCTCACCCCATTGACCACGATGTTGCTCTTCTCCGTAGCGTAGCTGTAGCCGCCGCCTAGCCGCGCATCCATTAGCCAGAATTTGACCGGGCAGCTTGCGTCCGTAAACCAGCGCACGAGTTCGCCAGAATCCGTGAGCGCACGGAAGACGCGTTCGGCGGGCGCCGCGATCTCGATCTCCGAGATTACGGCGTCCTGGTCGGGCGTCACGATAGCTTTGACTTTCGGCATAAGCTTCTCCGATCGAGTTCGTGATGGTTTATTCGCGTTGCCCGCCTGAACATACGGTCGCCGCAGCCTATCGATATCCCCCGGCATCTTCGACGAAATGATACTCGCCGTCGACAACGCCTGAAGCTTCTCCCGCTTTCGCTGCGTCACGATTGCTTATGAATTTCCGGGCCTTGTCCAGGCTGGCAACTTTGAACATGAAGAAAACGTTGTTCGGTTCCTCGACGGTGCGCCAGATGCTTAAGAGCCGAAGGCCGGCCTTCTGGTGGGCCGCTTCGTGAGAAGCGAACACTGCCCTCCAGCGCAAGAAGTCCGCAACGCGATTGCGACACAGCATGTAAGTCATCGGTTTCTCCGCTATTCGAAGAGGCTGGCCTTACCGTTTCTTCCCCGCCCGGTTCATCATGAGATCGCGCTTACTTCACCCGCGCGAGCGTGAACACTTGTTTCATTTCTTTGCCGTGATCGAGGAATGTCCATTCTTCGACGTGGTGATCGGCATCGGGCTGAGAGAAGGTCACGTGCTGCATGTGTCCGTCGCCGGGCCCGATGTTGGTGCCATCGAAGAATTCGAAGCTGACGGATTTTGCGTCGGACGAAACGACCTTCATGCGGGGCTGGTTGCCGGCTCCGCAGTAGTGGGTCATCAAAAGACGGTCGCCATCCATGTGGAACATGGTGATCATGTTTTCTGGACCGTGCCCGTGGATTTCGCTCATGAGCGCCGAGCCTCCGGCGGTCATGCGAAACGTCACTTCAACGGGCTGGCCCTGCTGGTTCTTTCCGGCCCAGTTCCCTTCCAGTCCTTTGAGCTGGTCGAAGGTTTTGTGCGCGTCCGATCCGGCGGCTGCAAAACTGGCCGAGAGGATGACGATCAGGGTGGTGGCGGCGATGGCGATTTTGCGGAGCTTCATGGGTTCCTCCTTAGATTTAAGATTTATTTTGCTTTTCTGGGGCCCTTACTTGAAACTTCGCCCAACTCACGGGCGTACTCCTGTTCGACGAACGATTTCAGACTGCTCAGATTCATATGCCAGAATTGCCGGTAGTGCTCGAGCCATGAATCCACAGCCTTCAGCGGCGCGGCGTTGAGTTGATAAACGCGGTGGCGGCCGCTGCGGGATTCCACTACCAGCCGTGCTCTCCTTAACTGACGCAGGTGTTTGGAAATCGCGGGACGGGATATGGGGAAGGCTTCGGCAATTTGTCCCGCCGGCTGGGCTCCGTGGCGCAGAAGATCGAGCACGGCGCGCCGGGTGGAATCGGCGAGCGCATGGAAGGTGGCCTCCGGCGAATATGTAACCGAACGGTTCCGCATAATGCGTAACTATACGGTTACACGTCAGGTCGCGTCAAGAGGAAAATTCGGGTTGCCGCGGCCCAGCTTTTGGCTGAGGTGAGCGGCGATCAGTTTGCCGTGGAAACGGCCATTCTCAATGAAGATTTCGTTCGTTCTCGAGCCCGCGACGATGACGCCCGCGACGTAGATTCCGGGAACATTCGATTCCAGGTTCTCGGGATCGCAGACCGGGCGCATTTGTTCGGAGGAAAGGTCGATGCCGACGCTGCGCAGGAAATCGTAGTCGGGATGGTATCCGGTGAGGGCGAATACAAAATCGTTTTTCAGGTGCAGGGGCCCGGACGGGGTTTGCAGCGCGACGTAGTCGGTGCCGATTTCCAGCACCGTGCTGTTGAAGTGCGCGCCGATTTCGCCCGCCTTGATGCGGTTCTCGATGTCGGGGCGCACCCAGTACTTGACGTGATCGTGAATCCGCGATCCGCGATGGACAAGAGTAACGCGCGCGCCGTGCCGCCATAAATCCAAAGCCGCTTCGGCCGCGGAATTCTTGCCGCCAATCACAACTACGTCGGTGTCGAAATAAGGATGCGGCTCCCGATAGTAGTGGAAGACTTTCTCCAGGTCTTCGCCCGGGACCTCGATCTGGTTGGCGAGATCGTAATAACCGGTGGCGACCACGATCTTGCGCGCGCGGTAGTCGTGGATGGCGCTTTGCCGGTCGGTCGTAGTCACGCGAAAGTCGCCGTCATCACCCGCGATGGTCTTTACCCATTCGTATTGACGAATATGCAGGTGATAGTGCTCGGCGACACGGCGGTAATATTCGAGCGCTTCGAGCCGCGTCGGCTTGGCCAGCGATGTAGTGAAGGGAACATCGCCAATCTCCAGCAACTCGGGGGTGGTGAAGAAGACCATGTTCGTCGGATAGCGGTAAATGGAATTGACCAGGCATCCCTTGTCGACGATGACGACCTTGAAACCGGCTTTCTGGGCTTCGATCGCGCAGGCCATGCCGGTGGGGCCGGCGCCCACGACCAGAACGTCACTGAAAGAGTCGGGCCGCGCGTGGGCTTCGGTGCGAGGCAGAGTTTCGGGAGTCTGTTGGACGGGCAAGAGTTTCAGAGCCTCTATCGCGCGTTATGGAGACCGACCATTCTAGCACTCTGCAACAAAAGCACGGCGCGCCTGATTCCGATGGGGCCTGCGTCAATCCCCCAACTGCTTTTGCCAGCAGCGGAAGGAATGTGTTACAAGCAACCAGACGACGGAGAGTGGAATGCGATCTCGCGACTTTATTTTCTGGGAAGTGGATGTGCAAGCCGATTTCATGTTGCCCGGTGGCAAGCTCTACGTTCCCGGAGCCGAAAAACTTCTGCCCAACATCCGCAAGCTGACCGATGCGGCGCGGCGCGGCGAAGTGTTCCTGGTTTCGCATGGAGACTTTCATCCCGCCAACGATCCTGAGTTCGAGCAGTTTCCGCCGCATTGCCTGAAAGGCACAGCTGGGGCGGACTTGGTTCCGGAGGCGCTCACGGAGAATTTTGCTCAAGTGGAAAACGATGTTAACGCCAGGTTGCCGGAAGATCTTTTCAAGTACGAGCAGATCATCCTGGAGAAGCAGACGCTGGATATTTTTGAGACTCGTCATGCGGACGCTTTGGTGGAACGTTTGGGCAACGATGCGGAATTTGTGGTGTTTGGAGTGGTGACGGAATACTGCGTCAGTTGCGCGGTTAAGGGGTTGCTGGCGCGAAAGCGGCGAGTGGCCGTGGTCCGCGATGCGATTGAAACCCTGGCGCCGGAAATTGGGAACAAGACGCTTGCTGAACTGCAGAGTCTGGGAGCCAAGCTGGTTACCACCAGGGAAGTTATAGAACGACTTAGTCCGCCGATCCAGTGACGTGTCATGAAGAGGAGCGACGGGCGTCCTCGCCCGCCCACTCGCAGGCATCCCTCTGGCCGGGCGGGGCGCCCGGCTCTCGATCGGTATCGGTCACAGCAGCATGCCGGCAATCGAAGCCGACATCAGGTTGGCCATGGTTCCGGCCAGCATAGCGCGAATCCCAAGCCGCGCCAGATCGCCGCGTTTATTGGGAGCCAGCGCACCAATCCCGCCCATTTGAATTCCGATGGAGCTGAAGTTGGCGAAGCCGCACAGCGCGAAAGTCGCGATGGTGAACGAGCGCGGATCAAGGACGGCTTTTTGTGGGCCAAGCATGGAGAACGCTACCAGTTCATTCAGCACCATGCGTACGCCCAGAAGATTGCCAATCAGACGGCAGTCATGCCAGGGGACTCCAATCACCCATGCGATGGGCGCAAACAGCACGCCGAGTATGGCTTCGAGGCTCGACGGAAACCACGCGATGTGCGCGTGAATTCCGCCCATGATTCCGTCGAACAAAGCGACTAGCGCCAGAAACGAAATCAGCATGGCGGCGATGTTCAGCGCCATGTGCAAACCATCGGTGGTGCCGCGCGCGATGGCGCCCAGCAGATTCTGGTTCTTTTCCAGTTCCACTTCTTCTTCGCTCATCACGACGCGGCCCGCCGTTTTGGGCACCTCCGTCTCGGGTACCAGCATCTTGGCCATCAAGAGCGTGCCGGGAGCGGTCATGATGACGGCGCTCAGCAGGTGTTTTGGCTCGATCCCGAACGCGATGTAAGCCGCCATGATGCTGCCGGAAACGTGCGCCATGCCGCTCGTCATCACCGTCATCAACTCCGAATATGTGAGGTCGGGCAGGAAAGGCCGAATCGTCTGTGGCGCCTCGGTCTGGCCCATGAAAATGCTGGCGGCCACATTCAATGACTCCGCGCCGCTCACTCCCATCAGCCGGATCATCAGCCACGCAGCCGCCTTGATTACTAACTGCATGACGCCGAGGTAATAGAGCACCGCGAAGAGCGCGCAGATGAAGATCACCGTCGGCAAAACCTGGAAGGCAAAATAAAAACCGAGGTGCGAACCCTGTTTGCCGAGATCTCCAAAAACAAACTGCGACCCGGCGAAGGCGTAGCTGAGGAGCCGGGACACCGCGTCTCCGGCCTTTTGAAAAAGCGTGCGGCCGAGGTCAATTCTCAGCACAAAAACGGCAAACACAACTTGCAGACCCAGTCCCCACGCAACCGTCTTCTTATTAATCGCGCGTCGGTTCGTGGAGAAGGCGTAGGCCAGGCCCAGCATGGTGAGCAGTCCGAGAATGCCAGTAAAGCGTCCCATCTTTATCCCCTGTGAATCAGTGTTCCCCTTTGTAAATCACGCGATGAACTAATGATGCTCTATGCTCCGGCGGGGCAGCTGCGATCTGGTAGCTCTCTTCCAGCAAAGCCTTCGCGCGCCCGGCCTGTGCGTCGGAGTGGCAGTGAATGGTGCAGAGCGGCTCGCCGACGGAGACTTTGTCGCCGATCTTCTTGTGAACCACGATGCCCACGGCGGGATCCACGGAATCTTCTTTGCGTTCGCGGCCTCCGCCGAGGATGACGCACGCCGTGCCCACCTGTTCGCACGCGACCGCCGTCACGTATCCGGCTTGGAGACTGGGCACATCGACGCAGTGGCCGGTACCCGGAAGTCGCCCCGGATCGTCGATCGCGCCGATGTCGCCTCCCTGTAACTCGGCCATCTGGCGGAATCTCTCGAAGGCCTGGCCGGAGGCGATGATTCTTTCAGCGAGTTGCTTCCCCTGCTCCACCGTCTTGGACGCGCCGCCGAGAAAGAACATCCAGGCCGCCAACTCGAGGCAAAGATCGCGCAGGTCCGCAGGTCCGCCGCCGTGCAGTACCTCGATGCACTCCTGCACTTCGAGCGCGTTGCCCACCATGCGTCCGAGCGGCTGGTTCATATCGGTGATAAGCGCGGCCATCTGCTTGCCCATGCGTTCGCCGGTTTCGACCATGAGTTCGGCGAGGAAGACGGCGTCTTCCTCCTTCTTCATAAAAGCCCCGGAGCCGGTCTTCACGTCGAGCACGAGCGCGTCGGTGCCTTCGGCCAGCTTCTTGCTCATGATCGAAGCGCAGATGAGATACGGACTCTCGACCGTGCCGGTAACGTCGCGCAGCGCATAAAGCTTGCGGTCCGCGGGAGCGATCTTTTCGGTCTGGCCAATCATCGAACATCCGCAAGCTTTGAGAACGCGATGGAACTCCGGCACCGCGAGACCTACGCGAAATCCGGGAATGGATTCGAGCTTGTCGAGCGTGCCTCCGGTGTGTCCCAAGCCGCGGCCGCTGATCATCGGGACAAAGAGGCCGCCGGCAGCCACCAGCGGGGCAAGCACGAGCGAGGTCTTGTCGCCGACGCCGCCGGTCGAGTGTTTGTCCACTTTTTTTGCGGGCAGGAAGCTGAGGTCCAGCACTTCTCCGGAATGCAGCATCGCGTGGGTGAGGGCGGCGGTTTCCTCGCGAGTCATTCCGCGTAGCACGACGGCCATGAGCCATGCTGCCATCTGATAATCGGGAATGCTAGCGTCGGTGCAGCCTTCGACGAGGTATCCAATTTCAGCGGAGGATAATGCGCCGCCATCGCGCTTTTTGCGGATGAGATCGACCACGCGGAACGGCGATTCGGAAACGCTCGGCTGGCTCACTTGAGGCGGAAACCCTCCGGCAGAAGATCGGTGATGAGACTTTGCTTCGGGCCCTTTTTACCCTGGTAGAAGATGACGGCGCGCGGCCCGAATTCGAAGATGACCTGGCGGCAGGCGCCGCAGGGCGAGCATGGCACTTGGTGATCGATATCCGGAGAGCCGACGACGGCGACGGCGCGAATCTCAAGTTCTGGGCCATCTTTAGCGATAGCAGAAAAGATTGCCGTACGCTCGGCGCAGTTGGTCATTCCGTAAGAAGAATTCTCGACGTTGCATCCCACGAAGACTTTGCCGTTCGAGGTGAGAATGGCTGCGCCCACTCTGAAGTGGGAAAAAGGCGCGTAGGCGTTCTTCATCACTTTGCGCGCCGAACGCAGCAGACGTTTGCGCATCGCAACTGGCACCTTTGTTTTTTGCATACCGAAGCCGGCTTCACTGAAGATTAAGTGGGCAATTGTAACGCTTGACCGCCTTCGGCAGTAGAGATTTTCAAGGGCGCGATTCTCAAGGGCGTCAGTACATGATGGTCTTCGTAAGATGATGTGGCCACCAGGTGGTGTGATAGTGGGTCCAGAGGCGCGCGTCGATCTGCGGAACGACGATTTGCCGATCAGACGGCCGCAGTTGATTGATCTCCTCGGCTAGCAGGGCGCTGGCATAGATGCAATGAGCGCGAATCTCGATTTCCCGTGGGCTGTCGTGAGGAATCATCTGGTAAGAGTTAATCGCATTTTCCAGTCCGGCGGAATAGCTGGTGATTCCCAGCAGCCGGAGCGCGACCGGAACGATATAGTCGGCAAAGGCGGACATCGTTTCCAGATCTTCGACGTGGAAATTCCCCGTCTTCCCGAGGCTGGTGTATAGGAACCAGATCGCCAATTGCGGCAGCTTGTAGAACTTTATGGTGTGGCCGTCGTAGAGGCTAACATCGCGAAAACGCGGAAAGTCGCCGACCAGCCGGTCTATCAATCCGTTGCCGTTGTCGTAAAGCTTCGGTGAGCAGGACGCAACGAAGTTGTGAAAACGCCCGTTGTACTGTCGCGTGAGCACGGTTCCAACCTGGTGCAGGATCTGCGTCTTTTCGTCGAGCATGGGCAGTTCGATATTGCCGGCGAACAGCGTTTCCATTTCCGCTTGCGTAACCTTCGCAAGGAACGCGCCGTCAAGCATCGGGATGCCTTTGTCTAGGGCGCGCTTCATGCAGGCGAACAGCGCATCGGAGTCCGACCAGGTGCGGCCGGCGTAGTCCGCTTGGAATTTTATGTGGGTGAAGAAGTCGGTGAAGGCGGTATCGATGCAGGCAGCAGTGAGAATGAAATCGATGGTCTCGTTGACATCGCCCGCGCCGATGCCGAAGGGCAGAGCGTAATCGGGTATGGGCAGCTCTTCGTACGCCATCCAGCCGGCGACTTCGACGATCTTGCCGACATTGGTTTGCACGTCGCGCGAGCGCTCGATCACGGGATGAATACTGTCGAGCACCGGGCTGAAGGTCAACTTCGGCCAACGCATGTCTTGATTGGTTCGCATGATTCTCTGCCCTGATTCCCTGACGTGAGTCTGACGATTGCTCATTATAGCGGTCGAATCTTGACGCTCCCGCGAGCCGGTGTTAACTTCAGGCCACACGTGGCAGTCCGGGAGACATCGTTCTGAGTCGACCTGAGAAGATGCGGAATTCGCCCGCACCGGGCTCCGTGGACCTTCGCCGGCGCGACTTTCTGATTCGTTGTTGCCAGGGCGCTTCGGCGGCGCTAATCCCTGCAAGTCTCCGCGGTTTCGGCTCGGCTTCGCTCAACTTCTTTGACTCCGCCGACCGAGACCTATCGAATGGTGAATTCCACCTGCATCCTCACTATCGTATGCCCAGGCCCCTCGATGCCCTGCTTCTTAAAACGCAGCCTGGCCTCGACGACTTTGTCACTGAAAAATACGCCGACCAGATCGCGGCCATCCTTGCGCACTGGAGTTCCGGCCTGCTGCAGTCTCCGCAAGATGTGTCAGAGATCGAGAGAGTTCTTCTACCGAATTTCTCGGGATTCTCGCTGCGCTCTGTCGAATCGCGAATTGTGCGCCCGGGCCCGGCCATCGAGGTCCGACACAACACATTTCCTCGAGAACCCGTGCTTGGGCGCGACGCATTTCTGCAGGAACTGCGGTCAACCCTCAGTGGCTTTTCGAAGATTCTTACGGCTGAACTTCAGGTAACGGGAATTGACGCTGGCTCCATCCGAGCGGCAGAGCGATCTTCTGGTCGACTGCAAACTCGCATCCGCTATGAATTAGTAGCCACGGGCCGCGACTTCTACCGCGAACAGCGCGTGGGTTACTGGCAGCTTACTTGGGAGTGGTCTGCGTCCGGCGATTTCCGCGTTCGCAACTGGCAGGCGCTGGATGAAACCCAGAGCCGCTGCGCTGGCCCGAGCTATGTTGACATCACGGCGGCGGCGCTCGGTGGCACTGCGTCCTACTCTTCGCAACTCCTGCATGGAACCGACTACTGGCGGACCGTGCTCGACGGCGCTTGCGGAATCGATATCTACGGACACAACGGCGTTTCGGTTGGCGACATCGACGGCGATGGATATGACGATCTCTACGTCTGCCAGCCCGGCGGCCTTCCGAACCGGCTCTACCGAAATCGAGGCGACGGCACCTTCGAGGACATCACCGAAGCGGCGGGCGTCGGTGTCATCGAAAACACCGCGTGCGCGCTTGTTGTCGACGTCGACAACGACGGGCGCCAGGATTTGATCGTGGTGCGGGCAACCGGCCCAATGTTGTTCCTCAATGAAGGCGGCGGCAAGTTTCGCCAGAAGGCGAATGCATTTCAGTTCGCCACCCCGCCGCAAGGAACTTTTACCGGAGCTGCGGCTGCCGATTATGACCGCGACGGCTGGTTGGATATCTACTTCTGTCTCTACGTCTATTACCAGGGCACAGACCAATATAAGTATCCGTCTCCTTATTACGGCGCTGAAAACGGGCCTCCCAATTTCATGATGCGCAACCACCGGGACGGCACGTTTCGCGATGTAACTGCCGAGACCGGTCTCAACCAGAACAACACGCGCTACAGTTTTGCGTGCGGCTGGGCCGACTTCAACCGAGATGGCTGGCCCGATCTTTACGTGGTGAACGATTTCGGGCGAAAGAATCTTTACCGCAACAATGGCAACGGGACTTTTACCGACATCGCTCCGCAGGCGGGGGTTGAAGATGTCGGCGCGGGGATGAGCGTCTGCTGGTTCGATTACGACAACGACGGCGCGGAAGACCTCTACGTGGCCAACATGTGGACGGCGGCGGGCGAGCGCATCACCATGCAGGATGTCTTCAAGAAAGACGCGCCCGAACAAACGCGAGCGTTCTATCACAAACATGCCATGGGCAATTCGCTATTTCGAAATACTTTTCGAGATGGCGGCGTTTTCGAAGATACAACCCCCGCTGCCGGCGTCGGAATCGGGCGCTGGGCGTGGTCGAGCCAGGCGTGGGATTTCGACCATGATGGTTTTCTCGATCTCTATATCGCCAACGGCATGGTGAGCGGCCCCTCGCGCAAAGACGAAGACCTGAACAGTTTTTTCTGGCGGCAGGTGGTTGCCCTTTCGCCCGACGAGGCCAAGCCGTCTCACGACTATGAACAGGGATGGAGCGCGATCAACGAGTTGATTCGAGCGGATGGCACGTGGAGCGGTTACGAACGAAACATTTTCTACTCGAACAATGGCGATGGAACGTTCTCCGACATTTCAGGCGTGGTCGGACTGGACTTTCTCGAAGACGGGCGGGCCTTCGCACTCGCGGATTTCGATCAGGACGGCCGGCAGGAGGTTTTTCTGAAGAACCGCAACGGCCCGCAGTTGCGCCTCTTGAAGAACGTCATGGAGAACCTGCCTCCATCCATTGCCTTCCGCCTGCGCGGCACGAAGAGCAATCGCGACGCTATCGGCGCAGTAGTCACGATCGAAACTGAAGAGGGCAGCCAGACTCGGACGCTGCAAGGACGATCATTGCAAGGACGATCGTTGCAAGGACGATCGCTGCAGGCCAGATCGCTGCAAGCCGGATCGGGATTTCTTTCGCAGCACAGCAAAGATATCTTCTTCGGCTTGGGAACGGCGAACGGCCCGGTACGCGCCTCGATTCGCTGGCCGAGCGGACTGGTGCAGGAACTCCGCAATCTGCCGGTCAACCACCGCGTGTGGATTGACGAGGGCTCCGAACCATCTCGAATCGAAGCCTTCATAACGCCAGCGGTGCGAGGCCAGTTCGCCGACGCCAAGCCACAGGAAGTCGAAACACTTCCCACAACGGCTGAGACCTGGCTGCTGGCTCCGGTCGAGGCGCCTGATTTTTCTCTTCCCGATTTCAGTGAGCAGATGCGCACTCTTTCTTCCCTGCGCGGAAAACCGGTGCTGCTCAACTTTTGGGCCGCAGTCGCGGAGCGATGCAAAAAAGACTGGGTCTCTTTCAATCAGCGCCACGCGGCCTGGTGGGCTCAGGGTCTCCAACTGCTTGCGGTGAATCTGGACGGCCCCGCCGATGCGGAGAGCGTCCGAGCGCTGGCGCGGGAGCATCGCCTTTCGTTTCCGATTCTGCGCGGCTCCGACGACGTAGCCGGCATTTACAACATTCTTTATGGTTACCTGTTCGACCGGCACCGCGATCTAACGTTGCCAATATCGTTCCTGATCGACGCCAACGGAGAGATCGTCAAGGTCTATCAGGGCCCAGTGGACCCGGAGCACGTCGACCATGACTTCCGCCATATTCCCCAAACCAATGCCCAACGATTAGCCCGCGCGCTTCCCTTTCCCGGTGTGACCGACGCGATCGACTTTGGACGCAACTATCTTTCTTACGGCTCGGTGTTTTTTCAGCGCGGTTATATGGATCAGGCCGAAGCGTCATTTCAAATTGCCCTGCGCGACGATCCTCAAAGTGCCGAGGCGCTCTATGGTATTGGAAGCGTGTATCTGAACCAGCAGAAAACGGCCGAAGCCCGCGAATGTTTTGAACGCGCGCTCAAACTTCGGGCGACCTATCCCGACACCTTGGCCAATTCGTGGAACAATCTCGGCTTGCTGGCCGCGCGTGAGGGGCGTACGGGAGATGCGGTCGGCTACTTACAAGAGGCGCTCAAGCTGAGCCCCGATCATCTAATTGCGCTCGATAACCTGGGCGGCGCCTATCGCCAACTAAAGCGTTGGGATGACGCTCGCAGAACCTACGAGCGGGCGCTCGAAGTCAATCCCAACGATGCGGATGCGAACTACGGTCTGGGCATGGTGTTTGCGCAAAACGACGATACCGCGCGGGCGTTCGACTCTCTACAGAAAGCGCTGAAACTGCGTCCGGCTTACCCCGAGGCGCTGAACAATCTGGGGATCCTATATCTGCGCACGCACCGCCGGGATGAGGCTGTGGCAAGCTTTGAGGAGTGCATCCGCGTGGCCCCTGCGTTCGATCAGGCTTACTTGAACCTGGCCCGTGTCTATGCCATAGAGGGTACTTCGGACAAAGCTCGCGCCGTGTTACTCGAACTGCTCAAGCAACATCCGGGCCATGAGGCAGCGCAGAAGATGATCGAACAGCTAGGTCCATAGGCAGTTACTAAGGCGTCGAAGGGTTGTGCGCTTGCGGCGTCGGTGCGGTCAACAAGCTCACAAACAGCCTGTAGAACTTATCCGTATCCAGGTCGACTTGCACTTCCACCGACTGGAGATCGCGCTTGGGCTTATCGAGGTCTGACCAGGTTAGGGTATCTCCGTAGCCGGCGCCGTGGTCAAGGTTCACGTCCAAGTAGACGTTTTCTTTCTTAGTAATCAAGCTTGGATCAAGCCATGCGGCGGATGTAAGTTCGTCCCACAAATAGTTGTAAGTACCCCGCAGGCGGGCATACTTTCCGATGTATTGTGCTGCGGGCGAGTTACCCGCCTTGATCCTGTCGATCAGTTCATTGGTCATTCTCGTTTTCACGGAAATATCTACCGGTGTGCAGACAATCTTCTTCCATGGAGCCCGCAGCACGATGCGAGCAGCTTCCGGATCGAACCAGAGGTTGAATTCGTGGCGGGGCGTGTTGGTAAATTCAGGGTCGTCGGTCTGCGGACTCAGGCTGGCGCCCATAAACACCAACTCTTTTGCCAGGTTGGCGAATTCCGGATCGATGGAAATGGCAAGCGCCAGGTTGGTCATAGGCCCGCCCTCATAGATAGTAACTTCGTGCGGATACTTACGAACCATGCGTACCAGAAAGTGGGCCGCATCTTCGTCGGCTGCCTTGGCGGTGGGCTTCCCTTCCGGCATCGCTCCTAATTCGCGCGGTGCGTGATAGACGCTCGGAGTCCACGCCCCCAGCCAAGCCACGTAGCCGTAGTGCTGCTCCCATTGCTCCGTCTCTTCTTTTGTTCGGACCAGCGGGTACTCGGCTCCGGGCACGACGGGAATGTCGGTTCGTCCGATAAGTTCGAGCATGCGCAGAGTGTGCGCCACTTCTTCGGCGAGCCAGGCGTCGCCCGTCACCACGGTAATGCCCAACACTTCCGTCTGCGGAGACTGAATGAGCAGCAGTATCGCCTGCTGGTCAGTGCCGGCGGGACCGGCCGCGTCCTGGTCGATCACGATCTTGCGCTTGTCTTTATCCAAGCCTTGAGATACGAGACATGTAGTTAGAATTACGATTGCGACCGCGATAAGACTCCGAAATCGACCCAACTTCATTCATGCACCTCGCAATGTTTGAAACTTGGCGCCAATAATGTTACTTGCTTCCCGGCAAATGGCCAATGAGCAAATCAAAAAAACTCGCCGAATCCAGCAATTCAGACGCAACAGGCTGCCACCGGTTGCAGAGGCAATTGATTGTAGAAGGGGTCGGGCGCGATTAGAATGACGAACGTAGAGTGACTAACAGCGACCGCGGTTGACTCCATTTTTGTTTTTGGAGCTGCCGCTGTTCGCGCCTTTCTCTCAGGAGCCGATCCGCATGACCACAGGCCAATTCGGACGATCTGGAATTTGTGCTGTCGTCTGCGTTCTAGCGCTGATGTCAGCTCTCGCTCCGGATCGAGCGCAATCTCAAGAACCGACGGGCACCGCTGTGGTGCATGGGTATGTGCGCGATTCCAGTCTCAGGCCAGTAGCGAATGCTGCGGTGTATTTGCTAACCGGGACTTGGAACCAGCCCTTCCTTGCGCCGAACCAGGTCACGCACACCGATTCGGAAGGACACTACCGATTTGCGGCGCTTCGAGCAGGCGTGTACTCTCTGCGTGCGCAAATGACCGGATACGACGATGCAGAGATGGCTCGGGTGAACGTCGCGGAGAACGAAACGACAAAGATCGATCTCATTGTTGCGTCCACCAAGGCTTCTAAACTGCTAGGCACGACTCCGGCAACGGCGGAAACGGCGAAGTCGAGCACACCCGCGCCCGAGTTTTATGACGAACCTCAGTTCACCGTCGCGGGGGTGACCCAAGCCACGAATTCCGGTGGACACGGTTCCGATATCGTATTACGCACCACCGAAGCGCTCGCCCGGGCAACGGTCACATTGAGCAAGGAATCGTCTGGAGACTCCAAGGCGGCATCCGCCGCAGAAAATTCTTTACGCGACACGCTAGCGCGCGAGCCGCAAAACTTCGAGGCGAATCGGCGCCTGGGAAAGTTGCTCGTCGATAACGGAAAAGCCGCGGAGGCACTTCCCTACCTGGAACGGGCTTCCCGGCTCAACCCCGGAGACGACGATAATTCCTACGAACTGGCGCTAGCTTATGCCGGCTCCGGGAATCCCGAACGTGCGCGCACCGAGGCCCGCGCCCTCCTGGTTAGCCAGGAGAAGACGCCCCAGGCCGAGGCGCATCGGGATCGGGCCGAAGTTCATCACCTGCTGGGCGACGTCGAAGAGAAGCTCGGCAATCCCCTGGAGGCGGTTCGCGAGTACCAGCGCGCGGCGGAACTTGATCCCAGCGAACTGTATTTGTTCGATTGGGGAACCGAACTTCTCACTCACCGCGCGCTCGAGCCGGCCACCGAGGTCTTTGCCAACGGCAATCGCCGCTTTCCAGAGTCCGTCCGGATGCTGGTTGCACTCGGCGTGGCCTGGTACGCTCGCGGCTCCTGCGATCAAGCGGCACAGTATTTAGTGAAGGCGTCCGATCTCGCTCCCGACAATGCGACTCCGTATTTGTTTCTCGGGAAAATGCAAACTGTGGAGACTGCTCCATTGGAAGGGTCGGCAGAAAGATTGGGCCGATTCGTGCAGTTGCAACCTGACAATGCGCTCGCCAACTACTATTACGCCGTCAGCCTTTGGAAACAATCGGCCGGCGGGGGAGACGCTGCGCGCGACAACGAGCGTTCGACTCGCATGGAGGCGCTGCTACAGAAAGCGGTGCGTCTTGATCCGAAGTTAGGCGCCGCGTATTTGCAATTGGGGATTCTCTACTCGCAGCGGGAGGATTTTTCGCGGGCCATTGCCGCGTATCAGAAGGCGATCGAAGTCAGCCCGGAAGGCGATGCGACGCTCGAAGAAGCGCACTATCGGCTGGCGCAGGCCTACCAGCGCACGGGGGACAAAGCGCAAGCTAAAGTACAACTTCAACTCCATGACGAATTGGCCAAGAAAACACAAGAGGATAGAGAGCGAAAGCGGCGCGAGATTCAGGAGTTCGTGATTGCCCTGCGAAGCAAAGATTCCGCCTCGCAATGAGGCGGAGAGTTGAGGGCAGACCGAACGTCGGCTGGTGACTCCAGCTGGCTCAACCTGCCCGAAGTTGAAAACCCACGAATTCAGTTACACCCCTAGAACTTGAGCTTCAGGGCGAACTGAACCAGGCGCGGGTTATTCACGGTATTGTTGATCACTCCAAAGCTGGAGGGTGAGTTTATATCCATCTCTCCGGTCCCTCCGGCGCCCTGCAGGAAGTACTGCGGGTGGTTAAAGAGATTGAAAAACTCAGCCCGGAATTGCAGACCCATGCCCTCACGGAAGGACAACGGAAGGTCCTTGATCAAGGAGAAATCTGTGTTCACGAAGCGGGGACCGTAAACCGGCGCGCGGACTCCTGTGCCGAGCTCTCCCGGAGGGGCGAAATCGAACGCGCACGGGTTAAACCAATGCGAAATAGTATGCACTTGATCCGGCGCCGATCCTCCTTGCGAAACCAACGTCTGACAGCCGGGATTGGAATTACTAGCCACTATACCCGGTTTGTTGGGGTCCGCAATTTGATTGGGGCGCTGGAACGTGTTGCCGTTGTAGGAGAAAAATGTGCCCGATTCGTCCTTGCTGTCGACCACGTACAGCGGAAATCCGGAGGTGGCTCTTTCGATTAAGTTTACCGACCAATGCCCGAGCGCCGCGTCAACCGGACTGCCCCAGCCGCTGCCCCAGTGCTTGCCCTTGCCGAACGGGAGGTCATAGAGAACGCTGGCGGTAAAACTGTTGTTGAGGTTTAGCTCCGAGAGACCCCAATCGAGCTTGGCTGTGCCGGGCAGAGGATAATACAAAGCCCCGGGATTGGTTCCAAGGCCGTCCGGCATACCGTTGTCGAAATTGCGGGAATAGGTGTAGCCGAGCAGGGCGTAGAGCCCATGGCGAGCGCTCTTGGTCTCAGCCTTGATTTGGAGGGAGTCGTAGCGCGCCTGGCCGATGCTGTTGTTGGTGTCAACGCTCTGGAAGAAGCCTGCGTAAGGGAACGTTCCAAAGCCACAGCCGAGCGTGTAGGTTGAGCCGGGCGTCTCCGCTGGACACGCGCTAGGCTCATTGAGGTTTTCATTCAACTGGCTGGTGAGAATATGCGCGCTGCGGGTGCCGGCATAGCCTGCCGTCAGGACCACATTTCCGGGCAATTGACGTTCAATGTTGAAATTGAACTGCTGAATGATGCCCTGTTTGAAATTACGATTCATGGACTGAATCGTGCCCGTGTAAGAGCCCGGGTTGACGGGGGACGAATATACGGCTCCACCAGCGACGGGTGTAGTGGACGGCGTGCCAGCAGGAAGAAGGAAACCATTGGAGAGACCACAAGCGGGAGTCCCGAAGGTATTACAAAACGTGGGGAAGGGATCGACCTCCGCGTAATACGGCGGATTCTGCCACAGCCCCTGTCCGCCCTGGTTCCAGGAGGAATCGTGAGAGATGCCGTAGGCGGCACGAATGACGGTCTTGTCCCCACCAAAGGGCTTCCAAGCCAGTCCGATGCGAGGTTCCACAGCAGTCTTGTCAAATTGAATGCCGACCCGTCCGTCGGTGGTGACGCAGTTGGCGCAACCGGTGACTCCTGGGCTGCCTGCTGGAACATACCATTTGAGGTCGGTAACATCGAAGTTCGCCTGGCGATTCTTGACTTCGGTTTCAGGGGGTACCAGAGCCCAGGCGACGCCGATGTTCAACGTCAGATTGTGAGTCACTCGCCAGTCGTCCTGAACAAAGGGGCGAAACAGCTTGAAGCGGCGCCCGGTGGTGGCTCCAAGGAAGGTCTGGTCGTGGGCGGCAAAAACGCCCATGCTGCCCAGAAGCAGATCGGCAATATCGTCCTGGGTCTGCGTGCCAAAGTCCACGACGTAACCATCCTGGAATGCATTGTTTCGCACATTCATTTCATTAGCGCGATATGTCATGCCCACGCGGATGTCGTGCTTGCCGCGAATCAGGTCGACCGTATCGGAAACTGAGTAGACGTTCGTTCCACCCTGATAAGGTGCGTAGCCGCGATCACCAATCGAAAAATAGCTGCCCATCTGGAACGAGGTCAGGCCGCAACTTTCGCAGTCTTTTGTTGACTGATTCAGACTTGCTGGGTAGCTCGTCAAGCTATCGCACGCGGAACCTAAGTCCGCACCTGGAATGTTCAGCTTTGCCGCTTCGCAGGTTCCGGTGGCGAAAGAATTGATGTGGTTAAAGATTCGGCTGTAGCCGGCGGTGAATTGGTTGATGGTGGTGCTGGAAAAAACGTGGGTTTCAGTCAGCACCGCATTGCGTCCGTGGTTCTCAATGTGCTGATTGCTGCCGAAGGCGTTTTCTTCCGCATAGGTCGGCGAACCGCCCGGGACGAAGTTAGTTGCCTGATCGTAGCTGAAGCGCGCAAAGATCGAGTCTTTGCTGGAAAAATTATGATCGAGGCGGATGTCGCCGGTTCCTTCATTGAGTTTGCGTACGGGCTGGTTGACATAGTTAAAACCGGAAGCGGAGGGGGGAGCGTTGGGCGCGGGATAAAGCTGCGCTACCGCCGCACCTTGGCCAACCACCAGGACGCCTGGAATGATGGGGCAGTCCTTGACACCTGGTTGTGTGTCGGGTCCCTGGCTTCCAGCATATTGTCCAGTGAGAGCCGGGGGCACAGGAAGGCCGCTCGTGGCATTGCAGATGAAGGGAGCTGTGCTGGCTGCTTTAGTGACTGGGTCAATAAAATACGGGTACGGGTTGATTAGCGTAGTTATGCCTAGGGGATTCGTACTCTGGTCATAGTTACCGTTGGCGTCGGGTGTGACCATTGCCCTGGTTGGAACGAAGCCCGTGAACGGCACGCCCTTGCGCTGCATCTTGGCCTGATAGTCAACAAAGAAGAACGTCTTGTCCTTCTGAATGGGCCCGCCAAGCGAGCCGCCAAATTGGTTCAGGTTGAATTTCCCCACGCTGTTAATAAACGGAGTCGACGCGTCGAGGTCGGTATTGCGGAAGAACTCAAACAATGTGCCGTGAAACTGGTTTGTGCCTGACTTCGTGGTCACCAGGACGGTCGGACCTGCGCGCTCTCCATATTCGGCGGAGTAGTTGTAGGACAGGACCTTGAATTCCTGGATGTCATCCATATCGGGGAAAATCGCAATTCCGCCTTCGTCGAGCTGGTTGTTGTCGTTGCCATCGAGCAGCCAGTCGGTGCTTTGTTCGCGCGATCCGCCGACCGAGAGCGAAAAGGCGCCGCGCGTGGCGGCTTCGCTGCTGGCGGCATTGGTGAAGAAGCTGACCGGGCTTGTCGATTGCGTTGTTCCGGGAGTCAGGGTCGCGAGCTGGACGAAGTTGCGTCCGTTCAACGGAAGGTCGGCCACTTCCTCGGACGTGATCACCTGCCCGAGGGTTGGGTTCGTGGTTTCCACGGCCACTTCGGTGGCGTTGACTTCGACGGTCTGGTTGACCGACGCGGGTTTGAGCGTGAAATCGATTTCGCGCTGTTCATCGACTTGCAGCCGTATGTCTCGCTGCTCGGTGATCTGAAAACCCTGGGCCTCCACTCGGATGGTGAAAAGCGCCACCGGGAGCAAGGGCACGAGATAGTGCCCCGATCCATCCGTCTTCGTTTCGCGCGTAAGGCCGGTGCCCTGCGAGGTGATTTTTACGTTCGCAGCGGAAATCACCGAGCCAGTCTTATCGGCCACCGTTCCGGAAAGACTGCCGTTCGCCTGGCTATAGAGACGTGGACAGAGCGACATCACGGAACCGAGAAGCGCAACCAGCAAAACATTTCTTTTCAGCATCAGTTCCCCTTAGGTGGCCATTCTAACGAGTGGCCATGGGATCGACTCCCTCGCGACTGAAACCCCGCGATTGAAACCGGGGAGCGTCCCCTTTTTCTTTACGATGGGTCATCTAAATCGATTGGATATGCAAAGTCAAGAGCTTTATGCCGAGTCCGCGAATGGCCTGCGGCCAGTTTACGAATTCACTTTTCCATAATGCCTATGTTTTCGCGGATTTTCACAACGCGGTTGCCAGTGACGTTTTCGAAGCGCTGCACCAGGCCGCTCGGCCAGCGAATCTCGATGGCATCGGCCTTGGTGGCCGGGCCCAGCCCAAAGTGCAGGCGGAAATCACTTTGCGAGATGTATCCGCCGCCGCTGCGAACTTCCTGCGTCTGCTGGTGATCGCCCACGCGAACGTTGACTCTGGCGCCGATCGCGTCGCGGTTGGATTTTGTGCCTTCCAATTTCAGTAGAATCCAGTTCCCGCGCTCGCCAAAATTTTTTAGCAGGCTCGGACGATCGTGACTGTTGTTCACAAGAATTTCGACTGCTCCGTCGTTGTCGAAATCGGCTGCAGCCACGCCGTGGCTGTTGAACGGAGTGGTGATGCCCGCGCCGGAATCGAGTGAGATGTCGCGAAATTTTCCGTCGTGCTCGTTCCAGTAAAGAATCTTGCGTTCGCGGTAGGTGTTGTTGACGCCCTTGCTGTCGACTTCGGGATAGATGTGGCCGTTGGCCATGAACAGGTCGGGCCAGCCGTCGTTGTCGATATCGACGAAGAGCGTGCCCCATCCCAGGAACTGTGAATTTTTGGCCAGCCCGGCGGAGGAGGTGACGTCGGAGAATGTTCCGTCGTGATTGTTGTGATAGAGCGTGGCCGTGTCGTCGGAGAAACTGGTCTTGACGATGTCGAGCCAGCCCTCGCCATCGTAGTCGATGGCGTCGGCTCCCATGCCGGCTTGCTCGCGGCCTCCATCATTGAAGGCGACTCCGGCTTCGACCGCGGTTTCGGTGAAAGTGCCGTCGTGGTTGTTATGAAAGAGCAGGCTGGGAGTGGAATCGCAGGCCACATAGATGTCGGGCCAGCCATCGTTGTCGAAGTCGCCGGTGAGCGCGGTGAGGCAGTAGTAAGCGTCGGTCTTCGCGATGCCGGAGGCTTCGCTGACGTCGGTGAAAGTGCCATTGCCGTTGTTGTGGTAGAGCTCGCTGTGCGTGCCTTTCAGGCCGTGCGGGCCGCACAGCACCGGCATCCCTTTCCACATGCAAGCTGCGCCGCTGCCGGGCGCGGGCGTGTGCTCTGGATCGAAGTCGACGTAGTGGGAAATGAAGAGGTCGAGACGACCGTCGCGATCGTAATCCACGAAAGCGCAGCCCGTGGACCAGCGCACATCGTCGTGCCAGAGGCCAGCCTTGCGCGTGACGTCGGTGAAGGTGCCGTCGCCGTTGTTGTGCAGGAGAACGTCGTGGCCCCAGAAGGTGACGAACAGGTCCACGAAGCCGTCATTGTCGTAATCGCCGGCGCAGACTCCCTGGCCCCAGCCGACCAGGCCGACGCCGGCTTTTTGCGTGACGTCCGAGAAAGTGCCGTCGTGATTGTTGCGGTAGAGGTGGCTGGTGGGCTCCTGACCCTTGGGGAAACCTTCCAGGCGGGTGCCATTGACCAGAAAAATATCGGGCCAGCCGTCATTGTCGAAGTCAAAAAAAGCGGCGCCACTCCCGGTGGTTTCGAGAACGTAACGCTTGGTCTTCTCGCCTCCACTTTCAGTTTTGGCGATGAGGCCGGCGCGTTCTGCGATGTCGACGAAATTAACTTTTGGAGGAGTGAGCGGCGGCGCGGCGACTTTCGAAGCTGGTGCGGACTGCAGTTGCGCGGCTGCGATTGAAAGTGTAAGTACCCACAACGCGACAACAACCGCGGCCAGCCTGCAATTCATGAGTCCGTGTCCCAGGGAGAATCTTCGCAAGGGAGAATCTTACAACTCGGCCGTGGGCTGTGGGCGGCCAATTCTCGAATGAGCGAAACGCCGATTACAACAACTATCAGTAAACGGTAAACGAGGAGGAAGGACTTTTTCCGAAACGAGCAGCTTGGCTTACTCCGATAGGAGTTCCTTCGCTCAGAGGCCACCCGAAACCTCACACGCAGAAAGCATGAATCGCCCGGCATCCGCCGTCACATCTTCAGGTGACGAACTGCACCGACAGAACCCTCCAAAAGGTATCTATTTAGTTCGCACGACATCCCCATAGCGCGAAAGAAGACTCCCGAATCTAAGAGCGATCCTCGGAGTACGTCTGAGAAATTCACTTTACCGAGGGCTTCCAACAAGACCAAAGCTCTCTAAGGAGGAACTATGCACTCACCAGGAACGATGAGTAAGACAATGGGCCCTTGGAACATTTCCGATGGCGGGCCGAGATTGGGCTCGACGAAACTCGTAACCGCAATAATCCGCGGCGCTCTAATCCTAGCTGCAATTTCCGCGCTGCTACTCATCGCCGCCAGCCCAGCGCAGGCCCAAACCGAGACGGTGCTCCACAATTTCGAAGGTAGTCCTGACGGCTCCTATCCGACGACGTCCAATCTCACCTTTGACGGTGCAGGCAACCTCTATGGGACGACGGAGTATGGGGGTCTCGGGTATGGAACAGTATTTGAGCTTTCCCCCAATGGCAGCGGGAGCTGGAACGAGACCGTGCTCCACAGCTTCACTGGAGGAGCGGACGGGGCCAATCCAATGAACGCTAATGTTATTTTGGACAGCGTCGGAAATCTTTACGGAACAACGGCCTTTGGCGGAGCCAATGGATCTGGCATTGTTTACGAACTTAGTCGTGCGGGAACAAACTGGACGGAAACCGTGCTATACAGCTTTGCTGGCGGAGCGGATGGTGTCTCTCCGACGACCGGTGTGATCATGGACCCAGCGGGCAACCTCTACGGCTCAACCTTCTTCGGGGTGTTCGAGCTGACCCCGTCCGCTGGCGGCTGGACGGAACAAGTGCTTTTCAACGGTTTTACTGGAACGTACAACGCGGGGTTGACGATGGATGCCGCCGGAAACCTCTTCGGCTCCACACAGAACACTGTGTTCGAGCTGTCGCCGAACGGCAATGGTGGTTGGAATTGGAAGGTAATCCACAGCTTTTCCGTCGGTAAAGATGGCAGCGCACCACAAGGCTCTCTCGTGCTCGACCACTCCGGCAACCTCTACGGTACGACAGCGATTGGCGGCGGCAAGAACTACGGAACGGTCTACGAGCTGAGTCCTGGAGTGAAGGGAAAATGGAAAGAGAAGATTCTTTACCACTTTCAGAGCGAAAAGCAGGGCCTCTATCCCGAGGCAGGGATTGTGTTCGATCCGGCTGGGAACATTTACGGCACTACGGTCGGCGGTGGCGCGTTTAATGCGGGGACTATTTTCGAGCTAGTGGCCCCAATTGGCACCATCAAATACTACAAACATAAGGTTCTCTGGAGTTTCGACATCACGCAAGGGGATGAGCCGTACGGCGGTCTGTTGGTGGACAGTGCACTCGATCTCTACGGCACGGCGTCTGGCGGAGGTTCAGGTTCAGGCTGCAATGTCGGTTGCGGCGTTGTGTTCAAACTGACTCCATAGCATGTTCGTCAACCAACGCACCTTAACCTCGCAAGGTGCGCGATAATAGAAACCGTGCATGTTCGCTCAACCCTAGCCGCCCGGTTCTTCTTGGGCGGGGTTTTTATGTGGCTTGGCTCCTCGCCTCGTTGAGTTGTTAACTGTCGAAATATCGCCATTGCGCTCATTGACCCCAGACGGGGGCCCTTCGCAGGCTTCCCCGTAGAGACGCGCCTTGCCGCGTCTCCCGCCGTGGAGTGAGACGGGGCAAACCAAGTCTCTACAGCCGGAGCTTGCTCACCCATTCGCCCTGGCCACCAGCAAGATCCCCAGACAGTAAAAGACGAACATGAGGACCAGGTACATCCTGGCTTTGCCGGGTGCGCCCGCGAATTCCTTCCAGGCAAGAACGCCCCAGAGCGCGGCGACCATCGGCGCCGATTGCCCGATGGCGTACGAAATCGCCACGCCGGTGAACCTGGCGGCGACCAGATTGAAAACTACGCCGATGCCCCAGATGAATCCGCCGAGCAGACCAAGCGCATGGGCGGAAATGGACCCGCTGAAGTAGCCCGCGAAACTTACGGGCTGGCCGACCAGCGGTCTTCGCATGAAATAAGTGTTCCAGATCAGACACGAGAGCAGCGCGCCCAGCGTAAGAAAAACGGCAACGCTATAGGGACCGAGCGTGTTGCCGTGAGTCATGGCGCGGGTCGAGAAGGGAGCCCACAGCCCCATTAGAACACCCGAAACCACGCAGACGATAATGCTCTTCTTCGACACCGAGCGGCCGGCGATCGCCAGACTGCCATAGGCTTTACCGTCCAGCACAACGGCGATGAGGGCGCAAAGTACGCCCGCGGCCAGGAGCGCTGCGTTTCCTTTGGGCTGTTGGGCGTAACTCAAAATCACGCCGACGACGAGCGCAATTCCGATCGAGACCGGAAACGCGATGGCAAGCCCAGCCATGTCGATTGCGGCCACGAGCAGAAGGTTGGCAAGATTGAAGATGGCGCCCCCGATCATCATGGAGACGATGTTGCTGGTATCGGCGGAACGCACGTTGTTCAAAAAACTGGAAGCATCGTTGCCCGTGCTTCCCATGGTAAGCGCGAGAATCAGCGACACCAGAAAAATGCCGACTGCGTAGTCCCAGTAAAATAACTCGAAACGATAATTCTTGACGCCCTTGTAGGTGTTAGCCCACGAGCCCCAGCAGATGGCGCTCGTGATCATCATGAACAGCGCAAGACCCAGACTATGGGGTGTAAACATCGCTTCTCCTCGAACAAATAAAGAGCAAGAATCGCGGGATAAGAATCGCGCCGTAGCGTAGCCGTGCCAAAGCGCCAGTGTCAAGGCCAAACGGGAATTCATCTTTCGCTGTCTCTGCCGTACAATCGAACGGCAAAGCACGGCCCGCGGAAAAACTCGGATGCGTTCGCTCCAGACCCGAACATCCGTAGAGAGCGGCTAGCCGCGTCTCCCCCCGCAGAGTGAGAGTCGTATTTGTGGTCGAGCATTTTATGCCGGTCGAATACAACAAGTTTCGGAGTGCCGCGCGCGACGAGGCGCAGAGCGGCAGTGCGATAGCGACGCTCTCCGGCCGGCCTCTGCTTCCGAATGCCGGCGTTCCCCTCAATCTGGATTGGGTCCGCGAAGTACGCGTCAACACCAGCGCGGTCGAGCGCCGCGCTCAATCCCAGGTAGCGCGACGAACCGTGAAAAAAGAATGGCAGGCGGCATGGCTTCTGCGGGCGATCACCTGCATGGATCTGACCACTCTGTCCGGCGACGACACCGATGAGCGCGTCCGCCGTTTGTGCGCGAAGGGCCGGCATCCCATCCTGGCGGAAATAGAACGGAAGTTAGGCATCGAGGAGTTGCAAATCAAGGTCGCGGCCATCTGCGTGTATCACACCTTTGTGGAAACGGCGCTGCACGCGCTCGAAGGCAGTGGAGTGCATGTGGCTGCCGTGTCCACCGGTTTCCCCGCAGGCCTGTCGCCGCTGGCGGAGCGGGTCAACGAAATCCGCCGCTCGGTCGAGGCGGGCGCACATGAGATCGACGTCGTCATCACCCGCGCGCATGTTTTCGGTGGACGCTGGCAGGCGCTCTACGATGAAGTGGCAGCCTTCAAGCAAGCTTGCGGATCCAGACACATGAAAGTGATCCTCGGAACCGGCGACCTGCTGACGCTGCGCAACGTCGGGCGCGCAAGCGTGGTGGCCATGATGGCCGGCGCTGACTTCATCAAGACTTCAACCGGCAAAGAGCCGACCAACGCGACCTTGCCGGTCGGCCTGGTAATGACGCGCGCCATCCGAGAATACGCGCAGCAAACCGGGATGGCGGTAGGGTTCAAACCAGCGGGTGGCATTCGCACAGCGAAGCAGTCGATGGATTGGCTGGCGATGATCAAGGAAGAACTTGGCCCGTCGTGGCTGCGCTCGGAAATGTTTCGCTTAGGAGCCAGCGGCTTGCTGGGCGACATCGAGCGGCAACTGGAGCATCACGCGACGGGGCGCTATTCGGCGGAGTATCGGCATCCCATGGCATGAGGAGAGAAAGTTACAGTTCAGTTTTGTTAAAGAACTTCATGATTTGTCATCCTGAGCGAAGCGAAGAACCTGCTGTTTCCGCGCTGCCAGGAAGCAGGTCCTTAGCTTCGCTCAGGATGACAATTGATCAAGAAGGAATCGAGCAAACGCAATGAGCATCGCCGAAAAGTTCGTGAGCATGGAATACGGGCCGGCTCCAGAAGACTCGAAAGAAGCCGTGGCCTGGCTGGAGCGTCATGGCTGCCGCTTCCAACATTTCATCGGCGGCGGATGGCAGGCGCCTGCGGCGGCAGAGTACTTCGACACCGTCGATCCGTCGAACGGAGAAAAGCTCGCGTCGGTTGCGCAAGGCTCGGCGGCGGACGTTGACGCTGCGGTCAAGGCCGCGCGGGCCGCGTCTTCTGGATGGCAGGCACTCCGTTCGCATGCGCGCGCGCGTTACTTGTATGCCATCGCGCGGCTGGTGCAGAAGCAT
>Ga0181523_10000148_pt1 | contig 74519 bp, 40 predicted proteins | sample PEATcosm2014_Bin_43_FD_119752 | JGI IMG/M metagenome (GOLD analysis project Ga0181523, IMG submission 119752) | Peatland microbial communities from MTU Mesocosm Facility, Houghton, MI, USA - PEATcosm2014_Bin05_30_metaG | ecosystem: Environmental > Terrestrial > Soil > Wetlands > Peat | place... | reverse complement strand
GGTCCGCAAAAACCATACATTCAAGGGGCGACGTTGAACGGCGAGCCATTCGACAAAATTTATATCAGCCACGAACAAATCATGAATGGCGGCGAATTGGTTTTCGAGATGGGGTCGTCCCCAAACTATCATTGGGGCGTTTCGCCGGAAAGTCGCCCTGCTTCGCCGCTCGCGCCGTTGCGCAATGCCGCAAACGCGCAGTAACATTTGCATTTATTTTCAAAAAACTCCAGACGGAGCAAACCTATGACAAACTCGACTGCATCCACCGGCTCAACCGCTGCGTCATCATCCGGCAACGGCCAGACTTATCGCGGCCCATTCACCATTATGACCGTCCTCTTCTTCATGTGGTGGTTCATGACGGTGTTCAACGACATTTTGATCCCTCGATTCAAGGAAGCCTTCACGCTGGATTATTTTCAGGCGATGCTGGTGCAGTTCGCCTTTTTCGGCGCTTACTTCATCGGCTCGCTTTTGTATTTTTTGATTTCAGCGACCACTGGTGATCCGATTGCGAAAATCGGCTACAAGAACGGTGTCGTCATCGGGCTTCTGATTTCCGCGACGGGCAGCGCGCTGTTCTGGCCGGCGGCGACGATTATTTCCTATCCATTATTTCTTGTCGCGCTGTTCATTGTCGGCCTCGGATTCGCCATGCTGCAAATCCCGGCCAATCCATACGTGACGATTCTTGGGCCGGAACGAACAGCGTCGAGTCGTTTGAATCTGGCTCAGGCTTTTAATTCCGTCGGCACGACGACCGGCCCGCTCATCGGCGGTTATTTGATTTTCCAGTACTTCTCCAAAACCGGCGCGCATGGGGCGGACTCGGTGAAAGTGCCTTACCTCGCGTTTTGCATCGTCTTTCTGCTTCTGGCCTCGATTTTTTTCCTGATTCATCTTCCGCATGTCGGCGAAGGGAAAACTGAGCCTGGCGCGGGCGCATTGAAATATCCGCATGTCATTCTCGGCGTGCTGGCGATCTTCATGTATGTCGGCGGCGAAGTTTCAATTGGCAGTTCCATCATCAATTTTCTCGGCCAGCCAAACATTGCAGGTCTGAGCCCGATAGAAGCAAAAAATTATGTTGCCCTTTTTTGGGGCGGCATGTTGATCGGCCGTTTCATGGGTGCGGTCGAATTAAGCGAAATGAGAAGGATCAACAAACAGATTTTTCTTGCGGCAATTCCCACCGCCGCGTTTGTCGTTCTCGGCTTTTGGCGCGGCTGGGACGTTGTGAAAAATTATCTGCCCCTGCTCGCGCTTTGCTGGCTTTTATTTCAATTTGGCAAAGCGCTGGCGGGACGCACGCTGCTGATTTTTTCGGCGACCATCGTTGTGCTGCTTGCCATTGCGATTGTCTGTGGCGGCAAGCTCGCCATGTGGTGCGTCGTCGGCGTCGGACTTTTCACTTCCATCGGCTGGCCGAACATTTTCTCGCTCGCGCTCGACGGCATGGGCGTTTACAAAAGCCAGGTCTCGTCGCTGCTGGTCATGGCGATTTTGGGTGGCGCACTGTTGCCGCCGTTGCAAGGCCACATCGCAGACGTTGGCGGCCTGCAAATTTCCTACATCGTTCCGTTGATTGCTTATGCTTACGTCGGTTTCTACGGCTGGAAAGGCCACAAAATCGGGCGCACGCGCCAGATCGCCGCGGCATGACGCACGTGGCCGCCGATCACCGAAATTTTGCCGGAATGGGCATGGCCATTTCTTCAGGGCAAAGACCGTGTTCCCGGGAATGCGAAAAAAACTTTCCGTTTGTGCAGTCCGTGGAAAACTGACCCTGATTTGCAGCCATTTGAAGTTTTGGTCTTGGAATCGAAATAAGATATAACATGAAAAAATTAATTGTCGGCATTTGCATCTTGTTGCCGGCCTCGGCTATTCTCGCCGCCGGCACAAACGAACCGGCATTCATCCCGTTGCCCCAGAGAATCGAGCGGTTTGACAACGCCTTCAAACTGATGCCGCAGACGCGGATTTGCACGGATTGGGCGTCGCGGGAAACCGGCGAGTTCCTGGCTGCGCGGCTCCGGCAATCCACCGGCTATCCGCTCAAGGTCGCTGTGAAATTGGGGGCAAATCGCGCGGTTGCAAACGCCATTTTACTCACGACCAGGAGCGCGGATACAAACTTGGGCGCCGAAGGTTACGCATTGACCGTTGCCACCAATTCAGTGGTCGTGCGTGCGCCGACGCAGGCGGGTTTGTTTTACGGCGTGCAAACACTGCTCCAACTGCTGCCGCCGGGGATTTTCTCGACGAATCTGGTGACCAACGCGGATTGGCAAATGCCGTGTGTGCAAATCGAGGACTGGCCGCGGTTCAAGTGGCGCGGCTTGATGCTCGATGTCAGCCGCCACTTTTACAACAAAGGCGAAGTGGAACAGATTCTCGATTTGATGGCCAGGTACAAACTAAACACGTTCCACTGGCATCTGGTGGACGATGACGGCTGGCGGATTGAGATCAAAAAATATCCGCGCCTCACGGAAGTCGGGGCGTGGCGCAAAAGCATCGGCTGGGGGTTGGATCCGAAATCCAGCTCGGCCTACAACTCAAATGGCCAGTATGGCGGTTATTACACGCAGAATGACATCCGCGAGGTCGTGGCCTGCGCGGCGGCGCGGCACATCATCATTGTTCCTGAAATTGAAATGCCCGGCCATTCGAGGGCGGCGCTGGCGGCGTATCCGCAATTCAGTTGTTTTGGCGGGCCTTACAGCACCGACCGGGCCTTCGACATTCATGGCAAATATAGTTCGGGCAGTGGCATTTACAATCCGGCCAATGAGGGAACATTCCAATTTTTAGACGGCGTGCTGGCGGAAGTGTTTCAATTGTTCCCCGGCAAATACATCCACATTGGCGGCGACGAGGTGCAGAAGGATTATTGGGCCAAAAGCCCGGACTGCCAGGCGCTGATGAAACGCGAAGGGCTGGAGAACGGGGAGGAACTGCAAAGCTGGTTCACCAAACGAATCGAAAAGTTCGTCAACGCGCACGGCAAGACGCTCATCGGCTGGAGTGAAATTTTGCAGGGCGGGCTGGCGCAAAACGCCGTGGTCATGGACTGGATCGGCGGCGGCAGGGAAGCGGCGAGTGAAGGGCACGACGTGGTGATGTCGCCCACCGCGTACTGTTACTTTGACCATTATCAATCGAAGGATCGCTCAACCGAGCCGCGTGCCATCGGGGGGTTTTTGCCGTTGAACAAGGTTTATTCCTTTGAACCAATCCCCACAAATTTGCCGCCGCAACTGCAATCACACATTCTCGGCGCACAGGGCAACTTGTGGACGGAATATGTCGCGTCGCTGCCGCACGCTGAATACATGGTTTTCCCGCGACTGTGCGCGCTGGCCGAGGTGGCTTGGTCTGACAAAAATTCGCGCGACTGGAATGATTTTCAATCCCGGCTCAAAGTGGATGAACAGCGGCTGGATAAACCGGGAGTGAATTATCGTCATGACACTTCCGCGCAAATGTCCGCCATTCCGTCGGCGCGCGTGACAACTGATTTTATTGACGCAAAAATTTCTCCGGACTATCCGGGATTCACCGGCTTGTCCATTGACAGCTTGGGCCGGGGACATTTTTCGTTGATAGCCATCACGCCTCCAGCCAAGCCCTGGGTGCCGACACAGGCCGTCCAACATGGTTCGCGCGTGGAATATCAACGGCCGGGCGCTGACAGTTCAGAGCCTCCCTGCTGGGCAATTGAAATCGGAACGAACGAAATTCAACTGGAATCGCATTGGTCGGCGGATGACCCGCCCGAACCGCTGGTATTGAATGCTGACAACAGCGTCTGTCATTTGACTTTGCTGGGGTTAATGGAGACGAATGGCTCAATTCAGCTCCCGGCCATCATGCACCTGCCGGATCAGGGATCATTTCGGATTTCGGCCGTTTCCGGAGCGATAAAGTCGCTGGGTTACCCCGCGGAACAGTATCAAGCCGGAGTCATCCAGATTGCCTTTCCCGGTGCGACGCGGGAAAATCCGGTGGTAAAGTATCGCTGGGAAGTAGTTTCATTTCATCCGAAAATTCCGGGCATTGACACAGATGCCCGGTTCGATGGTTTCCGCCGCAATTGGCTGAACATTTTCCAGCTTAGCCCGCGCTGGCGCATGCTGGCGAATCACGTCACCAGCGACACCTGCGCCTTTTGCTACTACGAGTATGCGGACGTAGCCAAAGAGACCCCTCAACTGGCAACCAATCTCACGGCCTTGGACATGGTTCGTCAAACTTTGGACAGAATTTTCAACGGCGCCACTGGCTATGGCATGCCGGGGCATGGCAGCTTCCCCGATTTTTCGGCGGATACCTATCCTTCGCTTTTAATCGCGGCCGAAGACTACATTGAAGGCAGCCAGGATAATCAATGGCTGGCGGCCAACTATGAGCAACTCAAGTCCTGGACCGACAAAATGCTGGCTACCGATCACGACGGCAACGGTCTCGTCGAATACACGTTGAGCGGCGACTCCGGTTCCTGGCCGGCCGAGTTGAAGTATCGTCCGGCCAACTGGTGGGACACCATTGGCTTTGGCCACGAAGACGCCTACGCGAACGCTTTGGCGTACCGCGCGCTGCGCGGCATGGAAGAATTAGCCGGACAATCAAACCATTCTGATGACCAACTCCGTTATCGCGCAGCCGCCGACAAATTGAAGGCGGCTTACTTCAAAACGTTCTACGATCCGGCTACCGGCATCCTCGCCGGCTGGCGCAGCGCCGACGGCCAGCGTCATGACTATTATTTTCTGTGGGTCAACGGCATTGCCATTCATTACGGGCTGGTGCCGAGAGACCAGGCCAATTCAATTATGGACCACCTGCTGGCCAAAATGAAGGAGATCGGTTACACGCGCTTTGATTTGGGTCTGCCGGGCAATCTCATTCCCGTAGCCATAAAAGATTACGTGGATCATAATCCCCGTTATGGCGGTGGAACAAATGAGGACAATTCCGACGGTTTCCAAATCTACGAAAACGGCGGTGCCACCGCCTGCTTTGCCTATTTTACTTTGGCCGCACTTTATGACTTGGGGCGAATTGACGAAGCGGACAAAATACTTTTCCCGATGCTCGACGCTTTCGCCAACGGAAATTTTCAAGGCCGTTGTGATAATAAAATGAGCAGGGATTGGAAAGCCTGGGACGGCACTTGCTGGGGCTACGAAGGTTTTCTCACGGACAATTATTACGCCTTGCTGGCCGTGCTGGATCGTGAGGCGGCAATCAAAAGAGGCGGCGAGGCGGTATTCAGCCGTGGACAATGAAGATGAAAATCCTCCGCATCGGATTATCGGCTGCGACACATCGCAGATGTAAACTTTGACCTGGCGGTCAGATTGCCGCGTCCAAGTTGTCCGCGTGGCCGTCGCGTTTGTCGCCGTTGACGAGGCACAAGGACAAGGCGTTCACCGAATTCTTTCGTCAAACCAACTGCTGGGCGGCGGGCGCCGTGGCAACTTCGATGCCGATCGCCGTCCAAACGAACTCACCGCGTGAAATTCAAATCAGAAAATCACTCCAACTTCGGTTTTCGGGTCTAATCTTGAATTTCGCTTGATGTCTTCCGCCTTTTGGCCAAACGTCCACGCCAGACCGCGCTCCAAACGTTCGGGAACATGATCGCTGTGGTTGCCGGGCGGTTCATAAAAGGCGCAGGGCGCGGCGCGGTTGCGGATCGTTTCATAGATTTTTCTCGCGCCGATGTTGGCGGAATATTCATCTATTGCCGCGCCATCGAGGTAAATCCTTTGGCTCGCGGAAAATGCCGCCGGATTTTCTTGAACCATCGTCAGCGGATCGTTGGCGAGCCAGCGTTCCCAGATGCTTTTGCGGAAATTGCCATGCGCGTCATAAAGCCAGTCAAATTGGCCCGGAAAAAGTCGTCCGCGCGGCGCGTAGGCGGCGGACAAACCGATGGCGTAAGCCAGGTCGCCGTTCCTGGGAGGTGGCGACCGCATTTTTTCAATCCGTTGGACTTCGGCCAATGAAGCATTCGTCACACCCGGCAGCCTCACCAAAGGCAAGTGGCTGACTGGAAAATCCGAATCGGGACTTAACGCGATCACGCCGTCGAACAGTTTTTGATTCGCCATGCCCAAACGCAACGCCCCAAAACCGCCGCTGGAATGGCCGGCGACAATTCGGCTCACGCTGTTCGTGGGCGCGGGATACCGCGACTCAACTTCGGGCACAACATCCTTGCAAACATAATCGGCATAGTTTCCCTGCGCCGGAGAATTTAAATACTGGCTGCCGCCCCAGCGTGTGCGCCCGTCCACGACCACAAGGATCATCGGCGTTACTTCATCGGCGAATTTCTGCGTGAGCGCAAGCCACCGGTTTCGGTTCTTGATGAAATCTTCCGATGAACCTCCCCAGCCCGGCAGGTAGTAAATGATGGGAAGCCGGTTTCTGTTTGTATATTGCGCCGGAATAAAAACAGCAACGGGACGAACAACCGGATCATGCAGCGGATTTCCCTTCAAGGCATCGCTCTCAAATTCGATGACGTCCAGTCGCGGCTGCCCCGCCCGCGCCATCGTGAACAGCAAAACCGCCAGCAGAAATAAAAGAAGGCGACGGCAAATTTTTGCCAGATTGTCAGCTCTCACGGCGCTAAAGCAGTTGCGATTATACAACCCCGCCGGCTGAAACCGGATTGAGGGGGCGGAAAATCCCGGCTGGCAAAAATCATTCATTTAATAAAATGAAATTTTCATCCTGAACCTCCAGATGCGAGTTAAAGCGCGGCCTTGATGAAAATTTCCTTGCCGGTCAAACCTTCGGACCAGGCCTTGAGCGTGATTTGCCCGGGTTCGCCGGCCTTGGCCCGGACAATCACCAGCGCCAGGCCGTTGAACGCATTCCGCTCCGGCGCCTGAAATGATTCAAAGCTCGTCGCGTCGCCGTTGTCGGTGGCCACGATTTCGCCGGGGCCTTCAATCTGAAAATTGATGTGATTTTTCGAACGCGGCACGAGCAGGCCATGTTTGTCCGCCACCGTGACGGTGATGAATGAAAGGTCTTTGCCGTCGGCTTGGATTTGGCCGCGGTCGGCCTGCAATGTTAATTTCGCCGCCGGGCCGGTGGTTTTCATCATGTCCGTCGCCCATTTTTTGCCGTTTTTGTAGGCGACGACCTTTAATTCGCCGGGTTGATAAACCACGTCATTCCATTCCAGCCGGTATTCAAACCGGCCTTTTTTCTTCCGGCCAAGCGACTTGCCGTTCAAAAACAATTCCGCCTCGTCGCCGGAAGTATAAACATAGACGGGTGTCACCAAGCCGGCGCGCTCCGGCCAGTTCCAGTGTGGCAGGATGTGCGCCATCGGTGGGTTCGGACGCCAGCGCGCCTGGTAAAGATAGAAACGGTCTTTCTTGAAGCCGGCGAGGTCAACAATGCCGAAATACGAACTGCGCGATGGCACTGAAATTTTGCCCAGTTCGTCCAACTGTTTTTTTATGCGCAGCCGCTCGGCAGGGTCAGTGAAATTGAGCAGGTTGCTCGTGTCGTTGTTGTAAGGCGTAGGTTCGCCGAGATAGTCGAAGCCGGTCCAGACAAATTCGCCCGCGACAAACGGATTTTCGTCCTGGCCGGCAAATTCCGCATCCGGCGGCGTCGCCCACCACGGCGCGTAAAGGTCGTAGGAACTCATCTGGAAATCCCCCTGGCCATCGGCCTGGTTGGTGCTGACGGGGAAAAAGTATTCGCCGCGCGAACTGATGCACGAGGCAGTCTCGCTGCCGAACAACGGCTGCTGAGGGTTGGCCGCGCGGAATCGTCCATACGCGAACGGCTTGTAATTGTAGCCGAAAATGTCAACGTTTTTCCGGAAGTCGTTGAAGCCGGCGCGGATGTCGCTGCATGCGGCGGTGGTGGGGCGCGTCGGGTCTTCCTCGTGGGCGATGCGCGTCAATTCCGCCGCGGTTTTGAACCCAACTGCCGAATCCTGTTCCTGAACTTCGTTGCCGATGCTCCAGAGAATGATGCACGGATGATTGCGGTCGCGGCAGAGTTCCGCGCGCCAGTCTTTTTCGTGCCAGTCATTGAAGAGCAGATGATAATCATTCTTCGTCTTGCCGTGCTCCCAGCAATCAAAAGACTCGTCCATCACCAGCATTCCGAGGCGGTCACATAAATCGAGCAGTTCCGGCGCCGGCGGATTGTGGCTGGTGCGGATGGCGTTGCAGCCCATCTCCTTCAAAATTTCAATCTGGCGTTGCAGCGCGCGCACGTTGATGGCCGAGCCGAGCGCGCCGAGGTCATGGTGGTCGCAAACACCGTTGATCGGCACGCGCCGGCCGTTCAGGAGAAATCCGTTGTCGGCGGTGAATTGAATCGTGCGGATGCCAAACGGCGTTTCGTAGCTGTCCATCAGATTCCCATTTTGCTCGATGGAGGTGACGACAATGTAGCGCCGCGGCTTTTCGAGGCTCCAAAGTTTTGGGCTTTTGATGATGATCTGGCCTTCGCTGGATTCGGATTGGTGCGCGGAAATTTTTATACCGTCACTGGTAAGCGACGCAATGGATTTGCCCTTGGCGTCATCCGCGCCCAACTCGAAAATTTCATTTTTCACCGTCACCATGGCATCGGCATCTGCGTCATTGTCCACGCTGACATGAATTTTCACGGTCGCGGCCTTTGCGCTGACATCTGGCGTGGTGACGTAAGTGCCCCACTGGCCGGCATGCACGGCCGCCGTTTTGACGAGCCAAACGTTTCGGTAAATGCCGCCGCCCGGATACCAGCGCGACGAGTTCGGCGGATTGTCGAGTCGGATGGCGATGACGTTGTCCGCTCCGAATTTGAGACCGGGCGTCAGGTCCACGCGCCATGAAGCGTAGCCGTAAGGCCAGCCGCCGACAAATTTTCCATTGAGCCAGATCGTCGCGTAGGACATCGCACCGTCCACGTCCAAGTAGATTTTTTTGCCCTGGTCGGACGCGGGAATTTCCAGGTGCTTGCGATACCAGCCGACGCCCCACCACGGCAGCTTGCCCGTATCGCCGGGATATTCCTGTTTGAACGGCCCTTCGATGCCCCAGTCGTGCGGCAGGTTCAGCAATCGCCACTGGCTGTCGTCGAAGTTATTTTCCGCAAACAAAATGTCGCCGTTAACGGGATTCCCTTCCGGCATTTTTTTTGCGGCGAGTTCCGCGTTGGCGGTGAATGCGGTGCCGCAAGCTTGCACCCAAGCCTTGATGTTTGCGTAACTCAACTGATTGCTGACGCCCGCGGGATCGCCTTTGGTGAAACGCCAGCCGTCGTCGAACAAACTGCGGTCGCGCGGTGAATTTGAATTTTCAGCCAGACCGGCAATTGCGAGGGTAAGGAGACAAATGATCAGCCCATCGCGGCAAAGATTTATTTTCATGCCCCCACAGGCTGGCAGACGAAGGCAACCGAAGCAAGATTGCGGTCCCATATCACCACGGCGGATCCTCGGAGCCATCACCCCGACCGGCGCAGAGAAGCCTGCACCAACGGACGAGTGACCGCCGGCTGGACGTGCAGCCGGAATCCCCAACGCACGCGCCGTTCGCCCGGGCTGATCACCGAGGCGGCAATGAGCCGATTACGTTTACCGTTCACCGGGTCAAGCCGACTGCGCGAGGAGTGCCTCTGTTAAAATTGGCAATAGAATTGTAAAATTGCCAATTGACGAGAACTCGATCCAAGCTCATAATCTCCTTAACCTCGTTTAACAGACGAATAACTCGAAAATAATTATGAAAAGGTCAATAATGTATCATGGTGCCTTGGGCAGTGTCCTGGTGTTGATGTCCGCGTCCGCTTTGGCGCAAACCGATCTCTACACGGAAAACCCGGCTTTTAATTTGAGCGGTAACATCAATTCCGGTTATAGCGGCAACGTCGGCATCGTCTTCAGTAACGCTGTGCCAGCGGGAAACACTGTGGAAGTGACGGCTTTGGGATTTTACGCCGGCACGCTTGGCCAGTTCACGGGTGCGGGAACGGTGGATTACAACCACACGTTGTCGTTTTGGGGACCGGGCACCTCATTGGGCTATAATTTCAGCAGCGTCAATTTGGCCTCCGTGACGCTGACTGCCGGAACTGCTGTTGATGTCAACGGCTTTGCTTGGGTTTCTTTGGGCACCCCCATTACTTTGGCGCCCAGTGCTTATTATCTTCTGATGACGACCGTGACTTCTGGCCAGTCAACAGACCCGTATTTGAGTCCCTACGACAGTGGTAGCAGTGGCAACCCGGTTGTCCTTTTCACCGCTGGCGGGCCCGGTACTGGTGTAGGGTTCGACTCATCCGAGGGGGCATATAACACGACAGGAGGGATAGCCTACTCCGATTCTGGATATTTGGGGCCTAACCTGCAATTTGAAATAGTTCCCGAGCCATCAACTATGGCTCTTGGCGGCATGGGTTTAATGGCTCTGATGATTTATCGTCGCCGCGCCGCAAAGTAACAAAGAGGGCTGTGCGCGGGAAGGGATTGTACAGGGCCGGGTGGTTTTTGAGTTGGCGTTGCCCGGTGGCAGGCCAGACATTGGAGCTTATTTCAAAAGGTAGTCTATCCCGAAAGGCCGCCGAATCAGTCAGTTGGGCCACTCGCGGACACTTCCACAGGCCACTGATGCAAACCCGCTGGCTTGCGCAGCGGCCAATTTGCAGGGACGCTGCCCGAAGCGTGGCGGGCCGTCGCCCCGGAGAGTCGTATTCCAACGCCGCAAGTTGCGAGATGATCCACGCCCAGGCGTTGCGCGACCATCACTGGACCGAGCCCTCTTCCAACAGCGTCAAGCTCGTCGCCGACGCCGTTCCAATTCTTCCGGGCTGCCTTGCGGTCTCATAGGTTGTTCGACAACCCTAAGATAAGGACATTACTCGTGCAGGAGTCAATCGCCTGAATATGCAACTGCAACTTGAAATAGATTTATACATCATTATTCTCTGCATATAATCATTGTCCTTTAAGCCAAACGAGATCGTTTTTCGTATGCAACCCGGTCCTTTTCCCGGCGTCGTCTTCCATCGGCTCGGTGGCCTGGCTTCCGGGAGTTTTTATGTTCCCTGCCAAGGCGTAAAAAAATGGTTTTCGGAAACTTACTGGCTCGTGGGCGGATTTTTCTCGTGGCTTATTTGTAATGGGATGTCAAACCACCAGCGATTTTCGGGGACGGGAAGGGGAGCTTTTGGCTTGTTCGAATTCAGCGCGAATTTCAATTTGTTCACCTTTGTCCGCACTACAGCTTTGGACCATGCTTCGGGAGAAAACATTTGTTCCGCAAAACGGATTGCATTGACTTCGTCTTGGTTGAAAAGAGGAAGGTGGTTTTGGGGGCGCACGCATCACGCTGTGGTGAGCGGCGCTTGTAGAATTGGTGCGGGACGACGCGGCCGAAATGACTCAGCGACGGACGCCCAACGGCTTTATGGCGTTTTTATGCTGATTGAAAAATGAAAAACAAATTCATGCAGAATGATTGGAGCAGGCTGATCTCACGCAGGAAATTCATTCGTGACGCCGCCCTCGGCGCTGCCGCAGTTGCCTCCATTCCCGTCCTGGGATTCCGGAGCGCCGCCAGCAAAAACATATCCAGCCGGATCGGCCCGGCCAGCCGCACGATTTCATTGGATCGTGACTGGCTTTTCGGCGGAAAATTCACCGAGGCCGCAACGAAACCGGTTTTTGATGACACGGCGTTTTCGCGGATCACACTGCCGCATTGTGTCGCCAAACTTTCGTGGCAAAACTGGAACCCCGCCGACTGGGAAGACGTTTGGATTTATCGCCGGCATTTTGTCCTGCCGCGCGACTTGCAGGGGCTGCGCTGGCTGCTTCATTTTGACGGCGTCATGGTCGGAACCTTGCCGGTCATCAATGGTCGCGCCTTGCCTCAACATTTCGGCGGCTACCTGCCCGCGCGCTACGAAATCACCGACTCCCTTGCGGACAACGAAAACGTGCTCGCGGTTGCCGTTGATTCGCGCTGGAGCAACGTGCCGCCTGAAGGCTCGCCGAAAGGTCCTCGTTCCATTGACTATCTTGAGCCGGGCGGCATCTTCCGCTCGACCCGACTTCAAGCAGTGCCGCACATTTTTATCAGCGATGTTTTCGCCAAGCCGGTGAAGGTGCTCGATGCCAAACGCCGCGTCGAGGTTACCTGTTCCATTGACGCGGCCATCGTCCCGGCGAAACCGGTTCAGATCAAAGTCGAATTGATGGACGGTTCGCGCGTCATCTCCAGCGCGAGAAAAAGAATAGGTCTTGAAAAAATCGGCGAGACCGAAGTGGCGTTGACCTTGTCAAATCTCGGCAACGTGTCGCTGTGGGACGTGGACGCGCCGCGACTTTACGACGTTGTAACCACGCTTTTGGTGGATGGCGAGCCATTGCACGATTACCGGACCCGAATTGGTTTTCGTGACGCGCGGTTTGACGTTGACGGGTTTTTTCTGAACGGCCGGCGCCTGCGGCTTTTTGGTTTGGACCGGCATGAACTGTTTCCTTACGTCGGTTTCGCGATGCCGCGCCGCGTGATGCGCCGCGACGCGGAAATTCTCCGCCGCGAATTCAACTGCAACGCCGTGCGCTGCTCGCACTATCCGCAATCCGAAGCCTTCCTTGACGCCTGCGATGAACTGGGACTTTTGGTTTGGGAAGAAATTCCCGGCTGGCAATACGTCGGCGACGCCACATGGCAGGACTTGGTCGTGCGCAATGTCAACGACATGGTTCGCCGCGACCGCAATCATCCCTCAATCATCATTTGGGGCGTCCGCGTCAATGAATCCAACAACGAGCCGGCGTTGTATGAACGGACCACGGCCGCCGCGAAGGCGCTCGACGATTCGCGGCCGGCGTCAGGCTCGATGACGGCACATTCCACGCGCGGCTGGCATGAGGATATTTTTGCGTTGGACGATTATCATTCGGCGGCGGACGGCACCGTCGGCATCGAAGCGCCGCTGCCGGACGTGCCTTACATGCTGGCTGAATCGGTGGGGCAGTTTTCCTACGCCGCCAAAAAAGGTTTCAACAACAAATACCGCCGCGCGGGCGATTTGATTTTGCAAACGAGCCAGGCGTTATTTCACGCGCAGGCGCATGACCGGGCGGCGGCTTTCCCGCGTTTTTGCGGCGTGATTGCCTGGTGCGCGTTCGATTACAGCAGCCTGATGAATTCCTACAACGCGGTGAAATGCCCCGGTGTGGCCGACGTTTTTCGGATTCCGAAATTAGGCGCGTCATTTTACCAGGCGCAAGTCAGTCCGGACGTGCGGCCTATCATCCAGCCGGATTTTTACTGGGACTTCGGCATCCGGACGCCGCACGGTCCGGGCAAAAACGCCGCCATCTTTTCCAACTGCGACCGGCTGGAGATTTTCGTCGCCGGGGAAAAAAACGCAACCGCGCTCCCGGATCGCAAAACCTTTCCGCATTTGAAGTATCCGCCTTTCTTCGCCGACCTCGAATTGGAAAATGTAAGCTATCCTGAACTTCGCATTGATGGATATGTTGGCGGCAAACTGGTTTTGTCGCGTTCATTCTCATCCAACCCGGCCCAGGATCAATTCCTGGTGGCGGCGGACGACGTGGAATTGATTGGCGACGGCTCGGACGCGACGCGGCTCGTGTTCAAAGTCGCGGACGAATTCGGCGCGGAACGTTTGTTCGCCGGCGGAGAAGTCGCTTTTCAAATCGCCGGGCCAGGCGTGATTGTGGGTGACAATCCGTTTCAATTGGCCGACAGTGGAGGTTTGGGCGCGGTTTGGATCAAGACGGAACCGAACAGTTCGGGACAGATCGTTGTCAAAGCTGCTCATTCTTCGCTCGGGTCAGAGTCCGTTCGAATCAACGTTCAACCCGAAGCCGGTTCGGAAAGGATCTGATGCAAATCGCGTCCCATAAAAAGATGCAATCTGGCAACGCACCGTAATGCGCACCAAATTTCCCAGAGTAGCACTGCTGATTGAAAGCTCCCGTACCTACGGCCGTGGCATTTTGCGTGGCATCGCCCGTTACGCGCACGTCAGCGGACCATGGTCCATCTTCTCGCAGGAGCGCGAATTGCACAGCGGCATACCCAGAGGCCTGAAAACATGGAAGGGTGACGGGATCATCGCGCGCATCGAGAACCGGCGGATGGCGCGGCAATTGTTACGCTGGAAAATCCCGGTGGTGGACGTGTTGGGCAACGAAAAGTTTGAAGCCATTCCTGGCTTCGATACAGACGCACAGGCTGTGGCGAAGCTTGCGGCGGATTTCTTTATCAAGGCGGGATTCCGGTCAATCGCGTTTTGTGGGTATCGCGGCATTCCCTTTTCGGATCGGCGTGAAGGCGCATTAGCCGCTTACCTGGCTCAACTCGGCCGCCAGCTGTTGGTCTGTTCGCCCAAACTTTCGCGGTATCCGCCTAAACATATTCAGGCCATTGAACAATCCGGGGTGGCGATGGAAAGAATGATTGCGGGTTGGCTGCGCAAACAATTCCGCCCGCTGGCGCTCCTTGCCTGCAACGACGTGCGCGCCCAGCAGGTGCTCAATGCCTGCCGCGAGCACGGCATCAAAGTGCCGGAAGAAGTCGCCGTCATGGGCGTGGACAATGACGATGTATTGTGCAATTTGAGCGAACCGTCGCTGACCAGCATTCAGCCGGACACGGAACGGCTCGGCTACGAGGCCGCTGCACTGCTGGATCGTTTGATGAGGGAACAGACGGGCGAGTTGGGCATCCAGCAAATTCCGCCGCTGGCCATCATCGAGCGCAGTTCGACCGACGTGATTCCGGTAGAAGACCCGATCGTTGTGAAGGCATTGCGGTTCATCCGCGAGGGATTGCACAAAGGCATCGGAGTAAAGGATGTGCTGGAGGACGTTGGGCGTTCGCGCACTGATTTGGAAAACCATTTTCACCGTTATCTTAAAACCAGCGTTCGCAGAGAAATATTGCGGCAACGCATGGACCGCGCTTGCAGCCTCCTTCGGCTAACGGACTTGCGGATCGAAGATGTGGCGGCCCGTTCAGGATTCAATACCAGCGCGCATCTCTGTCGTCTGTTCCAGCGCCAGTTCAAAACCACGCCCACCGGCTATCGCCATGCAAAAAGCAAAAGTATATGAGTGTCTTCGACGCGGTCAGTTGACTGACAGGTTCCTCCGTGCGCCGGGAGGCCATTGGATGAAAGAATTGATAACGGGTGTGTGTAAATTGGGAATAGGCGGCAGCTCACACTTTGTGTATAAAGGATAGCATAAAGCTGCAACCAGATTAAAGACCAGAAAACAACCTATCCATTGATATGAAACCCAACAAAACTCTAGTCCTCATTCTCGTGGGCATGGCCGTGGGATTCACCAGTCAGGCCGGCACGGTGTTGCCCGGTGATATTCCAAACAACGTTTCCCCGACATTTACCACGGCTGACACGCTCCTCACCTTGTACGGATACTCGGACTCCGCATCCACAATCCCTGCAAATCTAACGACCGGAGGAAGTCCAGCAGCATGGTTTGGTGTCGAGGCCAACGGCGCACTGGATAACGCGGACACCATGAAGCTTCAATTTGCCCCCGGCGTCGGATTGACGGGCTTCGGTTCCATCTGGACCCGCGCGGTTATAACAATTACAGGCTTTCTTTCTGACCCTGGTTTGAACGTCGGATCCGATCCCTTCGTTAATTCTTATGGTTACAACTCTGGCGCATTGACCTTGGATTTGGCTTGGGATAATGGAACCGAATATGATTTCTCGTTGTCCAATCCGAGTGCCTCGGCGGGACAGTCGCTGACCATAAGCCTTGACTACGCGACCGCTCCGCAGTGGGCGATTACGAAACTCGACTATGCTCCGGTGCCTGAACCCTCGGTGGCGGCACTAGGATTGCTTGGAGGATTGGCGGCGCTTGGGTTGACACGCCGTTTCCGTCGTTAGCCAATTCATTATCCCTCTGGTCTTAATGGGCTAGTCAAAAGTTCAGTTACTCGCATTGACGGTTGAACAGGCCGTAACAGCGCTGGGGGGACGCTTATATTGAAGTGTGCCGGCGTTGCAGCACGGTGGGAGTCAAGTTGTTATTCAGCGAAGTGCAAAAGACTTTTGATTGGGCTTCCAGCCCAGGGTGAGGTCGGTTCGTTTCGGAAACTCGTTGGGCGAATGCTCATCAACGGGTGGATTGGCCGTGCCGTTTCCAAGGACGAAATGCAAAGTCACCACGAACAATTCTAATTGCTGTTCAGACATTTCGGAACGATGACGGAAAACCTGAATGGTCGTCACTCCAGAACCGTGCACGTTATGACGGGTCGCTGTGGACGCTTGGTTCCGATGGCATGTGTGGTCTAAATCGCCGGTCGTTAAAGCCAAAAAGTCTGTAACCACTTTTCAAATAGTTGGTCGCACAGGGTTTTTCCAGCCGAGCTTTGGACGCAGAAAATACTGGCCGGATGAGGGCGTTTCCACGGCAACGCTTACATGGATGAAAAATGAAATTAAAACAGAGTTTGCATTTGATGGCGCTCGCCGGTGCGCCGCTGCGCACGCAAGACTTTGGGATATGCAAAGAAGCTGGAGCATCTGCGCCATGCAGTTGCGCTTTTCATCTGCCACTTCAATTTCGTCTGCAAGCACATAGCGCGCATGGCAGAACACCGGCACAGGCGGAAAGTTTGATTGACCATGCGTGGAACATTGAAGAAATGCTGTCTGTCAGCAACAATCTGATGTATCATTGCCGATATGTGTGGAATATGGTTATTGGTTTGTTAAATTTGTTAATGGACTAAATTTGCGTCTTGGGCCACAGTCTGCACGTGAACCATCGGCAACAAACCGTGCGCGGGCGATTTTATTCCCGTCACTAAATACCCACAGCCCATGAAAACAACCCGAACTGCTCTCCTGTTCCTGCGCGCAATGGTCGCAGGCAGTCTGTTTGTCGGCGCCGCCCCAAGCCCGGCGCAAGTCCAAATGCTTTATTCAACTCCAACCAGCCCGGCGCGCGACAACTACAGCGGCGTCATAGGATGCCAGTTGCAAGCAGGCTCCTCGAACGTCGTCGTATCACACTTGGGATATTTTAGCACCAACGAGGTGAGCGGGCTTGCGATAAGCCATAAAGTAGGCCTATTCACCTCAAGTTTAGCCAGTCCAACCATTTTGGGCCAGGGAGTAGTTGTGCCCGCCGGCACGAGCGCCGACTTGTACACCAACGGCTTCTATTGGATGCACCTGGATCCACCGCTCCTGTTGAGCAGCAACACGATTTACATCCTGGGCGGCTTGGTTCAAAGCGGCGATGGTGATATATGGCAGGACTCCTATACCCCGACTTGGAATACATATTTTGTCGGCACGGCCGGGAACCGTTTCTCTGTGTATGGCCCGGGGGGGAGCAGCGCTTTTCCACCGGCCAGTTTTGGTCATAATGTCACGAATCAGACTTACGGTGTCGCATCTGCGGGAAATATCCCGGTAGGCCAGGCTTATGTGGGCGTGCAAACGACGAATGTTTCAATCAGCGCCGGGCAAACGCTTACGGTGCTTGGTTTCGCCAGCGGGGCGCCAACGATAACTTACCAATGGTACACCAATAGCATAAACACTCCTCTGGCCAACCAGACCAACGCGGCTCTGGTGATTGCCAATGCTACCGCCGCCAACAGCGGCACTTATTTTCTCACCGCGAGTAACGCGCTTGGAGGCGAGCAGAGCGCGAACGTGACCGTGGTAGTAACAGCCTTTCCAGTAGGCATCGCACAACAGCCGACAAACCTGGCCGTCTTCCAAAATTATCAGGCGAGCTTTTTCACAACCGCCACGGGTTCTCCGCCCATTTCTTATTTCTGGTCGAGCAACGGAATCGCTGTTCCCGGCGCCAACAGCACCAATTATTCCCTGACGGCCGCCCTGGCGAATAATGGCGACGTTTACTCCTGCCTCGTATCGAATAACATCAGTGACACGCCTTACACAGTCGCCAGCAGCAATGCGACGCTGACAGTAATCCCCAACCTGGCTCTGCCGCAGGAATTTTTGCACGGCGCCAATACCAATCTCGGTAATAATAATTTCGGCGGATTGGTCGGCGGGCAATTTACAGTCGGGAATTCGTCTGTGACGGTGACGCATTTGGGATATTATGCGTGGCCGGCCAATATAACCACGTCCCTCACCGCAACCAATTGCAGCCTGACGCAGAATCATCACGTGGGTATTTTCAGCGCAAATGGCAGTGTGCTTTATGGTTATGTGGTGGTTCCCGCCGGCGTGAACCCCGTCGTGAACGGATACATGTGGGCGCAGCTCGATCCGCCGCTCGTGTTGTCCAACAACACACAGTATCTTCTGCTGGCCGAAACGTTCAGCGGCACAGACCCGTGGGGCGATACTTATGTTCTCCCGGACTTGAACCCATACTTTGCCAGCGCCTGCGATGCAGTCTATTGGGGCGCAGCCTGGCCGAACGCGGGAGTAGCCGGCCAATTTGGCGGGCAGATGTATAGCGCGCCCAACCTGGCCATCCTGGCTCTCAGCACGCCCTCCGCCTCTGTCTTGCCAACCAATGTGACGCAATACGCCGGCTTAAATGCAACGTTGACTGCTTACGTAACCGGTCAGGCGCCGCTGACTCTTCAATGGTATACAAACGGCATACCCTTGACAGGCCAAAGCAATCTGACCCTGACCTTGAACAATCTCACCTTGGGAGATTCCGGCAACTATTATGTGATTGCGACCAACACCGTGACCGGCGCCAGCGTTCAGAGCAGCAACGCGACCGTGACGGTGCTTCCCGACACGGGTCCCAGCATCACGCAGGACATTCAGTCGCAGGACGCTTTTGTTTATTCAACCGTGCAATTCGTTGCCGCCGCATCCGGTACTCCGCCGTTAAGCTATCGATGGACTTTCAAGAGTAACACCATCGCCGGGGCGACCAACAGCACGCTGACCGTGAACGACGTTTCCGCCGCGAGCGTTGGCAACTACGAACTCTTTGTGACAAACAACTTCGGCGCTACGAACAGCTCGGTTGCCAGCCTCGCCGTGGAAGTTCCGGCGTGGGGCAGCTATCCTTCAGCCGTGCTGGGCACGAACCTGCTATTATTCTATCCCTTAGACGATGCCGGCAGCGGATATGCCATCGCGACCAATTGGGGCAGCCTCGGCTTCGCCGACAATGGCCTTTACACGAATGGATTCTCTTCAATAGCGGGGCCGACTAACTTGAACTTCGACGGATTCAGCAATCTGGCTGTGTCGCTCGATGGCCTTAGCGGCTACGTGCAGGTGCCGCCGTTGGCCAACGTTGTCGTCTCCAACATCACGATCGCGGCGTGGGTTAACGACACTTATCCGAATGCGGGCAGCGGCAACCAGGCGGATAACGCAGCCATCTTCTTCCAACGTTCGACCTATGTATTCGGCCTGAGTGTCAACCCCGATGCAACGACCGGCGCCGACCAACTTAGATACACCTGGAACGGTGGCTTTTTCGACAGTGACTTGGATTTGCCGACCAACCAATGGGCATTGACAGCCATGGTAATCAGTCCGACCAATGCGACCGTGTACCTTCGGGATGGCACCGGCCTGCAGTCCACCAACTTTGTTCGCGCCAACCCGTCGGCCACCTTTGACGGCAACAGCGAAATCGGCTGGGATACTGCCGGCGGCAACGGTGGTCGCCTTTGGAATGGACCAATTGCCGACGTAATGGTCTTCGACAGCGCCCTTTCGCCGGTGGCAGTGAATGCGTTGTATCTGGGCGTCCCGGCTTCGGCCACCCTGACTATCGCGCCGTCGGGCGCCAATCTGGTCGTGACCTGGCCGGGAGGCACCCTCCAGGAAGCGACCCAAATCACCGGCCCGTGGACACCAACCATCGGCGCGACCAATGGCACATATACCTTCACTCCCGCGGCGATTAAATTCTACCGCGTACAATTGCAATGAAGATAAAAAGCCTCCAAATGTTTTGCCGAAGGCGGCGCGCGGTCCTTGAGAGAAAACCTGCCTTCACTTTAATCGAGCTTTTGGTGGTCATTGCAATTATCGCGGTACTTGCGGCCCTGCTCCTGCCGGCGTTGGCTGCCGCGAAAAATCGAGCCAAGCGCTTGCAATGTGTCAATAATGAGCGGCAATTAGGCATTGCGCTGTCGGTGTATGCCGGCGATAACAACGATTATTTTCCGGTTTCTCAGAACTGGGGGTGCTGGGGTGGCCAACAGGGCGTGGGCAAGCCGGTGCAAAATTACGGTTGGAATGTGCCGGTGAGCGCGCGCCCGTTGAATGCCTATACCGCTGATGTTAACACCTATGACTGCCCCGGAGACACAGGAGATACTGCCCAGACCGGCGGAGTGCCTTGGGGTGCCGACCAATCTTGTTTTAATGATTGGGGCGACAGCTATCTAATGCCTTGGAGACAATCTGGACTGATATTTTCCGGCACAGGAGCCAATGGCCAATATGGTTGGTCCTATTATGCAATTGAAGCGATTGGAGGCGATTCTTTTCCCGGGCAAATCACGCCTTCAATGAGAACATCCGAAATGCGCCCCATCAGCAATAAAATTATTTTGGTGGATTGGCCCGGCGCTCCCGACCGCACACTGGACCAAATCTCCGCCTGGCACACGGTCAAAGGGAAGGGATTGTTCAACATTCTTTGTGGAGACAATCACGTCGAGGCCTACCTGTTCACAGCCGCCCAACGTTACCCGATCACGCCGTGGGGAGCGACCGTGGACCCGGGCCAGCAATACTGGTAGAATCGCCATTCAGCACAATAAAAGTCCTCGATTGAAGCGTGGAAAGTACGAAGATAAGCTCGGCCACGCTGGCGTTCGGGCGGAGAATATCCCGGACAGTAACGCCGCCGGCGAGAATTTTATTTTGAGATGATGAAACCGCTCTCCACAGTCCATGAAAATGAAAACCGGGAACCCGCCGCCGCTTCGCAAAACGGAAACGGCGAACAGGCGTTGGCGACCAACGCCCGCCAACTGCGCCTCGGTTCGCCGCCGCTCACATTCGCCGCTTCCCCGCGCGGAGAAGTTCGACAGGTTCCCGTGTCCGTCCGGCAGGAGGAATTAGTCATCCCAACTTATCTGCCTGCGGCGCCGGACAAGAATCCGATGTTTCTGGAGAAGCGGGTGTATCAGGGCAGCAGCGGCAAGGTTTATCCGCTGCCTTTCACGGACCGAATTGCCGAAACCAAAACCGGCCGAAAATGGAAAACGGTCTGGCTCGAAAATGAATTCCTCCGCGTGATGATTTTGCCCGAAATCGGCGGACGTATCCACGCGATTCAGGACAAAACCAACGGATACGATGCGATATACAATCAGCGCGTCATCAAGCCGGCGCTCGTGGGGCTGGCCGGGCCATGGATTTCCGGTGGCATCGAGTTCAACTGGCCGCAGCACCATCGCCCGGCAACCTTTCTGCCGGTGGATTTGGAAATTCAAGAGCACGCCGACGGCTCCAAGACGGTCTGGTTGAGCGATCACGACCCGATGTGCCGGATGAAGGGCATGCACGGCGTCTGCCTGCACCCGGGCAGAAATTATCTCGAGCTGAAAGTCCGCGTTCACAACCGCACGCCGTTCGTGCAGACGTTTCTTTGGTGGGCGAACGTGGCGGTGCGCGTACACGAAGCGTATCAAAGCTTTTTCCCGCCGGACGTTTATTACGTTGCCGACCACGCCCGTCGTTCCGTAAGTGAATATCCGTTCGCAAAAGGATTTTATTACGGTGTGAATTACGGCGAGCGCGGGCGCAAAGGCATTCCTGCCAGCGAAACTCCGCGTCAATTCGTGCCGCCGCATCGTGCTCACGCAACACGCAACGCGCAACATGGTATAAACCCGGAGACTCCCGATTACGCTCCGAACGACCTCAGCTTCTACCCGAACATTCCCACGCCGTGCAGCTACATGTGCATGGGCAGCAAGGAAGATTTCTTCGGCGGCTACGATTACAAGGCCCAAGCAGGCATCATCCACATTGGCAATCACCACATTGCGCCGGGGAAGAAACAGTGGACGTGGGGCAACCATGGATTCGGCTACGCCTGGGATCGCAATCTGACAGACCCAGACGAGCAGGATGTGTGCTGGCCTTACCTCGAACTCATGGCCGGCGTTTACACGGACAACCAGCCCGACTTCAGTTTCCTCCTCCCGGGCGAGACAAAAACGTGGAGTCAATACTGGTATCCAATCCAGAAAATCGGTCCGGTGCAGCACGCGAATCTGAACGGTGCGGTGGTGATGCGGATTACTTCCGGTAGCGCGCGCAATGGCCATCGCGCCGCACAAGTGGGTGTGGCCGTCACGAGCGATCAGCCCCAAACCGGAATTACGCTCGCCGCCAATGGGAAAGAACTGGCCTCTCTCTCACGCGACCTTTCGCCCGGCAAACCGCTGGTCGAGAGAATTGATCTACCGCACGGGGTCGCTTTGACAGATTTGCGCCTCTGCGTCACTGACAGAGCCGGACGCGAGCTCATCACGCATCAGCCCAAACCGCGTCTGCAGGTGGAAGTCCCGCCATCCGCCACCGAGCCGCCGGCACCGGCGGAGATTGCCAGCGCCGACGAGTTGTTCATCACTGGCCTGCATCTTGAACAGTACCGTCATGCGACGCGTTGCCCGACAATTTATTGGCGTGAGGCGCTGCGCCGCGACCCGCTCGATTCACGCTGCAACAATGCGGTGGGACTCTGGCACCTTCACCGGGGAGAATTTGCCCAGGCTGAAAAGCATTTTCGCAGAAGCATCGAACGCCTCACGCGGCGGAATACCAATCCCCACGATGGCGAGCCGTTTTATAATCTCGGGCTCTGTTTGCGTTATCAACTGGACGCCGCGCCTGATTTGAAATCTGAAATTTCAGGCTTGAAATTAGCGAAGGCTTATGCCGCTTTTTACAAAGCCACTTGGAATCAGGCTTGGGCCGCCGCCGGTTTTCACACATTGGCCGAGCTCGATTGCAGAAAATCGGACTGGCCAAACGCGTTGGAACATTTGAATCATTCGCTGCGTTTCAACACCGACAACCTTCGCGCCCGGAATCTCAAGGTCAAGGTTTTGCGGTTGCTTGGCCGTGAAGGAGATGCCAATTCACTTTTGCGCGAAACGCTCGCCCTCGATCCGCTCGATTGGTGGGCGCGCTGGCTGCTCGGCGAAAAATTTTCCGCCGGCGCGCAAACCCGGCTTGACATTGCCCATGATTTTGCCGGCGCTGGATTTTATGCTGACGCGATCGGTTTGCTGAAAAATGCGTCAGTTAAAAGGCGCGATTTGCCGGATCAAAATTGTGGCGCGGCGCCGCTCATTTCTTACACACTCGGCTGGCTGCACGAAAAACTCGGCGACAAAAAATCCGCCCATGAATTTTACAAACAGGCTGCCGCCGAATCGCCGGATTATTGTTTTCCGTCGCGGCTGGCGGAAATCCGGGTTCTTGAATCCGCCATGCGCGCGAATCCGCGCGACGCCCGCGCGCCTTACTACCTCGGCAATTTGTTTTACGACCGGCGCCGACACGAAGAGGCCATCCGACTTTGGGAACGCAGCGCAAAACTGAATCCTGATTTCTCCATCGTTTGGCGCAATCTGGGCATCGGCTATTTCAACATTTCAAAAAAACCGGCGAAAGCCCGCGCCGCTTACGACAAGGCTTTCAAAGCCAATCCCGCCGACGCGCGGCTGCTTTTTGAGCGCGACCAGCTTTGGAAACGGCTGGGCGAATCGCCGGAAAAACGTTTGCGCGAGCTGGAAACATTTCCGCAACTGGTCGCGCAGCGCGACGATTTGAGCGTCGAACTCTGCGCGCTTTACAATCAGACCGGCCAACACGCGAAGGCGTTGGAGATTGTTTCAACTCGAAAATTTCAGCCATGGGAAGGCGGCGAAGGTCAGGCGCTCGGCCAGCACGTTCGCACGCATCTGGCGCTCGGACGCGAGGCGCTCGCGGAAAATAATTTTTCACAAGCGCGGAGATATTTTGAAGGCGCGCTGACTTCGCCCGAGAATCTGGGTGAGGCGAAACATCTGCTCGCCAATCAAAGCGACATTCATTACCGGCTCGGCGTCGCGCTCGATTTGCTCGGCGAAGGAAAATCCGCGCGTGAACACTGGCTGGCCGCCGCGAATTTCAAAGGCGACTTTCAGGAAATGAACATCCGCGCGTTCAGTGAAATGACTTATTATTCCGCCCTGTCCTGGGAACGGCTGGGCCGGAAAGCGCGGGCGAAAAAACTCCTGCGCGAGTTGCTGGCTTATGCGCGGAAACTGCAAAAGGCGGAAGCGAAGATTGAATATTTCGCCACCTCGCTTCCGACCATGCTGCTGTTTGACGACGAGCTTCAATTCCGGCGGGAGACCACGGCCCTGTTTCTGCAGGCGCAAGCGCGCCTGGGCCTGGGCATGAAGCCGCGCGCCAAATCCTTGCTGGCGGCTGTGCTCCGGCGCGATCCGAACCACCCCCTCGCGGCCGACTTGAGGAAGGAACTGGGCGAATGACGATCCCCGCGCTCCAAAACCGGGCAGTCATTTGCAGATTATTTGGGAGACATTGGCGGCCTCAAACGCTCTTCTATCATGTTTGCTTCAGTGCAAGGGACAAAGCATTTTCCTGATTGTTTCAGGTCATGAATTCATCTGTAATTTCATTCCAATTCGTTGGCCGACTTCTGGCGAGCAGAATTAAAGTTTCATTGAGATGGCTGTCTGTTGCGGTGATTTTGATTGAGGTTCCGGTATTGGCTCAAAGCAACCAGATTTTCCACGAGCAGCGGAACGGCAACCGGGATAACTATCTCGGCACCATCGGCGGTTCATTCAAGACCGGCAGTTCGAACGTGATGGTGTCACATGTGGGGTATTACATGACGAATGCCGCCGGCTTGCATCGGACTCACCACGTGGGAATTTTCACCTCGAACGGCAGCACGCTGCTGGGGTCGGCGCTGGTGCCAGCGGGCGCGGGCATGGTGGTCACCAACGGCTATAGCTGGGCGGCCTTGAATCCACCGCTGTTTCTCTCCGGCGGCACACTTTACGTCGTGGCAACAGAAGTATTCACGAGCGACGGGGATGGCTGGCCGGACCAGACCACTTACACCAACTGGAATTCCTACTTTGTTGGCACCAATACCTGGGGCAGCAGCGGGACCAACAACTATCTCTGCTACTACAGTCCCAGTGGGGCGGCCTGGCCAACCTTTCCGGTCACCTCCTTCGGCCCCGGCACAATGTACGGCAGCATGAATATGGCTTTATTGCCGGTTGGCGCTCCGGTAGTGCTGACACCCATGACCAATGTATCAACGTTTTCCGGTGTTGCAGTCGCGATTACTACCTATGTGAACGGACAATATCCATTGACGAACCAGTGGTATAAGGCCCCGTCCACGTTGCTGGCGGGTCAGGCGAATGCGACCTTGACCCTCCCGAACCCGCAATCGTCGGACTCCGGCACTTACTATCTGGCGGTGAGCAACGCCTTGGGCAGCGTGCTCAGCAGCAATGTCACGCTGACGGTCGTTGTGCCTTCTGGGACGAACCCACCCTCTATTTTGCAGCAGCCACAACCCCAATCGGCATGGCTGAGTCAGAGCGTGCAATTCACCGTCGGCGCATCCGGGAGCGCGCCCTTGAGCTACCAGTGGCAGTTTAATGGCACCAACCTGACTTCAGCAACCAATGCGACTCTGACCATCCCGGGCGTGACGGGAGCAAATCAGGGCAGTTACTTCGTGGTCGTCAGCAACGCGTTTGGCTCTACCAACAGCGCCACGGTTTCACTCAATGTTAATACTAGCATTTCTTATGTTTTGGTGGATCCGACGATGGTGGTGGTGACGAATTTTCTTGGTTGGGGAACTTCACTTGCTTGGTGGGCCAACCTGGTGGGCGGGTATGCCAACCGGGACGATTACGCCAACCTTGCTTTTACCCAGCTCAAATTAAATATCGTTCGTTATAACATCGGATGCACTGAAAATCCGAACATCCCTGATACCATTCAAATCCGCGCCCAGATACCAGGCTTTGAACCGACCAACGGCGTGTGGAATTGGAACGCCGACACCAACCAGCGCTATATGTTGCGTAAGGCCGTGTCTCTTGGGGCGAATCATGTCGAGGCTTCCTCGTATTCGCCGCCCTGGTGGATGACGGTGAGCGGGAGTGTCACTGGTTCCACCAACGGAACCAGCAGCAATCTGCAATCCAGTTACGAGAACGCTTTTGCATTCTATCTCGCCATGGTGGTCAGCAATCTTACGGTTAATGACGGGATCACCTTTGACCTGGTCACGCCCATGAACGAACCGAACAGTTCCTGGTGGGTTTACGGTGGCAATCAGCCAGGTTGTGCCATGGGCGCCGCTCAACAATCGCGTGTCGTCGCGGACCTGAGCTCATACCTGAACGCTTTCAGTTTGCCGGCCGGGATAGACGCCTCCGAGGACTACGACCCGTCATATACCCTCAGCTCGCTTGGCGGTTACAGCACGGCTGGCTTGAACGATGTTTCCGTCATTTCCACTCATAGTTATAATCCCAGCGGTCTGGTCGGCATGCGTAACCAGGCCGGTGCCTGGCAAAAACCAGCGTGGGAGGCCGAATATGGCGATGGCGACGCGACCGGATTAACAATGGCTCGAAGGATTCATGACGATATTACGGGCATGTGGCCGCAGGCCTGGGTTTATTGGCAGGTATGTGACTATGCCGGCTGGGGCTGTATCAGTAACAGCTTGAATGGCAGCGGCGACACTTCTTATTCGTTGGCAGAAAAATTTTACGTCCTCGGTCAGTTCAGCCAATTTATCAGTCCCGGCTCGCAAATCCTCAATGTCGGGGACACCAACTCGCTCGCCGCCTATAATTCCACCAGCAACGCACTCGTTATCGTCACGGTCAACAACAGCGCGAATGCCTACACCGCAGGTTTCGACCTCAGCGGGTTTAGCGGCCTGCCCGCGCAGGCATCGCTCTACCGCACTTCGCCCACCGAAAACCAGCATCTACTTTCCGTCTCGCTTACGAACACCACGCTCGTCTCGCTCATCCCGGCGCAATCGGTCTGCACTTTCGTTTTGAACAACGCGACGGCCGCCCCTCCGGCTTCCGTGGCGCTGGCGTGGTATCCGTTTGAAGGCAATGCCTTTGATGCGAGCGGCAATGGCAATAACGGCACGGTCAACGGAAATGTGACGTTTGTGAGCGGCCAGATCGGCGCGCTGGCCGCCCAATTTGACGGAATCAGCAGCTACGTTCAGATTCCGCGCTGCATCAGTAACAACTTCACCATTTCGTTTTGGCTTAAAACCACCGCCACCGCCGGCACCGGACAATGGTGGGCGGGCCAGGGATTGGTGGATGGCGAGGCCGCCATCGGGGCGGATGACTTCGGTGTCAGTCTCGTTGGCGCGGATGTGGCGCTGGGCGTGGGCAACCCGGATACCACCATCACGTCAAGCAATGCGGTCAACGACGGGAATTGGCATCATGTTGCCGCGACCCGCGACGCCGTGAGCGGGCAGATGGATGTATATGTGGATGGCACTTTGCAGGCCAGCGGCCCCGGCCCCATCGGCACGAAAGCCGCGCCGCCGTTTCTGCGGATTGGCAGCATCCAGACTGGTTCCGGGGGCGGATTTTTCGGGGGGGTCATCGACGATGTGCAAATTTTCGGACGGGTCTTCAGCGCGGCAGAAATCGGCCAGTTGATGTATCACGGTCCGACGATCAGCAGCACGCAAACCAATTTTAGCATTCTGGCCGGCCGTACGCTGACGATCACCAACACCGCCACCGATCCGGATGAGCCGGCGCAAACCCTGACGTGGAGTCTGCCGGTGGCACCCACTGGCGCGGCGATCAATGCCAACTCCGGCGTTTTCAACTGGCGTCCGGCCATGGCGCAGTCACCCTCCACCAACTTGCTCGTGGTGGCGGTGACGGAAAACGTTTCACCCATCATCACCGTTACGCAAACGCAGTTCGTCACCGTCACTCAACCCGAGAAACCCGCCGTGACTGACCCGTCGCTGGCTGCAGGCAATTTCTCGGTAACGATTTCCGGAGACAGCGGCCCGGATTATGTGGTGCAGGTGACGACCAATTTGAGCAGCACGTCGAACTGGGTGTCCATCTTCACCAACGCGGCCGCCAGCACGCCGTTTCAATTTTTGGATGGTACAACCGCGAATTTTCCGCAGAAATTCTACCGGGTGATTCTCCAGCCTTGATGAAAACGCTTTCGCGAGTGGCGCTGTTGATTGAAAGCTCCCGAACCGGCGGCCGGGGCGTTTTGCGCGGCATTGCCCGCTACACTCCGCTTATGAACCAACCCGCACTCGTCCCTCGAACGCCCTCTTGCCTGAGACGGAAGCGGGCAGGTGTGGGGCTCGTTGCCCGGCATTCATGGCTCCAATGCGCGCGAATGGCCGTTTTAATTTTGAGTTTCGGTTGCCTGACCGTGAGTGCCTGGGCACTGGACATCACGCTCGATCCCGACCAGCCAGGCCGCGTGTTCGAAGGCATCGGAGCGGTCAGCGCAGGCGCGTCGTCGCGGCTGTTGATTGACTATCCCGAGCCGCAACGCAGCCAGATTCTCGATTATCTGTTCAAACCAAATTATGGGGCGGCGCTGCAACACCTGAAAATCGAGATCGGCGGGGAGGTCAATTCCACGGACGGCACCGAACCGACGCACATGCGCACGCGGACTGATCTTAATTTCACGCGCGGTTACGAGTGGTGGTTGATGCAGCAGGCAAGGGCGCGCAATCCAAACATCGTGCTGGACTGCCTCGCGTGGGGAGCACCTGGCTGGATCGGCGGCGGGAATTATTATTCGCAGGACATGTGCAATTACATCGTGAATTTCCTCAAAGGCGCGCAAACGACTTACGGCCTGACTTTCAACTTCACCGGCACGCACAATGAAGCCCCGCTTGACACAACCGCCACAGCCTGGATCAAACAACTTCGTTCCACGCTCGACACGAACGGGCTGCAAGGTGTGCAACTCGTCGCCGCCGACGAATGGGGCGGCGCTTGGAACATCGTTACCAACGCGAGCTATGGCTTGCTCGTTGATCCTGCGTTGTCGAACGCGATTGCCCGTGTCGGCGCGCATTACCCGCACTCCAGCAGCCCGGTGCCGGCGCAGTCTTGCGGCAAGATATTATGGTCGAGCGAGGATGGAATCGGCGGCAGCTCGTGGGCGGCGGCGCGGAAGTTGGGAAAGATTTTCAATAGCGATTATGTCATCGGCAAAATGACCAAAACCGAGATCTGGAGTCCGATCACCAGCTACTACGACATTTTGGCGGCGAAGAACTCCGGTTTGATGCGCGCGAACACGCCGTGGTCGGGGAATTACCAGGTCGCGCCGGCGATCTGGGTGGTGGCGCAGACGACGCAATTTGCGTTTCCTGGCTGGAAATATCTGGCAGGCGGCGCGTCCGTGATGTTGCCCTCCGGCGGCAGTATCGTGACACTTGAATCCACTAACAACTCCGATTATAGCGTGGTGATCGAAACGTTCGACGCCGCCGCAGCACAGGCGATCACGTTCCATTTGACCAACGGATTGTCTGCAGCGGCGGTGAACGTTTGGCAAACGACGCAGACAAATCAATTTGTGAAAATTGGTCAACTCACGCCCGCCGGAGGCGCGTTCACTTACACGTTCCAGCCAGAAAGTATTTACACGCTCACAACCACAACCGGCCAGACGAAGGGCAACGCGACGCCGCCGGCGGCAACGCCGTTTCCACTGCCGTTCAAAGACGACTTCGAAAGTTACGCAACGGGCAAAACGCCGAAATACTTTTCCGATCAGGCTGGAACATTTGAAGTCTTCACGCGCAGCGACGGTCAAGGGCAAGACCTGCGCCAGGTTTCGTCCCAAGTTGGCATCCGGTGGACTTCCGAATGGCAGCCTTACACGCTCATCGGCGACGCGAGTTGGGCCGATTACGACGTGAGCGCGGACGTATTGATCGAGACTAACCGCGGAATCGCGTTTATCATGGGCCGCGTCGGAAATGTGCCGGGGTTTTCCGATCCGTTGCCGCGCGGTTACTGGCTCGGGTTGAACAACGCGACCGCGCAATGGGAACTTCATTCTGCTTCCAACTTGCTTGCGTCCGGCGCCGCAACCATTCCGACCAATTCCTGGCACAATTTGCGGCTCGCGATGCAGGGCGTTTCACTCCGCTGTTACGTGGACGGTGCGCTGGTGACCAATTTCATGGATTCAACATATTCCAGCGGCTTGGCCGGGATGGGCTGCGGCTGGCACGGCGCGCAGTTTGATAATTTCACGCTGCGCCAGTTGCATCGTGGCACCGGTTTCAATCTCGCGCCGGCCGCAACTGCCAGCGCATCGAGCATCTGGCAGGATGATCCGACTTACGCAGCCAGCATGGCCAACGACGGCGATCCGGACACGCGCTGGAACACGGCGTATCCGACCGAGGACACCGAATGGCTCGAACTGGACTGGCCTGCGCCGGTCACGTTCGATCAAACGACTTACTCGCAATACGACGACCGGATTTTGGGTTACCAGATTCAGCATTGGGACGGCAGCAACTGGGTCGTGAACGTGAACGGCGGCAGGATGGGTGCTTACGCCGCCGACACCTTCCGCGCCGTGACTTCCACCAGGATCCGGCTGGCGTTGACGAACATGGTAGATTCCTCGCCGTCCATCTACGAATTTGGCGTTTATAGCGTTTCAACGCATGTTGCGCCGGCTGAAGGCGATGCTGCCCGCACGCAGAATGCGAACCGGATCAAGCAGTTCCTGGTTCGTTCTCCAGCCAGTTCCATCATCAAGAACGAATACCAATATGTCATCCATTAATAGCATTTCCAGACGTCTGCGAAACCGACATACCCTGACAACAGCCTTAACGAGCCTGCTCCTGATGGCCGCGATGCCCGTGCTGGCCCAAGTTCAAGCTTCAGGTGATGCTTACCTGTTCAACTCCAGTTATGACACGAATGTGAGCGGGAGCATTGCTGACGGCTATAATGGAAACGTTGGCCTTAACTTCCAGGTGGTGGCGGCCGATGTGCCGTCGGGGGACAATGTGTATATCACGGCTTTGGGATTTTACGCCGTCTCGGGAACGGTGGTCAACAATCACACATTGTCCCTTTGGGGGCCGAGTGCCACATCCGGTGGTAATTTGGGCGGCGAAAATTTGACGAACGTGATGCTGAATGCCGGAACCCCTGTTGACGCCAACGGCTTTGCCTGGGTTACTTTGACCACCCCCATTGTGCTGGTACCCGGTGATTATTATGATTTATTGACGACTGAGGCCGGGAGCGGCGCGGGAAGTGACGCCTACTTGCAGCCCTACGAAGGGGGCGGTTTGAGCGGTCCCGCAGTCATCTCTTTTCCTGCCGGCTCGCCCTTCGCGGCTATCCAGGGGGCCTATAGCACCTCTGGTTACGCCTACTCCTACTCTGGATATTTAGGGCCGAACGTGCAATATGAGATCGAAGGGCCTTCTCCGGTGCCCCAGGTAAGCATTACCCTTGATCCCAAACAACCGGGGCGGACATTTGAGGGCATCGGTGCGCTGAGCGCGGGCGCGTCGTCGCGGCTGCTCGTTGATTATCCTGAACCCGAGCGCAGCCAGATTCTCGATTATCTGTTCAAACCGGACTACGGGGCATCGTTGCAGCATTTGAAAGTCGAGATCGGCGGCGGAGTCAATTCCACCGACGGCACCGAGCCGACGTTTGAGATGGCGCGCGGCAATTTGAACTTCACTCGCGGCTACGAATGGTGGCTGATGCAACAGGCCAACGCGCGGAATCCGAACATCATTCTGGACTGTCTGGCGTGGGGCGCGCCCGGCTGGATTGGTAACGGCAATTATTACTCACAGGACATGTGCAATTACATTGTCAACTTTATCCAGGGCGCGCAAACGACCTGCGGTCTCACATTCAATTTCACCGGCACGCACAACGAAGCCGCGGTCAATACGACCGAGACGGCTTGGATCAAACAGCTTCGCTCGACACTCAACGCGGACGGACTGCAAGGCGTCCAACTGGTTGCCGCCGACGAGTGGGGCGGCACGTGGAACATTGTTACGAACCCAACCTGCGGCTTGCTGGTTGACCCGGCCCTATCGAACGCCATCGCCCGCGTCGGTGCGCACTATCCCGGCACGACCAGCCCGGCGGCGGCGCAAACGTGCGGCAAGCCGCTTTGGTCGAGCGAAGACGGCATTGGCGGGAGCACTTGGGCGGCGGCGATGAATCTGGCGGAAATTTTCAACCGCGATTACATCACCGGCAAAATGACCACGACCGAAATCTGGAGTCCAATCACAAGTTATTACGACATCCTGGCAGCGCCGGATTCCGGCTTGATGCGCGCGAACACGCCTTGGTCGGGGAATTATCAGGTGGCGCCGGCGATTTGGGCGACGGCGCATACGACGCAATTTGCGTTTCCGGGCTGGACTTACCTCGAAGGCGGCGCGTCGGCGCTGTTGCCTTCGGGCGGCAGCCTCGTGACGCTCGAATCCACGAACCAGTCCGATTACAGCATCGTGGTTGAAACCTCCGACGCTACCAACCCGCAGACCATCGCGTTTTATTTGACGAACGGCCTTTCCACCGCGACCCTCAACGTCTGGCAGACGACGCAGACCAGCCAATTTGTCAACGTCGGCCAAATCACGCCAGCCAATGGAACGTTTAGCTACACTTTTCAACCGGCAAGCATTTATACGCTCACGACGACCACCGGCCAAATGAAAGGCAACACCACGCCACCGCCACCTGCGCCGTTTCCGTTGCCGTACAAGGACGATTTTGAAAGTTACGCCCCCGGCTCAACGCCGAAGTATTTTTCCGATCAAGCCGGCACGTTTGAAGTCTTCACGCGCACCGACGGCCAGGGCCAGGACCTGCGCCAGGTTTCGCCGCAAATTGGCATCCGATGGACTTCCGAGTGGCAACCCTACACACTTATCGGCGACGCGAGTTGGGCGGATTATGACGTGAGCGCGGACGTGTTGATTGAAACGAACGGCGGGCTTGCATTCATCATGGGCCGCGTCGGGAGTGTGCCGGGATTTTCCAATCCGCAGCCGCTCGGTTACTGGCTGGCGTTGAACAACGCGACGTCACAATGGCAGCTTTACGCGTCATCCAACCTGCTCGCCGCTGGCGCGGCGAACATTCCAACAAACACCTGGCACAATCTGCGGTTGGCGATGCAGGGCACTTTGCTTGGTTGTTACGTGGACCAGGTGCTGGTGACGAATATCATGGATTCAACCTATGTCAGCGGCGTGGCCGGACTGGGTTGCGGCGGCTGGTACGGCGCGCAATTCGACAATTTCATCCTGCGCCAATTACATAACACGGACTTCGATCTGGCTCTGGCCGCAACCGCAAGTGCGTCGAGCGTCTGGCAAAATGATCCGACTTATGCCGCCAGCATGGCTAACGACGGCAATCCAAGCACTCGTTGGAACACCGCGTATCCGACGCTGCCAAACGAATGGCTCGAACTGGATTGGCCGGCGCCGGCCACGTTCAATCACACGGCCTATTTACAATACAGCAGCCGCATCTTCGGCTACCAAATCCAGCATTGGAACGGCACCGGCTGGACCGTGGATGTTAACGGCGGAACGATGGGCGCTTATGCCTCGGATACTTTTCCGGCCGTGACTTCCACCAAGGTCCGTCTCGTGCTGACGAATTTCACGTCCGCGCCGTCCATCTACGAATTCTACGTTTACGACGACGCGCCATCAAATACAGCGCCCGCCGCAGCGATTTTCATCAACGAATGGATGATTGACAACACGCAGACGCTGGCCGACCCGGCGAACGGCCAGTTCGAGCCGTGGTTCGAACTTTACAATGGCGGTCCGACCAACGTGAATCTCGCTGGCTATTATCTCACCAGCTCGCCGACCAATCTATTTCAATTTCAAATTCCCTCCGGTTATTCGCTCGCGCCGGGCGGTTTTCTTTTGGTCTGGGCGGACGGGCTGACCGGGCAAAATTCCGGCTCAGACTTGCATGTGAATTTTTCGCTCCAATCATCGCAGATTATTGGCCTGCTGAACAGCGCCGGGCAGATTTTGGACGCCGTGGACCTCATCGCCCAACCCGCCGACGTCAGCAGCGGAAGTAATCCGGATGGCAACCCTGCCGTCCTGAACCTGCGTGTCCCGACGCCGCGTCGCTCAAATGATCAAATTTGGGCGCTGCCACCGATACTTGGTGCGATGAATGGCTCGATGATTTTGAATTTCACCGGATTTCCCCTGGCTACGAACCAGATCCTCGCTGCCAACAGCCTGCAAAATCCGGCGTGGACGACTCTGGCGACCATTTTTTCCGACGGCCTCGGCGCGTTCAACTACACGGACACCAACGCGCCCGGCCTGGGGCAGCGATTCTATCGCGCCGCTTCCCCGTGAGATGTCTGTTGTATGAACGAACATCTTTTCAGCCGCCGCCGCTTCTTGAAGCAGACATCGCTCGGCATGGCCGGACTTGCCTTGGCCGATGGTTCCTGGCGCGTCTTGGCCGCAGATGACTCCAACACCGACCAGTCGGCGGTTCCCGAAGGCGGCCCGGCAGGCGAGGTTTTTGAGCCGGTGCGTTACCGGCCAATGGCCGCCAAGGTGATGGGATTAAAGAAGAATACCCTCTCGCTGAACGGCGCGTGGCGAATTGATCCCACGCCCGGCCAAGGCGTCAGGGAGCAGCCTTTGAGTGCCGCAAGCTGGGGCCATTTCCAAGTGCCGGGTCAATGGGCGCAGCAGGGTTATGACATTCCCAAGGACAAAACCGCCGCCGTGGCCAGGGAGTTCACGATCCCGGCGAAATGGGCCGAATACAGGATATTCCTGCGGTTCGACGCCATCCATGGTGGAACGCACTATTGGCTGAATGGCCTGCCGCTGGGCTACAGCGAGAACCTGTTCACCCCGGTTGAATGGGAAATAACCGATGCCGCGAAAGTGGGGCGGACAAACCGGCTCGATCTCGAAATGAAAGTCGCTACCGTTTCGGAGCGGTTGTCTTACTCCAGCGATTATTGTGGCTACAGCTTGGGCGGCATAGACCGCGCGGTGTGGATTTACGCCTTGCCCAAGGTCCATATTGCCGCGCTGCACTTGAATGCGGGGCTGGATAAGGCCTATCGGGACGGCGAGTTGCAAATCGTCCTCGGCTTCGACAACCCGAAGCAAACTGCGGCGAATGGCTTTGCCGTTGCCATACAACTTTTTGGCGCCAATGGAAAGGCGGTTGAGCATTCGAATCCGAAAGTGGTCCTCGGACCGCTCAAGCCCGGACCAAACACAGTGAGCATCGAGTCGCGGGTGGCCAATTCTTTGAAGTGGAACGCCGAGCAGCCCAATCTTTACCGGCTCGTGCTGGTGCTGGAGAAAGGCGGCCAGCCGCTGGAACAAATCGAGCGCAACATCGGATTCCGCACGGTTGAGACCAGAAATCGCCAGCTTCACGTGAACGGCGTGCGCGTCAAGCTCGCCGGCGTGTGCCATCACGAGATTGATCCGCTGACGGGCCGCGCCGACACCATGCGTCACGCCGAGGAAGACGTCCAACGCTTCAAGAGCGCCAATCTCTGTGATGTCCGCACGACACACTATCCTTGCACGCGGGAATTCCTCGACGCGGCGGACCGCCAGGGTTTGTACGTCGAAGTGGAGGCGCCGTTCTGCTGGGTGGCACCCGCGAAGAATCTGGCCGACCTCAAGGCCGTGCTCACCCCCACGTCCGCGATGATTGATTACCACCACGCGCATCCCAGTGTCATCGTCTGGTCGCTGGCCAATGAATCTCATTGGAGCGGGCTGTTCGAGCACTCGAACCGGTTGTGCAAGCAACTGGATCCCACCCGGCCAACCACGTTTCAAACGTTCTTGGACCAGGCTTCCTCCGAGGAAGCCAACGTGACGTGCGACATTATGAACCGCCATTACCCGAATATGCCTTATGATCAGATTCTGAAGGACGATCCGCGGCCTCTAATGATCGGTGAATACTTCTTCGAGATCTATCACGAGCGGACCGATGTGGCCGTTGATCCCGGGCTGCGCGAACTGTGGGCCGCCGGCAGTGCCGATCCCAACTCCGACTGGGGCAAGAAATGTGTCGAAAACATCAGGTCCAGCGGAGGTCTGCTTCCGGGCATTTATCCGGGCGCTTGGAGTTACATTTATGCATCCGCCCGCTGCATCGGTTCGGAGATATGGGCGGGGGTGGATGACATTGCGTTTTTGCCGGACGGTAAGATAGTCAGCAGCGAAAGCGGAAATGCGTGCTGGGGTTTGGTGGACGGATGGCGGCGGCCCAAGCCCGAGCTGGAACTGGCCAAGTTCGCGTTCTCCCCGGTCTGGTTCCCGATTCGCCTGCTCGACTACCAAACCGGTCAGGCTTCGGTGCGAGTGCCGGTGGAAAACCGGCACGCATTCACGGATCTAGGCCAGTTCAACTTTATCTGGGAACTGGACGGCGCAAAGGGCCAGGCCCGCATCAACGTTCCTCCGGCGTCGAAAGGGGAGATCGAAATTCCAATCCCGAAAGGAACGCCCGAAGGCGCGACGCTGCTCATGTGCGTGATGAACGGCAGCAACGAGATCGTCAATGCCACGCTCGCGCTCGGCCTGCCGAAACCGGTCCTTTTGCTCCAACCTCAAGGGGGCGCGCCCAAGTGGACCGATGACGGACGGCTCATTACCATCGAAGGGCGACGGTTCTCCCTGGTTTTTGACCGGGCGGCGGGCGATTTTGACGCCGCGAACCTCAAGCACAAGGCGCCAATTCTAACATTTCCTTCCCTGCATGTTACCCGGCACGATTTCGGCGACTTGGACCGCAAAAAACCGCCTTACGCGGTCTTCCCCGACGCCAGAACCCGCGTCGTCGAAAGCGTGACGGCGGCGGCCGTCGGCAACGGAGTGGAATTGACCGTGAAGGACCACCACGAAAATTTCGCCGGCGCCGTCCGCTGGCTCTTGGACAAAGACGGCACTGGCAGAATCAGCTACGACTATACCTACACCGGCGACAATTTTGATTCGCGCGAAATCGGGATAAAAGCACTCTTACCCTTCAACTGCGACAAGCTCAAATGGCGGCGGTGGTCCGAATGGGGCATCTTTCCGGAAGATTCCATCAGCCGGACCGAGGGCACGGCCAGATCCAGACGGGACAAAAAATGGCCGGACCAGCCCGCAAACCTGAAACCCGCCTGGCCGTGGTCGCAGGACCAGAACGAATTCGGAACCGCCGACTTCCGGTCAATCAAGTTCTGCATCTACGAGGCATCGCTCGCGGCTTCCGATGGCTCGGGCGTGCGGGTCGAGGCCAACGCCGATTTTCACTTCAGGGCCAGTTTGGCGGACCAAGGTGTCAAGCTGCATGTCCTGTCCCAATGTCCGCTGGCGCCAGCGATGCTGAAGAATGGCGCCCGGCTCGTGGGCGGCTTTGGCATCCGCTTGGTTCCGGCTCAACAGCGAATGTGAACGGCTGAATGCTGAAATTCGTGAGTCAAGATTTTTTGAAACACCGCTTGAATAAATTTATGAAACAACTGCTGGTCGCAATTCTTCTCTTCCCGGCCGCTTGCCGCGCCGAAGCGGAAAATTCCATTTCGCTTGCCGGCCAGTGGCGGTTTGAACTGGACCGCGCCGACGCGGGCGTTCAACAACGCTGGTTCGAGCGCCGTTTGCCGGACAAAATTCATCTGCCCGGTTCCTTGCCCGCGCAAGGCATCGGCGACGACATCACAACCAATACGCCGTGGGTCGGCGGCGTGAAGCAAAGCCCTTGGTTCACCGCGCCGGAATACGCGAAGTATCGCCAGCCCGGGAATGTAAAAGTTCCGTTCTGGCTTCAGCCGGAAAAATATTACGCCGGCGTTGCGTGGTTTCAGCGCGACATTGAGATTCCAAAAAGTTGGGACGGCAAGCGCGTCGTGCTCTCGCTCGAACGTCCGCATTGGGAAACGCGCGTCTGGCTGGACGACAAACTCATTGGCGCGAACGATTCGCTCGCGACGCCGCACGAATACGACCTCGGCCAGCTCGCGCCCGGCAAACACCGGCTGACCATCCGCGTGGACAACCGGCGCATCGTGGACATCGGCGAAAACTCCCATGCCATCACCGACCACACGCAGGGCGACTGGAACGGCATCGTCGGCAAAATCGAATTGCGCGCGACGCCGCCGGTTTGGCTTGACGACGTGCAGGTTTATCCGAACGTCGCCCAAAAATCCGCGCTGGTAAAAGTTCACATTGGCAATGTGACCGGCAAAGCGGGCAACGGCCAGTTGTCCATCGGAAAGCAAATCGCCCCGGTCGCCTGGGAGGCACAGGGCGGCGATGCGTCAATGGAAGTGGCGCTCGGCAGCAACGTGCAACTTTGGGATGAATTTCATCCAGCACTTCAACATCTGAAGGTCATCTTGCAATCGCCGGAGCGCGATTCGCGCGAAGTTGTTTTTGGCCAGCGCGAGGTTTCCACCGACGGCACGCAATTCACAATCAACGGCCGCAAAACATTTTTTCGCGGCACGCTGGAATGCTGCGTCTTTCCCAAAACCGGCCATCCACCGACAGACATTGATGACTGGAAGCGCGTCATCCGCATCGCCAAATCTTGCGGATTGAATTTGATTCGCTTTCATTCCTATTGCCCGCCCGAAGCGGCATTTGAGGCGGCGGACCAGCTCGGGTGTTATATCCAGGTCGAGACTTGTTGGGCGAACCAATCCACCACCATCGGCGACGGCAAACCCGTGGATCAATGGGTTTATGACGAGACGGAATGGATTTTGAAAGCCTACGGCAATCATCCGTCATTCATCCTCATGCCCTACGGCAACGAGCCGGGCGGCGAAAATCCCGCGGCTTACCTGGCCCAATACGTTGTGCATTTCAAGGCGCTCGATCCGCGCCGGCTTTGGACCAGCGCGTCGGGCTGGCCGCAAATTGCGGAAAATCAGTTTCACATCACGCCCGACCCGCGCATTCAGGCCTGGGGCGCTGGCTTGAAATCACGCATCAACGCCAGGCCGCCGGAGACGCGCACTGACTATCGTGATTACATTCAAAAACGCAGCGTGCCGGTCATCAGCCACGAGATCGGCCAATGGTGTGTTTATCCGAACTTCGCCGAAATTCCGAAATACACCGGCTATCTCAAGCCAAAGAATTTTGAAATTTTCCGCGACCAGCTTGCAGCCAACGGCCTGAGCAAACTGGCGAAACCATTCCTGTTGGCCTCGGGAAAATTACAGGCGCTTTGTTACAAGGAAGACATCGAATCGGCGCTGCGGACGCCGGGCATGGGCGGCTTTGAACTGCTTGGCCTGACGGATTTTCCCGGCCAGGGTACCGCACTCGTTGGCGTGCTCGATCCGTTTTGGGAGGAAAAGGGCTACGTAACGGCGAAGGAATTCCGTCATTTTTGCAACCCCACCGTGCCGCTGGCGAGGCTGGCGAAGCGCGTTTTTGCCACAAACGAAAAGCTGGAAGCGCAAATTGAAGTGGCAAACTTCGGTCCGGAACCGCTGACGAACGCCGTGACGGAATGGAAGCTTGTGGACGGCGAAGGCAAAGTAATTGCGCGCGGCGAGTTGCAGGCAAAAACGATTCCAGTGGACAACGGGATCGCGGTTGGCCAGGTGAGCGTGGACTTGAAGGACGTTGCTGCGCCGGCAGAATACAAATTGGTCGTCGGCCTCGCCGGAACAGCATTTGAAAACGATTGGGACATTTGGATCTATCCCGCCTTCGTTGCGAGCGCTCAACCGTCGGATGTGTTCACCACATCGCAATTCGACAGCGAAGCCCGGATTCGCCTTCGCAGCGGCGGCAAGGTGCTGCTGACGATTCCCGGCGGCAAGGTCCGCAACTTCGACACCGCGCCGGCCCAGCTCGGTTTCTCCAGCATCTTTTGGAACACCGCGTGGACAGGTCGCCAGGCACCGACCACGCTGGGCATTCTCTGCGATCCCCGACATCCCGCTTTGGCCGAGTTTCCGACGGATTATTACAGCAACTGGCAGTGGTGGTATCTGATTCACCGCGCCGGCGCGCTGCGCCTCGATCTCTTGCCGGGTGGTCTGCAGCCCATCGTGCGCATTATTGACGACTGGGTTACCGCCCGCCCGCTGGGCCTCGTCGTCGAGGGAAATCTGGGCGCCGGCAAAATTCTTATTTGTGGCTTTGATCTTACCGCCGACGCCGAGGATGCTGTGTCTCGCCAGATGCGGGAGAGTTTGATCCACTATATGAACTCGGACAAATTCAAACCCGCTGTCGAATTAACGCCGGATCAGATCAATAGCTTGATGGTCACGCCAGGCAATACCTCCAGGCTCCAGGGTGTCCGCAGCGTCAAAGCGGACAGCAAGGAGGACGGCTACGAACCCGAGAACGCGATTGATGGTGATCCGGATACGATGTGGCATACCTCCTGGGAGGGCGATATGCCCGGTTTTCCGCATGAACTCGTGGTTGAATTTGACGGGTCCAGAAAGATTGCCGGTTTCACCGCCCTGCCTCGACAGGATGACAACCAGAATGGCTGGATTAAAAATTACGCTTTTTATATCAGTGCCGACGGCAAATCCTGGGGCGATCCGGTTGCAACCGGTGTCTTTGTTCAGAATGCAAAACTCAAGACGGTGGAATTTGCGGCGCCGGTCACCGCCAGGTTTGTCAAGCTCGTCGCCTTGAGCGGCTACGCCGACGGCCCATGGGCATCGCTGGCGGAATTTAATGTCATTGATGCTGAATGACGGTCGTATCTGACACGACCGCCGATGAGATCAAAATCTGATTTCCGAAAAGGCCAAATAACTATATTAGTTCGCGTATGAACTGTTCTCGCCAATTGCCTGTCGGATTTTTCTCGATGGTGTTGGCGACCATATTGACTTCCTGTGCGACTGCTCGCGCTGGTCAGATTCCCGCCGCACCAGGCATTGCCAGCGAGCGGACTTATCTCGCGGACGTTTGCGCGGAACTGACAAAGTGTTGGCCGACGAATCACACCATCACCATCGTCTGCCACGGCCACAGCGTGCCGGCGGGCTATGCGAAAACACCGGTGGTGCGCTCATTCGACGCCTATCCATTCTTATTGCATCGCGGGTTGAGCGATCGTTTCCCGCACGCGGTCATCAACGTCATTGTGACGGCCATTGGCGGAGAAAATTCAGAGCAGGGAGCGGAGCGATTCAAGCACGACGTGTTGAGCCTGCGGCCCGACGTGGTGACGATTGACTACGCGTTGAACGACCGGCAAATCGGCCTGGCGCGCTCCGAAAAAGCCTGGCGCTCGATGATTGAAATGGCTCTGGCGCATCACATGAAAGTCATTTTGCTGACGCCGACGGGCGATTTGTCCGCCCGGCTGGCAGACCCGGACGATCCGCTGAACCAGCACGCCGAACTCATCCGCCGGCTCGCGCGCGAATACCACGTCGGCCTCGTGGACAGCCTCGCGCAATTTCAGAACTACGTCCGCAACGGCGGACAACTCTTTGATTTGATGGCGCAAGTCAACCATCCCAACCGCAACGGCCACGAGCTGGTCGCGGCGCAATTGTTAAGCTGGTTTCCATCACCGAAACAAAAATCATGATCACCTCCATGCCAACTGAAACTTCAAACTTCAAGGCCGAATACAACTTCGGCTACATCTGGCTCATCTCTGTCGTGGCCGCGCTGGGCGGATTGCTCTTTGGCTACGACTGGGTCGTCATCGGCGGCGCGAAGCCATTTTTCGAACGGTATTTTCATCTGACCGACGCCGCGCAATCCGGCTGGGCGAACAGTTGCGCGCTCATCGGCTGTCTCGTCGGCGCCCTCGTCGCGGGCGCGTCGAGCGACAAATTCGGCCGCAAGCGGCTGTTGATCGCGTCGGCGTTTTTGTTCGCGCTCACTTCGCTGGGCAACGCGCTGGCGCCGAATTTCTCCATTTTCGTCGCGTGGCGGATGCTCGGCGGCGTGGCCATCGGCCTGGCATCCAATCTTTCTCCGATGTATATCGCCGAGATCGCCCCGGCGCAAATGCGCGGCAAGCTGGTTTCCGTCAACCAGCTCACCATTGTCATCGGCGTGCTGGCGGCGCAATTGATCAACTGGTTTCTCGTCCGCAATTTGCCGCCGGGTGCGAGCGACGAATTCATTCAAAATTCCTGGTATGGCCAGGCCGGCTGGCGCTGGATGTTCGGCATCACGGTGATTCCGTCGCTGCTGTTTTTCCTCGGAATGTTTTTCGTGCCCGAAAGCCCGCGCTGGCTGGCGAAAAACGGCAAACCCGGAAACGCCAAATCCATTCTGAAAAAAATCGGCGGTGAAAATTACGCCAGCGCCGCGCTCGGGGAAATCGAAGCCACGCTCGTCAACGAAACCGAAAAGGTGGATTTCCACGAACTGCTGGAGCCGAAGATGAAAAAAGTTCTGCTGCTCGGCGTGGTGCTGGCCGTGTTCCAGCAATGGTGCGGCATCAACGTCATCTTCAATTATGCCGAGGAAATTTTCCGGTCGGCCGGCTACGACATTTCCAGCGTGTTGAAAAACATCGCGTGGACCGGCTCCGTCAACATGGCGTTCACGTTTGTCGCGCTCGGCGTGGTGGATCGTCGCGGGCGACGGCCGCTGATGCTGTTTGGCGCGGCGGGCCTGGCGGTCGTTTACACGGCGATGGCGGTTTGTTACCACGGGCACGTGCAAGGCTGGCCGATGCTGATGCTGGTGCTGGCGGCCATCGCGTGCTACTCGATGTCGCTCGCGCCGGTGACATGGGTTGTCATCTCGGAAATTTTTCCGAACCGGATTCGCGGCGCGGCGATGGCGATTGCCGTGGCGGCGTTGTGGCTGGCGTGTTTCATCCTGACTTACACGTTTCCGATATTGAACGCGAAACTTGGCGCGGCGGGAACCTTCTCGCTTTACGCGGCGATTTGCGTGCTGGGTTTCATATTTATTTGTTTCAAACTGCCGGAAACCAAAAACAAAACGCTTGAACAAATTGAAAAGGATTTGGTGGATTGACCTGCGCCTGAACTGGTGACTGGTGAATTGCTTTCACCGCGCCGGAGAATTATTTTCTTCGGTGCTATTTTGACTTTTGTATGAACCTCGAGGAACGCTCCGTCCCCGTCGCCGCTGAATTTCAAAAACATTACGGCCGTCCGCCGCGCTGGATCGTCGCCGCGCCCGGCCGCGTCAACGTCATCGGCGAACACACGGATTACAACGACGGCTTCGTTTTGCCGATGGCGATTGAACACTACGCCATCATGGCCGCCGACAGTTCCGGCAACGGCGAAATTCGAATCCGCAGCACTTCTGAAAACGAGCCGGCGGTCATTGACTTGACCAAACCCCTCAAACCCGGCGCTCCCAAATGGTCGAATTATCCGCGCGGCGTCGTCGCCGGTTTCCTCGCGCGCGGGATCAAACCATTTGGGCTGGACGTGCTGCTGCACTCGACCGTGCCGCTTGGTGGCGGATTGTCCAGCAGCGCCGCGTTGGAAGTCTGCACCGCGACGTTGATCGAGGCCGTCACCGGCGAGAAAATCGACCCGGTCGAAAAGGCACTGTTGTGCCAGCAGGCCGAACACGAATTTGCCGGAATGCCCTGCGGTATCATGGACCAGTTCATTTCGGTGATGGGCAGGGAAAATCATCTGTTGTTGCTCGATTGCCGTTCGCGCGAGACCGAACTTGTGCCGATGAACGACCCATCCATGGCAGTGCTTATCATCAATACCAACGTGAAGCACGAATTGAGCGGCAGCGAATATCCGGCGCGCCGCCGGCAATGCGAATCCGCCGCGAAAGTTCTCGGCGTGGCCTCGCTCCGCGACGCGACGGCCGACATGCTGGAACGCGCCAAATCAAAAATGGACGGTGTTGTTTTCCGCCGCGCCCGCCATGTCATCAGCGAAATCGAACGGACCATTTGCGCGGCGGAAGGCGTTCGCGCGTCCAACTGGCCGACCGTCGGCCAGCTCATGTATGCCAGTCACGCTTCGTTACGCGACGATTACGAAGTCAGTTGCAAGGAACTGGACGCGGTGGTCGAAATTGCCGAATCCATCGGCGCAAAAGGCGGCGTTTATGGCTGCCGCATGACCGGTGGCGGCTTTGGCGGCTGCGCCGTGGCCCTGGTGAAGACCGACGCCGTTGACGCCATCACGAAAAAGATTGCTGCGGGCTACAAGGCCAGGACCGGAATCGAAGCCATCATCTTCAGTTCCCGCCCCGCGTCTGGCGCAACCATCATCAAGGGTTGAGCGGCAACTTTATGAACATAAACACCAATCTTTTTGACCAACCACATCGCCGTTTCAATGCCTTAAACGGCCAATGGGTGTTCGTTTCCCCGCATCGGGCCAAGCGCCCCTGGCAGGGGCGGGTCGAACCGGTGGCGACATTGTCACGCCCCAGCCATGACCCGAACTGCTATCTTTGTTCAGGGAATGTCCGGGCGAATGGCGAGCGCAATCCGGATTACCCATCGACCTTTGTTTTTGACAATGATTTCGCAGCGTTTCTGCCGGATACACCGACTGCGGAAAAGCGACGACACGATTTGCTTTGCGCCCGCACTCAAGCCGGGACGTGCCGTGTGATTTGTTTTTCACCGCGCCATGACCTGACGCTGGCCCAAATGACGACGCGAGAAATTCGCAATGTCGTGGATGTTTGGGCCACCCAAACTGCGGAACTGGGTCAACGCTGGAAATGGGTGCAGATTTTTGAGAACAAGGGGGAAATCATGGGGTGTTCCAATTCACATCCACATGGACAGATTTGGGCAAGTGATTTTATCCCGGATTTGCCGAACACAGAGAGCATCCATCAGCGTGGGTGGTTTCGGAAACATCGGTCACCGCTATTGATTGACTACATCCAATTGGAATTAAAAGAACAGGAACGGGTGGTGGTGCAAAATGAATGCTGGGCCGCAGTGGTTCCCTGGTGGGCGGTGTGGCCGTTTGAGACGTTGATCGTTCCACGCCGGCATGTGCTGCGTTTGTCTGACCTTACCGGGACCGAACGGGATTTATTGGCTGATCTGTTGCGGCGATTGTTGGTTCGGTATGGTAACCTTTTTGAGACGTCATTCCCCTATTCAATGGGCTGGCATGGCGCTCCCAACGACGAAGGCGACCACAAAGGCTGGCAGCTTCATGCGCATGTTTACCCGCCGCTGTTGCGGTCGGCGACGGTAAAGAAATTCATGGTGGGCTACGAGATGCTGGCGGAGGCTCAGCGGGACATCACACCGGAACAGGCGGCTGTGCGCTTGCGTGATTTGAGCGAAGACCACTATTTGGCGAACCGGCAGGAGGCTACATGCGTGTCTTAGTCAGGTTAGATTGGCATTGTCGTGGCCGAACAACAGGTCGAGGTTAGCCATGAAGCGGTTGTGTTCCTCAAGCACTGGCCCGAAGTGATCATGCATTTCGCTTCGCACACACTCGTGGGCGAGGCTGTGCAAAAATCGTTCCCGTATGTTGGTGACAATGATATAAAAAAGTCTGCGACGAGCGCGTTGATGATGGTGGTCGTGCGGGGAACAGAGCTGGCAAGCTGAACAGAGAGCACAGAGTCAGGAACACTCAAGCTGATGGTGTTGTTGACAATCGTTATTTGTTTCATTCGGATGAAAACATGCCGGCGTGGACAACCGCCACCGCAGATTGGATTTGGCAAAGAGGTCAAGGAAATCCTTGCCACATTGCCGAAGGCCAGGTCGCCGTTTCCATATCTGTAAACCATGCGCGCCGGAGATCGCGCCACCGAGTTCAAGCAACGCTATGCCGGCCTCGGCGTTGAGGGCGTGGCGTTGTACAGCTACCGCTACGCCTGGGCGGAACGGGCCAAGACGGTTGGTTACCCGGAACGGTTCGCGCAGGAGGCTTTGGGCCATAACAGCAAAGCTGTGCATCGCGCCTACGCCAAACGCGCCCTCATGAAAATTCCGTCACTTGAACACTACGAACAGCAGGGATACAGTTCTCATGGACCGAGCAGCGCGCGATAGAAACGAGCTGGGCACTCCGACGAGATCGGGTCGGTGAACGTGAAAGGCGGCATATTCGTGTAAATGTTGCACCAGTTCACCAGATCCGATGAAGCCTGGACAATAGTCGAATAATAGGGTGAGGGCATTGTAACGGTGAGTTGAAACGCATCGTTGGTCGCCACGCCCTGCAATTCAGGCACCGGCTGGAAGGCCACTCCACTAGGTTCATGCAACCCGGAAGCAAAGATGACTTGGTTGGTCGATAGCGTGCCTCCATTATTGATGAATTCACAGATCTTGCCGCTGTCGTCACAAGTTACAATCAGATCGCCCGCGCTGTCAAAGGCCAGTCCAAAAGGTCCATCCAACCCGGAGGCAAAAATGCTTTGCACCCCACTGGGGGTGATTTCGATTATGTCGTTGTCACCCCAATTCGCCACAAACAAATCTCCAGTGTTGTTAAAGGCCAGTCCACCAGCAACAAACAACCCAGAGGCAAAGAGGCTCTTCAATCCAACCGGCGGGTATTCAAAAATGTATTCTCTGCTCGCCACGAACAGGTCACCCGCGTTGTCAAAAGCTAGTCCAGCAGCATCGGACGATGCGGCAAAGGTGCTTTTCACTCCACCCGGCGTGATTTCTATGATGGGGCTGGCGCCGCCGCCGACACAAGACACAAACAGATCGCCCGCGCTGTTAAAAGCCAGTGCATAAGCATTATCCAACCCGGAGGCAATGATGCTTTGTGTTCCGCTTGGCGTGATTTCAATGATGTCTCCGCCGAAAAAATTTGCTACAAACAGATCGCCCGCGCTGTTGAAGGCCAGTCCATAAGGTCCATCCAACCCGGAGGCAAAAATGCTTTGCACTCCACTGGGGGTGATTTCGATTATGTCGTTGTCAGCCCAATTCGCCACAAACAGATTTTGAGCCTGCGCGCTGGAAGCAATCAGCAGGACCGCTCCCGCACACACCGCTGCCCCGAATGAATGAAACACCGTTCCAATGCTTGTTTTCATTCAGTAAGTGGGGTTCATTTATGAGACCAACTGAGTAGTAATTCTACCAATTTCCCAATTCCTGTCAAGACAAATTAACGATGTGCTTCCGAAACTGGCAACAACCGCCGGACCCTTGTAATATATATTTTGCGCTTGTCGGATCTTCTTGCGTTATACATCCACCGCTACACGCAGCCTAGCATCGCCATTCCCCGAACCGCTCAGGAAACGGTTTTTTTAGCGGCATTTCTCTTCTGCCAGTGCTGATTCAACGCATTTGTGACCTTCGCCAGCCACGTGCGATCTTGCACCTGTTCCAGCAGTTCCAGCGTGGCGAAGAACTTGACGCTGTGCGGTGGCGGATTGCCCAACGGCTTGAGCAGACGCGCGGCCACAAGAATCGGCACAACATGCGGCTGGCAATTTATAGCACCCACGCCGCCTGTTCCGCCGTCAGACGTGCCGGCAACCGCCCCAGCAGCCTTAAAAATTGATGATGCTCCTCTCTCATTCGAGTTTGAAATCCCTGAACGCCGGGTGCCGTTGGCCGAGCAGCTTCACATTCCACCAGGAATTTGCTTTCGTTACATATTTTGGGCAGTAGTCGGCAACGTCATCCCGGCTGTTCACCTGCTCAATCCACGCCCGGCCGTAACGCTGAAACCATTTCTGCCAAGTGAACCGCCGCGACTTGCTCTTGCAGTCACATCACAACGCATGAACGTGATAACCATCCCGGCATGGATTCGGTTCCAGAGCGAAAAAATACGACACGCCCCACATTTCACGCTTCATGAACTTCTCATAGCATCGCATGGCCGACCAGATGGACGCTTCCCAGGCAAACGTCAGATGGACGATTACCTGCCACGGAACCAGCGAATGCACCCAATCCCCGATCGCCACCGCCAACTCCGCAGCCTTGACCCGATCCGCCGGCTCGATATATCGCGCAATGTTCATATTTGACCTTCATTTCTCCGCGTCTGGACACACCTTTCGGACAAGGATGGGTCGCCGGCGCACGCGCTCCGCGCGTGCGCTCGGCAGGGCTCATCCATGGGGACCAGTACCGCGATGCTTATTGACCGACAGCGCGACTTTTTGTTTTCAAGCGACCAAGCAGGACGCTTCAGCGCTCCAACACTTCTTTGTTCCTCTCGTTTGCCACTGCAGAATCCTTACGGCGGGAGCACCAAGCCAAAGGCACGGACGGTTTGATTTACTGCTGAATCGTCAATCCAGAAATGCGTAACCAGGCGGAACTGGCGTTCACTGGTCACACCGACGAGTACACCGTGAGCCTTAAGCGCCTCGCGGATTTCCCCGGCATTGGATTTCATTCCTGGCAACAGCGAGACGAAAACCATGTTCGTCGCCGGAGTCCCTGACTCAAGGACCAGTCCCGGAACGCCGCGCAGACCGTCCGCCAGCCGCCGCGCCCGGGCGTGATCGTCGCCGAGGCGCTCAACCATGGTCTCAAGCGCCACAATCCCGGCTGCAGCCAGGATGCCAGCCTGGCGCATCCCACCGCCCACCACTTTGCGGATACGCCTGGCCCTGGCAATAAATTCCTTCGTACCGCACAGTACAGATCCGACCGGCGCGCACAGACCTTTGCTCAAGCAAAACGTGACCGAATCCACCGGCTCCGCCAAGGCTTTGGCGGGGACGCCCAGCGCGGCAGCTGCATTGAATATCCTCGCCCCGTCCAAGTGCACTTTGAGTCCGCGTTCGTGGGCGAAGGCAGCGACTTCGCCGGTGTACGCCACGGACTGGTAGGTGCCGCCGCAGCGATTGTGTGTGTTTTCCAAACAGACCAATCGGGAGATCGGGTCATGCGGATCGTCCGGGCGGATGGCGGCGCGGATGTCTGCGAGCGCCAGCGAGCCATCCGGCTGGTTGGGAAGCTGGCAGGAGTGAACGCCGCCTAAGACCGAGATGCCGCCGGCTTCGAATAAAAAGGTGTGCGCCTTGTTCCCTACGATCGCCTCGTCACCGCGCTGGCAGTGGGACAGAATGGCGGCCAAGTTGCCCATCGTCCCCGAAGCAACGAAAAGCCCCGCCTCCTTGCCCATCCTTTCAGCCGCCATTTCTTGCAGACGGTTTACGGTCGGGTCTTCACCATATACGTCATCCCCAACCGGGGCGTTTGCCATTGCTTCGCGCATGGCAGGCGTGGGTCGGGTGATGGTGTCGGAACGGAGGTCGATGAATTCCATGTCAGTTTCTTCCGTCTTACTTTACTGATAGGAACTTGCCTGTTCAAGGCTCCGCCGGGGAATTGCCTGGCCGCTTCAATTTTGATCTGCCGGGTCAAAGGGTGCGCTTGCCTTGAGCTTTGGCCTTCTTCCAGCGCGCCCTGGCTACCGCCGCAATTTTGGCTCTCGCGGAGGCACTCATTTTGCGCCGGACCTTCTTCACCGGCTTCGCGGCTGATTTCCGCCCCTTGACTTTCGCCCACCGCGCCTTCTGCGCAGCGCCAATTTTTCGCCTGGCGGCGGCGCTCATCTTTCGGCGCTTGCGGGGAGCGGCAACGCCAGCGGTGCCGCCCAAGAGCCGGGTAAGCTGCTTTTGCAGCGATTCTATTTTGTGTTTCAGGTCAGCCGCACGGTGCAACTGACTGGCAGATAAATGTGTCATAGTTCTGCCAGTTAATCTCCGCGCCCCTGCGAAGTCAAGCCCAACGGTTGCCCGCGACTATCCGACTGCATTGGCCACACGCGGGTCAATCTCGCCGCGCCGAATCTGATTGATCGTTTCGGAACAAAGTTCCACCGCGTCCGAGCCGCCCTCAACTTTCACGTCCGGCGCGTCCGCGGGCAGCCGCCGGACGGAAATTACAAATTGTCGGTGCCGGTGCGGACATCGCCGCCAATGTTGGGGTTGTCGGTGTTTAATTGTCCGCCGGGACCATAGGAAAACCAGTTTGGGTCGTAATAATGTCCAGGCCGGTTCTGCCGGAAAATGACTTTCCACTTTTGCGCATGGCCGTCGCTGGCCACGGTGATGATGGCAGGTTGCGCGGTGAACGGCTGCTGGACGCGGCGATAATGGTTGTCATTGGTTTCGTGATAAATCACCTGTGCCGAGGGCTCGCCAAACAAGGAAGTTTTGAGGTTCGGAATCTGGCAGGTTTGCTGCCAGACAAGATAACGAAAGCTCGATGAAGTAATATCGGCGTCAGCGGGCGGACCGCTGGGCGCTGGATGGCGTGTATCCGATGGACACCAAAGCACCTGCGGGTTGTCGAGGGCAAGCTGTTTTGCCACGTCGCCGTAAGTGTAAGTATCGCTGACGTCTGCGGCCGCCGCCGGAGTGTCATTCAACGCCACGCCGAAATCAAGCGCGGACGGAACCTGCTCCTGGTTATCGTCCACATAAAGGGTGAGGGCCAGGCCGATCTGTCGGAAATTACTGGTGCAACGGATAACGTGTGCGCGTTCTTTGGCCGACGCCAGCGCCGGCAACAATAAAGCTGCCAGCACCGCAATGATGGCGATGACCACGAGGAGTTCGATCAACGTAAAACCGCGCTTTGGCGCGAAAGCATTGTGAAAATTCATAACCTGAACAGCAAGTTGCCACAGTTTGCAAAGTTGACAACCTTTGTTGTTTAAAACCCTGCCGGTGCCACACTATTGAACGGCCACCCGCTATACTTCTCAACCGCCGGTTACAATCGGAAGAGAGAACACCAAATCGGAAGGGATACAAGAGTTACGAATTCGCGACCATCCGTTACCTCAGCAGTTTTTGTATCACAAGGCTGAGTACGCTCCCACGAAAGAGCGGGAGGGCCGTCATGAACGACTGAAACACGAGGTCCATAGGCCATCCGAGATTTCACCAGGCTCATCTTGCTGCGAGGTGCGTCCAGACTCGATTCCGTATTCTTTTTCGGTTTATAAGAATTCATGTGAGCAGTATGCAAAAGGCACATTTATCTAACAAATTGATAATTTTAATCGTGGCATCAATTGAATCAATGTCCGTTTGCCAAAAGCGAGAGGTGGCCCGTGCGCCGGATTTGAATTATCCGCAGACAATCCGCAGTCGCGTGGAGTTGTATGCGTGAATCGGGGCGTGATTATGTGTCGCCGGTCGCCGCGTCAATCTCAATGCCGAAGAAGTTGATTGGAGCGATCACGTCATCAGGTTGGCCCGAAGCAAGGCCAAGGCAGTCCCAGTCATCCATTGGGGAGAAGAAGCAGGGGCCGTTCTTCACAATTTACCTGGCAACCATTACCACCAATACCGCTTGGCGCCGATGAAATCCCGGCCGAAGCGTTCAAAATAGTTCTTCGCCGCGGGATTCATGCTCTGGATTTTCACCTGCGCGCCCTGGGCGTGAATCATTTCACCGCCGCCGAGGTAAAGCCCGGTGTGCCCGACCTGACCGGCCGGGTTCATGAAGAAAAGCGCGTCGCCCGGTTGAAGCGCCTCGGCCACGCAGGGCAGGATGAGGTTGCCGTTCAGATACTGCTGCTTGGCGTCGCGGGCGAGACTGATGCCGACGGTGCGATAGGCCGTCTGCACCAGGCCGGAGCAGTCAATGCCGGTGACGCTGTTCCGGCCACCCATATTGTAGGGCCGCGCCAGCAGCAAGCGCGCTTGTGCCAGCACCCGGGCCATGTCCTTTTCCCGTTCGTTCCGTTCGCAGATTGCCTTGGGAATTTCCCATTCCCGGCCGGATGCGTCCAGCAGCAAACAGTTCCGGCCGCGCCCCCATTTCTTGATCGGCAGCCGGCAGCTGGCCGGGATGAAAACGTCCTTCGTCTTGTAATCCGCCAGCAGCAGGGCCTTGGGTGCGTTGATGAGTTGAATGAATTCCTTTTTGGAAACCCGGCGGAAATTCTCTTTGGCGGCGTAGCCCCAATAACCGGAAAAGTTTTTGATCAGATAAACGTCCGCCAATTCCTTGAAAATATAGACCGGCTCAGCCAGCAGCGCCTCGTCCATGGGCGTGCCCTTCAAATCGGGCTGCGACCACGTCATCACATACGGTTTGACGACGACCGCGAACGGGGCAGGGTCCTTTTTCATATCCGGGAGGATTTCGACGCGGTCCACAACGGAGGTGAACCCCAATTGCTCGAACACGCCGCGCGTGATGTCGCTGAATTCAGGCCGCTCGGATTCGCCGGTGAGGACCAGCCGGCCGGCTTCCAGGGTGGCGGAGATTTTGAAAATGAAGCTGGTGCGGTCGGACAGCACAAAACTGCGGATCCGTTCGACGCAATTTGACAACGCCTCCGGCCGGACGGGCGTCTGGTCGCTGACCTTGCCCGCGATCTCGCGGCAGAATTCAACGCGCTTGACGGTCGGCTCCTGTTCCGCCGCTGCAAAGAGATTGGTAAGTTGCATAAGGGCAAAAAGTGCGACGACGTGGCGTTTCACGGTTCAGCGCCGGTTAGACACCCTCGGTTTGACGCCCAATCCGGGACGGTCCGTCACCTGCCAGCGGCCGTCGTTCAGCACCGCGCCCTGAAACGGATCGTCGCTCAAAAGCAAACTGCCGTCCAGGTCCGCCCAGCGCGCCAGCGACTGGAGTTGGGCTCCGGCGGTGATGGCTATCGAAGTTTCAATCATGCAGCCGAGCATCACGTCGAGGTTGAACACTCTGGCGACCTGGAACATCCGCAGGGCTTCGAGCAAGCCGCCGGCCTTCATGAGTTTGATGTTGATGCCGGAAAAAGCGCCAGCGACGGCCGGGATGTCGCGAGCGGTGAACACGGATTCATCCGCCACGATGGGCAGGCGGGTCCGTTCCTTGAGCCAGCGCGTTTCCTCCAACATCCGGCGCGGCAGCGGTTGTTCAACGAATTCGATGTTCTGCTTTTCCAGCCATTCGATTTTTTTGATGGCGGTTTCCTTGTCCGGCCAGCCTTCGTTGGCGTCCACGCGAATGGGTTTGTCGGTCACCGCCCGCAGCGCCTCGATGATTTCCCGGTCATTCGGACGGCCCAATTTTACTTTAATGACGTGATACGGTCCGGCTTCCCTGGTTTTTTGCTGCATCACTTCGGGCGTGTCCAGCCCGATGGTGAACGAAGTGACCGGCGCGCGTCCGGCGTTCAAGCCAAATAGCCGGTGCAGCGGCAGATTCAATTTTTGGCCGACCCAATCCATGAGCGCCATTTCGATGGCGGCGCGGGCAGGCGGAGTGGCGTCGGCAATCTCCCGTGCTTGGTCCGGCAAATCGGCAAACGCGAAGGGATCAACGGTTTCGTAAAGCGGAATGAGCCGTTCCACCGCGCGGAGGGTAGGCTCCGCCGTCTGATCCTGGACGGTGACATGCGAGGCCTCGCCGACGCCGGTCAGCCCGTCGCGTTCGTAAAATACCAGGACGTTTTCCTTGAAGGCGGCCGAGCCGCCGGAAATCGTGAAGGTGTGTTTCAGTTCAAGCCGGATTTTCTCGAAACGGATGCGCGGTTTGGATGAGGGATTCATTGAATTCGTCGTTTGCCGTTTTTCATCGGTAAATGAGAAATGAGCAATGGTTAATGCTCAATGAAAAATTCATTACTTGTTGTTCATTGGACATTTCGCACCGGCGTCGTACGGGGCGGAATTTCTTCCACTTTGAAATCGTAGTTCCATTGGTTGAAATAAAGATTGCCGCCGCGCCACTCGGCTTCACCACGCTGGAAATCCACAATCTCGGAACGGAAGAAGGTCTTGGCCGGATAAAGCGGCTGGCCGTAATCGGTGTTGACCACCAGCCGCCCGTTGTCAATGCCGCCAAGGTAAAACCATTTCTCGCGCTCGTCGCTGCTGTCCGGCAGACCGTAAGTCACGTCCGCCGGCACCCAGCCGTAGGGCGCGAGATAAATTTCGCACCAGTCGTGCATGTCCTTGACCGGGTCGGTGGTCCAGCCGGATTCCCAGCGCGCCGGAATGCCGTTGAGCCGGCACAGCGTCATGAACGTCATCGTCTTGATGCCGCAATCGCCGTGGTGGCAGGCGAGCGCGTAACGCGGCAGGCACTCAATCGTCGAGTATTCCCGCGCGGTGGTCCAGGGAACGTGCTCGCTGACCCATTGAAAAATGCGCCGCGCCTTGAGGTAAGGATTGGTCTCCGACCCAACAATTTCCTGCGAGAGCTGTTTGATTTCGTCCGAATAAACGATGTGCGTCGGCTCTTCGCCCATGAACGACGCGAGTGCCGGATCATTGGTGGCTACGGGCACCACCCGCCCCGGATCAATCGGCTGATAGGAAGCGGCGGACGTCCATTCAAAAACAATTTTGAACTCGGTCGGCTGATCGGCCAACGCCGGCTTTTCGAGATACACCGAGGTGAGCGCCGCGTTGCTGTCCGACAAAATGTATCGCGGCGGATCGGCGGCAATGAGCCGGATGTCCTTTTGCCGGCCGCCGGCGTGCGGAAACGGCAGCCACGCGCGGATGATTTCGCCGGGCGGGACCGCGCCGGGCTTGACACTTAAAACATAAGTCACGCGCCAGGTGTGCGGCGAGTTGAGCCACTCGCCGGTTTTGTCATAATTCGCGATCACGCTGCGCACATCCGCCAAGCGATAAAGCGGTTCCGGGCCGCCATCGGGATGCAGTTTCGCTTTGAGCGCCTTGGCTTCGGGGTTGATACGGAACAAATTTGCCGCCGCGTTGTGGAAATACCAGCGCGTCCCGTCAATGTCCATGAATTCCACCGCGCCGGCTTTTTCCCAATCGGCAAACTGTTCTTCGCTGATGGACGGCGCAATGGCACGCGCCTCTTCGAAAACCTGTTCCCGCGTCTTGTCAAAATCCAGCCGCATCCGCATCATCCGGTCGCTTTGAAAAAGCAAATCCTGTCGCGTTTGGAAGCTTAAGCCGGGCTGCACCAGTTCTTCGGTGATTTCCTGCCGCGCCTGCTGCCAGTTGCCGGTACCGACCAGTTGGGTGATTTCTGCAACCGTGGCGGCGCGAAGGCCGGCGGTTTGAAAAACCAGCAATAGAAAAACCAGGGGCAATCTCATGCGCAGCCGACACGATGAAGGGATTGAAAATAAATGTAAATCGGTTTTTGGCGGCGCGGCCAAGCTGGCGCAACGCCAGCACAGGATTCTATTTAACCTGGATTTCCCAGATTCGTTTCACACGACAACGTTATTGACTTACAATGAAGTCGCATAAACAAAGGCTGCCATCTATGTCAAACCAACGAACAATGGAGAATCCAATGGGTGCAGCCAAAAAGCAGGCTCTGCGGGTGACTTTCGATAGTCGCTTGAAGTTGGAATTTCACGGTTCCAAGGTCACGTCTGATGCCGGGTTGTTGGCCTACCGGGAACTGGACGAGGCGCTGGGTTTGACTGTGCTTGGGGAGGATTTGTTGAGCGATTGGCGCACGGGCAAGAACACGCAGCACTCGATGATTGCGCTTATTCGACATCGCTCTTCAGCCGGTTGGCGGGATACGAGAACACCAATGACGCCGAACGGCTTTCAGTCGATCCCACCATGCGGCAGGTGGTTGGCGGGCGAGCCACGGAACACTCGGCGGCTTCCACCAGCCAGATGGGACGCTTCGAGACTAAGATGTTGACACAACCGGGCAACCTGAAGGAGCTGACGAAGCTATCAGGGAAGTGGATTGACCTGTTGCGGGAACGCCAGCCGATGCGGGAACTGATCTTGGACATGGACAGTTCAGTGAGCGAGACCTACGGCGACCAAGAAGGCACTGCCAGCAACGGACATTTCGGCTGCACCTGCTACCACCCGCTGTTTTGCTTCAATCAGTATGGCGATGTGGAGCAGTCCCCGCTGCGCGACGGCAACGTGCATAGCGCCAAGGATTGGCGGGCAGGGCTGGAACCGGTGGTGGCCCGCTATCAGGGTCGGAACCTGCGGCGCTATTTTCGGGCGGATGCCGCCTTTGCCCACCGGGAACTCTATGTGAGTATCTGGAAGCCGAGGGTTTCGAGTATGCCATCCGGCTGCCGGGTAATAATGCGTTGTTGCGGGACATCGAGCCACTGTTGACCCGACCGGTGGCCATCCCTCGAACGCGCCGGTAGTCTGGTATGCCGGCTTTTTGTATCAGGCCAAGAGTTGGGATCGCGCCCGGCGCGTGGTGGCCAAAGTGGAATGGCACGACGGCGAACTGTTCCCTCGCGTCGGGTTCATCGTGACCAATCTAAGCCGGCCCGCCAAACGGGTGGTGCGGTTCTACAACCAGCGTGGCACGGCGGCGCAGTGGATCAAGCAAGGCAAGAACGCCGTCAAATGGACCCGCCTGTCCTGTCACGACTTTGTGGACAACCAGGTGCGGCTTGCAACTGTTCGTGCTGGCCTACAACTTGGGCAACTTTCTGCGGCAGTCGGTGCTGCCCCAGGCGGTGCGTCACCGGACGTTGACGACGTTGTGGGAGAAACTGATCAAAATCGAGGCGAAGGTCGTGCGCCATTCCCGGCAGATAATCTTCCAGATGGCGGAAGTGGCGGTCCCGCGAGAGTTGTTCCGGGCCATTCTGGAAGGGATTGGGCGGCTGAGATTGGCAACCGCGATGTCAGGATGAAGGCCGACCGTGTCAAAACAAAGGAAACTACGGAGGAGGTATCTTCACATCCGGGAGAAAAAGGGAATTGGAGCCAAAAATGGCATCGGAATATCCCCAGTGCCAGCGAAAGACCGAGACTGGACTGGGAAAAAGGCTAGCAAATCTGTGAATCAGGAATAGAATCGCAAAAAGGCCCGCGCCGGTCGTGGGCCAGAAATCAAATGGGAAATCCCCGCTACCATGAATCTAACGACCTTAGTCCTCGTTGCAGCGGCCTTTGGTGGCCAGCAAGCTTCTCAACCACTTAGTGATTTCTCCGCCCTCGACGTCTGGAAGATCAAAGGGCCCGGCACAGACCTTAAGCTAACCAACGTCGATACTCCTTACGGCAAGGGGATGAGCTTCGACTACGACTTCCGCGATGCGGGCAACTTCGCCCTGGTGCACGAAGACTGCGATGTGCCGCTAAATGGCAATTTCGAACTCAGCTTTTGGATGAAGGCGGATTCGCCCGACAACAATCTCGAGCTCAAGCTTGAAGACGTAACCGGAAACACCTATTGGTATCGAAGGGACGCCTATCATTGGCCCAAGGAGTGGACGCACATCGTTTTGCGCAAGAGGCTTATCTCCTTTGCCTGGGGGCCAAAGTCTTCGGCCGAGCTCAGCCAACTCAAGTCCATCGAGTTTGGCGTGTCCTCCAGTGGAGCCGGCAAGAAAGGTGTGATCTACCTGGCCGATCTCAAGATCACGCCGCTTGGGGATTACGGCAAGTTCAGCGATCCGATCACGGATATGACGAGCACCGTTCCCTCGGTTGGCAAGAGCGACTGGCGGACGACAGGCCCTGTCAGCGAAGCGGACCTGGACCTCCATCTGGCCAAACCCGTTGAGTTTGGCGGTCTCGAAATAGAGTGGCAAAAGTCCATGGCGCCGAGTTCCTATGACGTCCTCACGTCGGCCGATGGCTCCGCTTGGAAGCTTGCGCAGACCGTCGAAAAGCCGAGTGGCAAGATTGACGTCGTGTTCACCCCGGATGCGGAAGGACGCGAGATTCGAATCCATGCAAGGGCCGATTCCAAGGTGGTTGGGCTTGAGAGAGTGAAGCTGCTGCCTCCCGAGCTTGATAAAACCGGCGCCGGCATGCTGAAGGCGTTCGCGCAATCGTCGCCCCACGGCTATTACTTCCGGCACCTGCTTAACCAGCAAGCGTATTGGACGCTTATCGGCTACAGCGGTGGCAAGGACAAGGCGCTGCTTTGCGAGGATGGGCAGATTGAACTCGCCAAGTATAGGCCGAGCGTCGATCCGTTCGTTGTGGTCGACGGCAAGGTTTACCATTGGGCGAACACGGAAGAGACCCAGGGATTGTTGGACGACTATTTGCCGCTTCCTTGGACCGAGCGCTCGGGCCCAGTGAGCCTGCGCGTTTCGGGCTTCGCCGTCCAGGACAAAGGCGGCACGGTGTATGCCTGCTACAAGCTGGTCAACCACGAGAAGACCACGAAGAAGGCCAAACTCGTCTTAGCGCTCAGGCCGATCCAGGTCAATCCGGAGTGGCAGCACAGCGGCATTCAGGCCGAGATCAAGGACCTTAGCCTGACGCCGACCTCCATGTCCTTTGGCAAAGATCAGAAGATCGTATTGCTGACCCCCGCCGACCAGGTTGGCGCGACGACCTTAGCCGATGGCGAAATGGGTCGAAGGATGCAGTTCAGCGATCTTCCGACCAGCCCGACGGCGACCGACCCTTCCGGCCTCGCTTCCGGGTACGTGGCCTACGACGTAAGTCTCAAGCCCGGCGAATCCAAGAGCTTCTGGTGGCGCTACAGCATTGGCGGAATGCCGGACAAAGGCGTGAACACCAGCGCCAAGGCGGCTGCGCTTCAGAGCAAGGTGGCACATGAGTGGCGCAAGAACCTGTCGTCGATCAAGATCCAGCTTCCGGCCGACGAGCAGCGCCTTGTCAACATCATCCGCTTGAACATCGCGTTCATTGAGATCAACCGGGACGGGGTTCAACTTCAGCCCGGAAGCCGGAATTACAAACGCTCGTGGATTCGCGACGGCTCGCTGATGAGCGCGGCCATGATGCACTTTGGCGTCATGAAGCCCGCGAAGGAGTTCATCGAGTGGTACACGCAGTTCGTCCATCCGGACGGCTATGTGCCGGCGATTGTCGAGAACGACAAGCCGTTGTCCACTTTGGAATGCGATGCTTTCGGCGAGTACATCTACCTCGTCGCAGAATATTGGAAATTCAACCACGACGAGAAGTTTGCCAAGCAGTACTACCCAGTCGCCAAGCGGGTCGCCGAGCACATCGAGAAGCTTCATGTTGAGGGGCAGGAGTCGCACAAGAACGCGACCGGCATGGAAGCGCTGTATTATGGCCTGCTGACTCCGTCGATTAGTCACGAGGGCTACGGCTCGCCGGTGCACTCCTACTGGGACAACTACTTCGCAATTCTCGGCCTGAAAGACGCCGCCGCCCTAGCCGTCGCCGTCGGCAAGCCCGAAGAAGCGGCTCATGATCTCGCCGTGGCCGCCGACCTTCGCAAGGACGTCGTGAACTCGATTGAGGCGGCCGCCAAGTATTACAAGCTTGATATAATTGTCAGTTGTCCCGATTACGGCGAGCCGGATGCCAGCGGCGTTGCGATCCTGGTTAACCCGTGCGACGAAATGTCGTACATGCCCCAGGATCTGCTTAGGAACACGTTCGACGCTTACTATGAGAAGTGTCTTGGGCGCGCCGACGGCACGGTGACGTGGAGCGGCTATACGCCGTACGAATTCAGGAACATTGGCGTGTTCGCCCGGCTCGGCGATAAGGATCGCGCCATGTGGTTGATGCGCTGGTTCACCAAGGACACCCGTCCGCTGGGTTGGAATCAGTGGGCGGAGGTCGTGTTCCAGGATCCGAGAGCGCCGGTGTACATCGGCGATATGCCCCACACCTGGTGCGCGGCCGAGTTCGTGCGCGAGATTCGCGACTTCTTCGCCTACGAGGAGGACTTGGACAAGTCGCTGGTGTTCTGCTCGGGTGTTCCGGAAGATTGGCTGCAAGGTCGCGGCATTCATGTGCAAGATCTGCCTACCGCGTATGGCAAGATCAGCTTGAAGGCGATGACAAAAGGCTTGACCGACGTCTACCAGGTGACCGGCAACGTCAAGGCTCCGGGCGGAATCTGGCTGGTGTCGGCCAGGAACGCGACTCCGAAGGCGGTTACCTTCAACGGCAAGCCGGTCGCTCCCGCGAAGCGGATCAAATTGGCCTCGCTACCCGCGAAGGTCGAGTTCTCGTACTAGCAGCTATCTCGCCGTAAACGAGTTCGAAGACGACCTTGGCGCCAAGACCATGCGAGACAAGTTCTTTAAAACACAGCGATCTCACGGCAATTTCATGAAGAACCTTGAAAACGGGCGTTTTTTGCCTTTTTTTGGTTTTGTGGGATGGGATGAAGTGGTTTTTTAAGCTTAAAACCCAAACGCTGGATACCAGCAGGAAAAATCATCACGCGGAAACGTTTTGGCGACAGTGTAAATTCCAGTTTAAGCGGAATGGATTTCTGCAATACCGCAAATCAAACTTGCCTCCTCGATCCGATCCGAGGATAACTCCACCCATGTCTGCATTGAATTTGCTGCTGTTGATTCGCGATCTTCTCGTGAAGACCTCCGCCTTGCAGGTTGGAACGGCATGGCTCTGCGTCGTGGCCGTGTCGCTCAATGCCGGAGGCGCCCCGGCCGGAGGCGACGGCTTCAGCCGGTTCATCGGATTGGACGATTTTTCAAACTTTGCCAGGTCAACGAATGAAACTGGTGGGACTGTTTTGCTCTCGCCCGTGATCCAGTCGCCGATTGACTGGAATGAACTGGTTGTGTCGTGGAACGCCGCGGCACCGGTCGGGACATTTTTGACGGTGGAAGCCAGCGCGGTCTCTCCCGGCCACGCGACCAGGTTTTATTCGTGGGGTTTGTGGTCGCTGGACAACGGAAGTGACCCGCGGCACAGCGCCGATCGGCAGAAGGACGCCGACGGCGAGATGCGCACGGACACGCTGATTTTGTCCCACCCCGCCGACGCCGTCCAAGTCCGGGTGACGCTCGGCGGCACGAACCTGGAGTCGCCCGCGTTGAAATTCCTCGGGCTTTCGTTCTGCAACACGAATGTTGGGCCCGCGCCGCCGACGCCCAACCGCGACGCCTGGGGGAAAATCATTTCGACGCCGGAGCGCTCGCAAAATTCCTATCCCGAGGAGAAAGGCTGGTGCAGTCCGACGTCGCTGTCCATGGTGCTGTCGCGCTGGGCGGCGGTGTTGCACCGTCCGGAAATGGATGTGGACGTGCCGGAGGTCGCCCGGGCGGTTTATGACCGGCAATGGAGAGGCACAGGAAACTGGCCGTTCAACACTGCCTTTGCCGGCAGCTTCAAAGGCATGCGCGCTTACGTCACGCGGTTCAGCGATATTTCCGAACTGGAGGATTGGGTGGCCGCCGGAATTCCCGTGATCATTTCCGCGCCGTGGGAATTGCTCAAACCGGGGCGCCACGAGGCGAGCGCCGGCCACCTCACGGTCGTCATCGGCTTCACGAAGGACGGCGACGTAGTGATTAATGACCCGGCCACCAATCTCAAGGTGGAGAGCGTCCGGCACATTTACAAACGCCAGGATGTCATCCACGCTTGGGCGGCCTCCCACAACACGGTTTATCTCGTCTATCCCGAGTCGGCCAAAATTCCCAAAGACCGATTGGGGCAGTGGGAATCCAAATAGCACACCGGCAACCGGATTCAATTCCGCGCGGGGTGGTTCGCAGGAATTGTCGCAAATTTGCGGTTGTAGTGTCGGCGCTGTGCGCCGAATTCGAGCCGCAGGCTCGACGCTACAGCAAATTCGGCCACTCCCCTTTCGCGCTTGCGTTGGACCAGCGGCTTGATTTAATCAAACCGGCTTGAATCCGTTCGCCAACATTTCTTTGCTCGCGGCGATGGTTTTTCTGGCGGGTGGTTGCGCGACGGTCGCGCCTACAATGAATTCCAAATTTCAAAATTATACGCTGGACTATAGCACACCGGTTGAGCCGGCGCTGCAAACGCAGCTTGAAAATATTGATTCAACGTTGCGCGCCAAATACGGCATGACGACGGAGCAGACAGCGGTTGGCCTGCTGGATTTGCGGACGTTGCGGCTGGCGATGGTTCATCCTGACCGCGAGGAATACGGCGCGAGCGTCCCCAAGATCGGTATTTTGCTCGCGTACTTTCAATTACATCCGGCGGCGGCCACGAACCTGGACGCGGTGACGCGGCATGAACTGGGTTTGATGATCAAGGCTTCCAGCAACGAGATGGCTGCAAAATTTTCCCAGGAGCTTGGCTTGAAACAAATCCGGCAGGTGCTCGACTCGTACCATTTTTACGACGCGAATCACGGCGGTGGCATCTGGATCGGCAAACATTACGGCGTGGACACCGAACGCGTCGGCTCGCCCGTGGGCGACAATTCCCACGCCGCCACCGTGCGCCAGTTGCTCCGGTTTTATCTGCTGCTGGAACAAGGAAAACTCGTCTCTCCTGCGGCTTCAAAGACCATGCTCGAAATTTTCGCGTCGCCGGATATTCCGCCCGACGACAACAAATTCGTCAAGGCGCTGGCCGGGCCTTCGCCGCGCCGAAGTGCCGCCGAGCGTGGCGGAGTTGCCGGGCGGGGTCAAGCCAGCGGTTCGGGCGATGAACAAGGCTCCGGCCACGCAGGCGGGCGCGACGTCCAAATTCTCCGCAAATCGGGTTCATGGGAAAACTGGCTGCATGACACCGCGATCATCACCGGACCGGGGCGGCATTATATCCTCGTCGCGTTGACGCAACATCCCAAAGGCGACGAATACCTGGCTGATCTGGCTGTGGCGGCGGACGATTTGATGATCCGCGCCGCGCAAACAGGGCAGTGATTTTCCACACTTGTCCGCACGGGGAAAATTCGTATCCGCCTGACGGAACACGTCCGGTTTATGGTGTCAGATGAGTTGTTTCCAGTGTTTCAGGGATTAGCCAGCCGGAAAAACATTTGTGAGCCGGTGATGGGATTGACAACCACGTTCTGCCCGCCAATGACGACAGGGGCCGGAGAATTGGTGTTCCAGTTTGCTGAAGAACCAATGTCCGTGCTGGATTGCAAAGTGAAAGCGAAAGAATTGGTCGGCCACGTCAGAATCACATAGGGTCCGAACGGAATTATCGTCAGTTGTGGTTCTGGAACGATGGTCAACCGGAAAACGGTGCCATTGCCATACTCATTGCCGTCCAAGCCGCCGTCGTAAATTGTGCCATAGTAACTGCCATCGCTGCCCTGCACCAACCCGGCAACGGGATTATTAATCCCATAGTTCCCATAGTGTATACCACCATCTGAACCTAAATGATACAAATTCGTGAACGCTCCGTCGGTCGTGATTTTGAACACGTAGCCACGGCCTAATGGCGCATTAAAAAAGGAGTCATCGCGAGTCGTGCCATAGAAATTCCCGTCGCTACCCTGAATAAGCCCACTGGGATAAATGCCCTCGAAGTTTTCAAATCCACATAAAGTGGTCAGCGACCCATTGCTGCTGATTTTGAAAACCGTCCCAAAGTCGTAACCGCCGACGTCTCCAGTCGTGCCATAGAAATACCCGTCGCTGCCCTGCACCAGAGCGGCTTCTGGATTTGCCCCATCATTGCCGCCGGTGAAGGAATACAAGCTGGTGAACACCCCATTGGTGCTGATTCTGAACACGGTGCCGCAATCGCCGTTCGTGCCGCCGCCAGCAGTTGTGCCATAGAAATAACCGTCACTGCCCTGCACCAGCCCGGCGACGGGAAAGGAACCATCAAATGCACCATCTAAAGTTACATTCGTATAAGTATAAGGCGCCAAACCGAAGGAATACAAAGTGGTCAACACCCCATTGGTGCTGATTTTGAAAATGGTGCCAAAGCCGCCGAACTCGTTACCGTTTGTGCCACCGCTTTGTGTCGTGCCATAGAAATAGCCGTCGCTGCCTTGCACCAGCCCATTGGGATTTGCGCCATCAAGTGGAGTATTAAAATAATTGGTATCCTTGACCGAACCGAATGAATACAACGTGGTCAACGCCCCATTGCTGCAGATTCTGAACACAGTGCCATCGTTGCCATCGTCATTTGTGCCGCCGTAGTAAGTCGTGCCATACAAATAGCCGTCGCTCCCCTGCACCAGAGCGGCTTCTGGATTTGCACCATCATTGGTGCCAGTGAATGAATACAAACTGGTGAACACTCCATTGGTGCTGATTTTGAACACCGTGCCAGCACCGTTCGTGCCGCCATAGTAAGTCGTGCCATACAAATAGCCGTCGCTCCCTTGCACCAGAGCGGCCTGTGGATTTGCGCCATCATTGGTTCCAGTAAATGAATAGAGGCTGGTGAAAATTACTCCCGCCTGTGCAGCAAAAGCCGATAGAACGAACCCGGCTGCACAGAGAATTCGTATAAGCGGCGCCAGAACCGGCTGTCTGCCATGTTCCGGCCCAGTCCTTACGCATGTACTACTTCCGTTACGGAGTATCGTGAGTTGAGTTTTCATAATTTCATTCTTTCTTATCGGTCCACCCCCACGCGATAGAAGTACGGGCCGGTGTTCGTGGCGGTGGTGTCCGTGTAACTGGTCGTGCCGGCTTGGCCGACAATGTTGCTTTGGATGGTGGAGAATGCCGGTTGCGCCGCCAAATTGGTGCTGCTTTGGAGATAATACGTTCGCGTGTTCACGCTTTCCCAAGTCACAACCAAGCCCTTCGGATTATTGGTTTTAACGGGCGCCAGCATTTTCAACACCGACGAAGCATCGGTCGGGTCTGTGCCCGCAATCCACTCCTGCCAGTTGTTCATCCCGTCACGGTCGGGGTCGGTGAAATCCGCCGAGCCGTCGGTGGGCAGGCCATATTGCTGGAGCCACGCATAGGAAATGATGGAAGTCGGTGTTTGATATTCGTAAGCGCCAATGTCCACCGTGCCGCCGACGATACGGGGATTGCCGTCCAGGTCGGTGTTGCCGATGACATAGGCGTTGTTGCCGGAGTTGATGCAGGGGGAGTTGAATTGCAGGCGCAGGTTGCCGCCAGCGTAATCCACAAACAGCGGCGCGTTGGTGATGTTGCCGACACCGTTGGTGGGCATGGGCGTTGTGCAACAGTAATTAAGGGTACTGTAGTATGAGTCATAGTTGGCCCAAGTCGTGGCGGTGTTGAAATAGACGATGCAGTTGTTGAGCGTGCTATCCAAAGCCCCGCCGCCGTAGTAGTAGGCCGAGTTGCCGGTCAACGTGGAGTTGTTCAACGTGCAGAAATAGGCCCCACCGCCGCCGCTGTAGCCTTGTTCGCCTGTTGCAGTTGCCAAGTTGCCGGTCAACGTGCAGTTGTTGAGCGTGCCGCCATAGGCCCCGCCGCCGGAGTATGCCCAGTTGCCAGTCAACGTGCAGTTGTTCAGCGTGGATTCGGCAGCCCCGCCGCCGGAGTATGCCGAGTTGCTGGTCAACGTGCAGTTGTTGAGCGTGCCGCCATAAGCCCCGCCGCCGGAGTATGCCGAGTTGCCGCTCAGCACGCAATTGGTCAGCACGGCGCTTCTATCTTCGCAAGACACGCCTCCAGACACGTCTCCGACACCACTGGTCAAGGTGAAGCCCACCAGCACCGCGTTGTTAGTAAGGTAAACGCACTGCACCGCGCCACCGCCATTGATTATGGTGACGTCCGGGCCGTTGACGCTTTGCAACGTCAGCGGTTTGTCCACCACAACACAGTTGAGATCACCATTTGGGTCCACCGAACTGCCGCCGGCGTAGGTTCCGTTGGTCACTAGCACCAGCGCCCCCGGCACCCATGCATCCACCGCGTCCTGGATGTTCGTGGCTGCCGTCGCCCAGGACAGGTAGGGCGCGACCGGGTTCGTATTGCCCAAGGCCACATATTGCACCGGGTGGCTCAGAACTCGCACCGTGACCGTCGCGCTCACCCCTTCAGGATAGCTGTCGTTATAGGCCCACAACGCCACGAGGTAATCCCCCGGCGCCTTCCAGGTGTGTGACGTATAAGGCTCGTTGACCTCCACGTCACCATCACCAAAGTCCCACACGCTCAGGTCGGTCCGGCCCGCGATGAACGCCGTCAAGCCAACGGGGTAGCCTATAATAACATTAGTCAGGGTGGCCGTCAGGCTCACGGTCAATGGTCCCGTCACCGCCCTGGCGTGGTATTCATCGCAGCCAACGGATGGCGGGTTGGCCCAGGCTTCACCATCAATGTCGGTGCCGCTGGCGTAGGTCGCGCTACCCGCTCCGATGCAGGGGGATAAGGCACTCAGATGTGACGCACTGGCCAGTTGCGGGTCGTTGGTGATGTTGCCGACACCGTTGGTGGGCATGGGCATCGTGCAACAGTAATTAAGGGTGCTGGATGGGTCATAGTTGCCCCCATAGGGGTCCGAGTTGAAATAGACGATGCAGTTGTTCAGTGAGCAGGAATATGCCCCACCGCCGTCGTCTGAAGCCGAGTTTCCTGTCAACGTGCAGTTGTTCAACGCGCAGGACTGATAAAATCCGAGACCATAGTGGGTACACGCCCCGCCGCCGTCGAATGCCGAGTTGCCGCTGAGCGAGCAACTGTTGAGCGTGCCGAGACAAGCCCCGCCGCCGTACGCAGCCGAGTTGCCGGTCAACGTGCAGTTGTTCAGCGTGCATTCGTCGGCCCCGCCGCCGTCGCCGGGGATCGGATTCCCGGCGACAGTAAATCCATTAGCCACGTTGCCGGTCAGCGTGCAGTTGTTGAGCGTGCAGGACTCTGCCCCGCCGCCGGCACCACGTGCCGAGTTGTTGGTCAGGGTGCAGTTGTTGAGTGTGGAATCGACAGCCCCGCCGCCAGAGTCTGCCGAGTTGCCGGTCAACGTGCAGTTGTTCAGCGTGCTGCCAGAGGCCCCGCCGCCAGAACCACCAAAGAACCGCCCAGTTAATGAGTCACCCCCACCGTACGCCGAGTTGCCGGTCAGGGTGCAGTTGTTCAGCGTGCCGCCATAGGCCCCTCCGCCTTCGCCGCCGGAGAAAAAGCCGCCGTAAGCCGAATTTCCGCTCAGCACGCAATTGGAAAGCACGGCGTTGGTGTATTCGCAATATACCCCACCCCCGAGGCCGAGGTACTCGTCCGCACCATTGGTCAAGGTGAAGCCCACCATCACCGCATTGTTGGTGAGGTAAACGCACCGCACACTGCCACCGCCATTGATTACGGTGACGTCCGGGCCGTTGACGCTGTTCAAGAGCAGCGGCTTGGTCACCACCACACGGTTGGTCACACCATGTGGGTCCACCCGACTGCCGCCGGCGTAGGTGCCGTTGGTCACCACAATCCCGTCACCGGCCACTGCCACGTTCACGGCGTCCTGGATGTTCGTGGCCGCGGTGGCCCAAGTGGTGTAGGGCGGCGTGGGGTTGGCGTTGTTGACGTTCACGTAGCGCACGGTGCCCAAGGCGCTACTCGTAACCGCCAGGAATATCCCGGCGACCAGAAGGTTAAGTTTCGTTTTCATTTTTGTCCTTTTGGATTTAGAACTTCGGATTCTACTGGCCCAGCCCCACGCGATAGAAGTACGGGCCGGCGTTCGTGGCGGTGGTGTCCGTGTAACTCGTCGTGCCGGCCTGGCCGACAATGTTGCTCTGGATGGTGGAGAAGGCCGGTTGCGCCGCCAGATTGGTACCGCGTTGGAGATAATACGTTCGCGTGTTCACGCTTTGCCACGTCACAACCAACCCCGCCGGACTATTGGTTTTAACGGGCGCCAGCAGTTTCAACACCGACAGGGCGTTGGTGGGATTCAAGCCGGCGACCCAATCCTGGTAAACGTTCATTCCGGTGCCGTCCAGGTCGGCGTGATCCGCCGAGCCGTCGGTCGGCAGGCCATATTGCTGGAGCCAAGCGTAGGAAATGATGGAAGTCGGTGTTTGATATTCGTAAGCGCCGATGTCCACGGTGCCGCTGACGATGCGCGGGTTGCCGTCCAAGTCGGTGCTGCCGACGACATAGGCGTTGTTGCCCGCGTTAATGCAGGGGGAGTTGGATTGCAGGCGCAGGTTGCCGCCAGTGTAATCCACGAACAGCGGTGCGCTGGTGATGTTACCGACACCGTTGGTGGGCATGGGCGTCGTGCAACAATAGTTGAAAGTGTTGAAAGGGGCATAATTGCCCCCAATGGGGGCTGAGTTGAAATAGATGACACAGTTATTCAACGTGGAGCCAACAGCCCCACCACCATAGCTGGCCGAATTGCCTGTCAGGGTGCAGTTGTTGAGAGTGCAATCGTCGCAGACTCCGCCGCCTTCATAGGCCGAGTTGGCAGTCAATGTGCAGTTGTTGAGTGTGGAAACAGCAGCCCCACCACCGAAACCGGCGTAGTAATAGTAACTCACAAAAACTGTGTTGCCGGTCAAGTTGCAGTTATTCAGTGTGGAACCATAAGCCCCACCGCCGAAACCGTAATCTCCTACAACTGAATTGTCGGTCAATATGCAGTTGTTCAGCGTGCCGTCACAAGCCCCACCGCCCCCGTCGTTGGCTGAATTACCGGTCAGCATGCAGTTGTTCAGCGTTCCGCCATAGGCCCCGCCGCCAACTTCTTGGCCACCGTAGTATTCAGTGGCCGAGTTTCCGCTAAGCACGCAATTGGACAGCACGGCGTCAGATGATTCGCAATAAACACCGGCACCAATGCCAGCTACACCATTGTTCAAGGTGAAGCCCACCACCATGTCCGCATCGTCGGTGAGGTAAAGGCACCGCGCCGCGCCGCCGCCATTGATTATAGTGACGTCCGGGCCATTGACGCTTTGCAACGTCAGCGGTTTGTTCACTGTGACGGGAGCGTAGGTGCCGTTGGTCACCACAATCTCGTCACCCGCCCCTGCCGCATTTACCGCATCCTGAATGTTCGTGGCCGCGGTGGCCCAGTTGGTGTACGGCGGCGTGGGGTTGGCGTTGTTGACATTCACGTAGCGCACGGTGGCCAAGGCGCTACTCGTGGCCGCCAGGAACATCACGACAACTAAAAAGTTAAGTTTTGTTTTCATGATCTGTTCCTTCTCAAGTCTGGCTCCATTGCATTCAGTTTCCTGCCATTGTCGCCCTAGAACGAGACAAGCGTCGTCAACACGCCTGCGGGAGTCACTTGGAACACCGTGCCCAAGCCATTCGCGCCGCCATATTCTGTTGTGCCATAGAAATTGCCATCGCTGCCTTGCACCAACGGGGCTTGTGGATTGCTTCCGTTGGTGCCGTTGAAGAAGAATAGATTCCTCAGCACACCGGCGGTGGTCATTTTGAACACCGTGCCGCCGCCGCCCGCGCCACGGCCGGCCGTTGTGCCATAGAAGTTGCCGTCGCTGCCTTGCACCAGCCCGCCAACGCAAGATGTGCCATTGGCGCCGTTGAACGAGACCAGCGTCGTCAGCGCGCCGGCGGAGGTCATTTTGAACACCGTGCCAGCGCCACTCGCGCCGCCATGTTCGGTTGTGCCGTAGAAATTGCCATTGGTGCCCTGCACCAGCGCAGCCATGGAGCTTCCGCCACTACTGCCGTTGAAGACGACCAGCGTCGTGAGCACACCGGCGGAGGTCATTTTAAAGACTGTGCCATAACCAGCCCCGATGTTGAGACTGAGATTTCCACCTTGCGACGTTGTTCCGTAAAAATTGCCATCGCTGCCCTGCACCAGTGCGGCTAGCGGGGCTGCGCCATCATTGTTGTTGAACGAGACCAGCGTCGTCAGCACGCCGGCGGTGGTCATTTTGAACACCGTGCCCATGCCACTCGCGCCACCGCTGGCCGTTGTGCCGTAGAAATTGCCATCGCTGCCTTGCACCAACCCCGCCGCCGGGTAGATGCCGTTAATGCCGTTGAAAGAGACCACTGTTGTCAACGTCCCGGTCGGGGTCATTTGAAACACCGTGCCGTTGCTTCCGTTGGTTCCGCCGTTTGCTGTCGTGCCGTAGAAATTGCCGTCGCTGCCCTGCAACAGCGCGGCTGCGGGATGGCTGCCATTGGTACCGCTGAATGAAGCCAAAGTCGTCAACACGCCTGCGGGAGTAACTTGGAACACCGTGCCCAAGCCACTCGCGCCGCCATATTCGGTTGTGCCGTAGAAATTGCCATTGGTGCCCTGCACCAGCGCGGCCGATGGATATTCAGGCGGGACTGAAACGCTGGACTCACTCAGGAATTGCATGACTTCGGGGTAGGCCGGCGAAAGGCCATCCAGCAAATGATCGTCTTGTCCTTTCAAATACTTGTTGAAAAAGGACAGCAGGTAGGCCCGGACGATCTGGCTGGCCCGGCCCAGTGGCAGTATCTGGCCGCTCAGTGGCGTGCCAAAGGCGTCCTTCATCGAAGCCGAATCAACAATGAGGTCGTAATCGTCAAAGTTGCCATGGACGGTAGAGGCCAGCTTCACCCAATACGCATTGGTCACTTGCTCATTGTAAAACTCCAGACGATCATCGGGACGACCGTCAGGCACGGCGGCCCCTCCGGAGCTCGGATCGGGGCCGTCATCGGACCTAAAAAACAGCCAAGGCACGCTCAACGGCTGCGTCAGCAGGTTGGTTTGCCAAAACGTCCCATCCATTCCAGCGCCAGCTTTGCAGCGAGGATCGAAAAGGCACAGTTCTGCTGCGGTTGCTCCACCCAGAGACCATCCAAACGCGCCAATGTTGGCCAGATCCAATCGCCCTGCCAAGCGCGGGTCGCTGGCGTTCAAGCTCTGCAGTTCATCCAACACAAACTGCATGTCCAGCAGACGACTTGCGATGGCCGCGTCGACGTCCCCGATTTTGGCAAGATTCAGCGTCTGGCCGTCCACCACTGTCCCATTGGGAAACACGCTGACAGCCGTGTCGGCGGTATCCAGTCCGACCACGACGTAGCCCCAACTGGCCAGGACCTCTGCCTTGTCCATGCACTGACGACGATGACCGCCCCCGCCTGGGTCATAAAGCACGACTGGATACACGGAAAGATTCGTGGCCAGCGGCGCGTTTGACAGCGAGTGCGAGAAAAACGCCGCGACCAGAGGGCCGAAATCTCCTCCTCCGACACCTGCGGCATTATACGATCCACTCAGTGCAACCTGCGGTTCCACATAGATAGCTGGAAGAACTCCGGCTTGAGGCACCGTCGGATACCAGAAGGTGACCACGAACTCAGCGTTATTCCGGTTTATGTTGGTCAGCAGCATCGAGAACGTCCCGACCGCGTAAGGCCCGGTCGGCTGAGGGTCCGGTGTCGCCAAGATATTCGTCTGCGTGCGGTAGAAGCGCTGACTGAACTGCGGCGCGTCGGCATCTAGGAATTGCAGAGTGTCCAGCGCCGTGTTCGTGCGTTGCAGCGTTGCCAGAGGCACCCAATCGAGCAGGTTCGACGAGGCATCCACCGGGTACAGGTCGTAGTACGGCGCGAATAGCGCGGTTGTCTCGCCTGTGAAGCTCAAACTGACGGAGCGATCGGGTTCAACTTGGATGCCATGAAACCCATGCGGCGCGGCAACAAAGACTTTGAGCTCCGCCACTTGGCTGGTGACGGACCCGGTGGCATTGGAAACGATGACCGAGTACCAACCTGACGAAGGGGGCTGGAGATTGGAAAACGGGAGCGAACTGCTGTTGGCGCCGTTCATGGGAATGCCATTGGACAGCCATTGGTAGCCGAACGGCCCTATCCCGCCGACTCCAACCGAAAAAGTGGCGGAAGCGGAGGCGTTGACGAACTGGTTGACTGGCTGGATGGTGATGACCGGTTGGGCGATGGCGCTACTCGTGGCCGCCAGGAACATCAGCAAAAGGACGACGGCAGATGGAGGATGGAAGATGGATGTTCCGGGGAGGGGAACTTTGAACCCTGAACTTCGAACGTTGAACTTTGAACTAAGCGTTGGATTCGTATTCATAACTTTGCTGGTTTGAACGAATTTTTTGTGTCCTAATTACATAAGCGCCATTTCTTCCGAGTTTGCTTCACGAAAAATCGAAAATTCTTCAGTTGCGCCTCATTGGGTTGCCTCCTTTCGCGGCAGTCCCGACCGGTCCGGCTTGCGAGCGACCGAGATCGCCTTTGGCGGCGGCATGGTCCCGGAAGTGACAAAGGTGGCCTAGGTCTTGCCGGATTCCGGGTTATACTCAGCGGTTGGGCCGGTTTCATAGGCGAACGAGGTGGTTCATTTCACGGGACCCAGGCATTTATCCAGGAAATCGAGCTCATCTCTGCGCGCTTCGTTCTTGATCCAGATCGCATGGCCTGTTTCGTAAATTCTAAGCTGCTTGTCCTTCTCCGCCGTGCCAAAGAGTTGCAGAAACGGTTTCTGATTCGACTCAACCGGAAAGATGGAATCGTATTTGCCATCTTGTATCAGGATCGGAATCTTGATTCGGGGGGCGAAGTTTACCTGGCTGTATTCCGGGGGAAAGCTGAGGTCACGGCCGCCGCTAATTATGACCGCGACCTTAATCCGAGTTTCGATGGCAGGCACAATGCCGCCCCAGATACCTCCCCAGCTCAACCCTTCATAAGCCAGTTTGTTGGTATCGAACTCGTCTGAACGGCTTTCCAAGTAATCGATAGTCCTCCTGAAGTCCTTTACGCGCATGATCACGTTCTCAATTGTCGTGGTCCTGCCCCGTAGCTCCGGAGGAGTCATCCTCTCGAAAGTCCCCTGCAAAACAGGGAGTGCGAATGCGCGGCCGTTCCTCGTGTGAGCCTCAAAAAAATTGGTAGATTCATACCAACTTCCTGGAATGGAATGGAGTTTTAAGGCGTCATTTCCTGGCCAAAAGACTACTGTCTGGAAGGGAGGCTTGCCGTTGCGGGGGATGTAAAGATATGCGATCATCCTTTCGTTTCCATAGGCGGCATTGAAGGAAACCTTTTCCAGCCGGGTATAAATGTCTAAGTCCTCGGTGGCCTCGATCTTGGGCTGTAATTCCGATCTATTGTAGTTATACAGTTTCTTATACGCTTGAAAGACTTCATCCGAACAGGGTTTTTGATCGCCGAGGACTGGAGGATGCCACCATGGAACCGAACAAGTCGCCTGCTCCCAAACACCGTCGTCCGTGAGCAGTTTCATGCAGCGAAACCCGAAATTGTCTTCCCGGAAAAATGGCGGGTATTTATCTGCATAATTGAACATGTATTCAGGTTCATTCCAGGCAGCTCCGGTCATGACTCGATAGCCTTCAGGAGCCTCATTGAAGCACCATTCTTTGAGACTTCCCGCCATGTCATAGATTCCATAGGAGCTCATTCCTTGGTATGTTCCAACGGGCGCAGGATCCTTCCCTCCAAAGTTGCTTAGAGGGATGAGGAAACTGACATCCACATAACGCGAATCTCCGGCCGCCAGGCTCCAATGGTAAACGGTGGGCAGGCGCTTGCCGGCGAATTCGGCGTAGGCTGTAGCCTCGTACCAACTGACCCCTCCAACCGGGTAGTCCTCTTCTCCCGTGGGGAAGGTCCCGTTTCTCCAGGTGGCGGGGCCAGGCTGACCGGTCTGGTCCACAAACAGCCTCATCGCTGCTTGCCAACTGAGTTCGATGCCGTCCTTGACGAACTTATGCTTCCAATACTCCGGTTTCTGGTAGCCGCCGGCCTCGACGAATTCTTTATATCGCCGGTTGGACACTTCATATCGGTCCAGCAGAAAGTCCGACAGATTCAATTCGGGCAGAGCGCTGGAATCGAGCCATCCCAGGATAGGTTTAAACTTTTGTCCCTGAATCCGCACCATTCCCGGAGAGATGGTCCCAGCCTTGTCTAACTTTACCTTGAGCGCAACGCGCTTCCAATCAACGAACAAAGCGCCCTCTGTATATTCGTATTCGGGCAGGATGATTTTCCAGCGTTTGAATCCCTGAGGCACCTTTACTTGGTAAAGGGGGGACTTGCCGATGGGCTCCCATTTAGGGTTGAGGTCGCTGTAATCCCTGATGAACACCTGCGCACCTGGAGGCATGGTCTCGACCGAAATCACGCCGACTACACGCGCCGAGACCGCCTGGAACCGGGGATTGTCCGCAATGAAGGGCTGGGCCTGTTCAACCAGTTTGAAAGCGGTTGTGTAATCATCCTTGTCGAGTAAGCGTTCGATCTCCGGCAGCGCCGTTTCCAGCGCCCACCGCACGTTGCGCAGGCTCGCCCGTTCCTTCTCCGCCTCTCCCGCCCGCCGGGCCTGCCACACGCTGAGTGTCGTCCCCAAAAATAGCAGCACCACAAACGCCCCCGCCGTCGCCAGTACTCGGCGATGGCGGCGAACATATTTCGCTGCCCGATAGCCGAGCGTCGGCGCCGCCGCGCTCACCGGTTGATGGTTCGAATGGCACTCAATGTCCCGAGCCGGCTCATTGGCTGTTGCGTAACGCCGCGTCCGATTTTTCTCCAGGCACTTCATCACAATCCAGTCCAAGTCCCCCCGCAACAACCGGATCAGCTTGGGCGGTTCGGTGGCGCGCCGCTGGGCCGTGGTGGTCTGCTCTTTCGGCTCCAACCGCATCAGCCGTGTCGAAGGTTTAGGCGGCTCGTCCTCCCGGATGCAACGGATGATTTCCTCCAACCCGGCCTGCGCGAGCGTCTTGGGCTCGAAAGGCGTCCGGCCCGTCAGTAGTTCGTAGAGCAACACCCCCAGGCTGTAGATGTCGCTACGCGTGTCCACGTCCAGTCCGCTCAGGCCCGCCTGCTCCGGACTCGTATACGCCGGAGTGCCAATGAATTGCTCGAACCGGGTAAAGACCGTCTTGTCGGTGAGCCTTTCGCCGATCGCCTTG
>Ga0181523_10000147_pt1 | contig 74989 bp, 60 predicted proteins | sample PEATcosm2014_Bin_43_FD_119752 | JGI IMG/M metagenome (GOLD analysis project Ga0181523, IMG submission 119752) | Peatland microbial communities from MTU Mesocosm Facility, Houghton, MI, USA - PEATcosm2014_Bin05_30_metaG | ecosystem: Environmental > Terrestrial > Soil > Wetlands > Peat | place... | reverse complement strand
TTAGTCGTCGGTGAGCTAGAGCACGACTTGGGGAAAATGAATCTTCAGCTTATAGCAAATGTAGAGAACCAGGATCGCGCCCAACGTGGAGAAAATGAGGCCGGCAGGATGATACCGTTCGTTCCTCGGGCGCGAAAACATGTGGGTAACGTTCGGCTGCGCAGTCAGCCCGCTGCTTCGTGGGCGTGCCGGCCGAGCGCACGCAGAGTTTCCGCCCGGCGCGGATCGAGCGTGTGCGCGAGGGCAAATCTTGGTTCGCGCACTGAAAAACCACAGTTTTGGGTGCCCCCCTGTTGGCGTCGCATATCGTTGCATTCTGCGGGATCCTCGGGGATTCTTGCGCATCGTGGCGATGGCCATGGTGGCCGAAGCGGCCGCTGGATGGGGCGGGCTGAACTCCTGGCTACTCGACGGTGAAGTTCGTCGGGCTTTCGGTTGTGCCGCCCGCGTTGGTGACCGTGATCGGCCCTGTCGGGGCGCCGCTCGGTACCGTCGCACGAATGAAGTTAACGTTGAGCACTTGGAACGTAGCGCCGACTCCGTTGAAGGCCACCGCGGTGGTGCCGATGAAGTTGTTCCCGCGAATGAGCACGGTGGAACCGACGGCGCCACTGGCGGGATTGAACGCCGCGGCAGCCGGGCTGGGCGCGGGCAGGCCGGCATCCAGGCTCCAGATCGTACCGACGGGCGTTTTGCCGTTAGAGAGAGTTCCGCCGAGGGCAGCGGTGCCGTAGATCTTGCCGTCCGCGCCTTGAATCACCCCTGCCTCCGGGAGGCTGCCGTTGGCGCCGTTCAGCGAAAAGTTCTGCACGACAGCGCCGTTGGCAGGCGACATGGCAATGATGCTGCCTGGGGCCGTGCCGACTTCCACGAGCGCGGTCCACAGATTTCCATCCGAAGCTTGAACGGTATTGCCGATAGCAAAATCCGACGCGAGCGTACCGAATTGCGGCAACTCTTGGAATCCGCTGCCGGAGGTGTCAATCTCGAAAAATTGAGCCTCATCCTCCGCGACGCGAAGCAACGGACCGTAGAGCTTACCGTTGGAGGCCTGGAACAGCCCGCCGTCTGAGATTGTAGGTAGAAATTTGAAAAGAGGGAAAGTGGCCAGAACGGTGAATTGTCCGCCGGATGCAAAGCGGAACACGCCGTTGCTAATGGTCCCGAAGAAATCTCCGTCAGAACCTTGGATGATCCCGGAAGGTCCTTCGCCGTCGGTAGTGCCGTTGAGCTGATGAAGAGTAGTGAAAGTGCCGGGCGGTGTAAAACGGAAGATCGTACCGCACCCGCCCATCGATTGACAAGTGTCCATGCCGGTCTCCAGCGAGATCCCAGTGGTCCCATAGAGGTTGCCGTCATGCCCCAGCGTGAGGCCCCCGGGCCCGCTGCCATCCGCGCAATTGGCAGCGGAACAGAAATCGTGGACCACGCTGAAGTCCTTACCGTCCTTGCCGATCCGGAACAACACTCCTTGGTTCTGGGCGCCGCCGTCGCCCGTGGTGCCATAGAGAAACCCATCGTTGGCCTCCAGCAGGCCAGATGCGGGGTTGTCTCCGTTCACGTAGAGCCCGCTGGCGTTCGCCGTAAAGGTGAAGAGCCGGGTGAATTGCCCGTCGCGTGTTAGCTTGAACAAAGTGCCTCCCTGCGGGTTCGAGCTGCCGACAATTGTGACTTGGGCCGCGCCGTAAAAATTGCCGTCGGAGGCCTGAATCAGCGCGTTGGGCCGGGAGCCGTCGGGACAAACACCGACTTGGGTGTTAGGGCATGCAAAGCTAAAAAGTTGGGTGATGGTTCCGGTTTGTGCGCGCGCGGTGGTCGCAAAAAACGCACTCGGGACCAGGATTAGCGATAAGCTTACGATATGTTTCATGGGAATCCTTTCTCAGCGGCCAGCATAACGCGCCCGCGGCATCTTATCCGTTGGCATGAGGTAAATCCTTTGTAAAAATCCGGCCGAGGAAGCGTGGGCTTAGAATACTATTCAGGAGCATAAGTACTGTAACGAATCTGTCATTTGACCTTAGGGGCCTTTTCGCGGTGGAGTTCGCCTCCCCCAAAAAGACGTCTAGGGGGTAACGATTGTCAATATCGTTAGCGCTCGCACGCATGCCTTCCACCGGCTAAAGGTTGTTTTGAGCGATTAGCTTGTGGCGATGTAACTTATTCTCCATTTCAAGACTTGACATCTTCAAGGGCAAGTCACTTACATCGGACGACTAGCTAGAGAGACAACGCCCGAAGCATCACCGCATCTTGAGATGCGCTCGGTTTCGCCCGTGGCCAGCTTACGCCCGTCCGCGGCGGCCTCGTGAGGGGCCGCGCCACGCCAGCATCGCCGGCCCTCCGGCGACGGGTCCAGGCGCGTTTTAGGGCCGTCTGTAGGGGCCACGCCCCGACGCGCCGAAAACCCACGGTGCCGCCTGCCGCGAGCGTCGCCTCCGGCGTGAGTGCGCCCGAGCAGCGCCCATCGGTGAGCGCCGCGCGCAGTCGGTGCTGAGCCGGCGCACGAACGCCCTGCGCCAGCAGCCCGCCGCCTCGCGGGCGTGCAGCCGATGCTCGCGGAATTCCGCCGGCGTGGATAGAGCGCGTGGGCGAGGGCGACGACTTCTGGCTGGCGTAGCTCGCCCTTGGTCGATCCAGCCATTGCCGAAGGGACTGCCGACGCGTCGCGCACCGGCAGGGCCGGTAGATCTGGTGATCCATGATCGCTCCTCAATTCACCCTGTGCTCAAGGTTAAGGATGGCGGCCGGGTGTATACTATGCCCGAAAGCCGGGAGCCATTCCAGCTAGAAGCGGCACGGCGCTCGGCTCCTGAACGCCTTTTTACAAGAGGAGTGTCGTATGGCACGAAAAGTTGGGGACGTCATGTGGGAGATGCTGGCGGGGGCTGGCGTCAAACGCTGCTACGGCATCGTCGGGGACGCGTTGAATCCGGTGATCGATGCGCTACGGCGCAACGGGAAAATCGAGTTTATCCACGTTCGTCATGAAGAATATGGCGTCTTCGCCGCGGTCGCCGATGCCTACCTGAGCGGCAACCCCGTGGTAGTGTGCGGTACCGCCGGCCCAGGCGTGACGCACCTTTTCAATGGACTGATGGACGCGCGCAAGGAGGGGGCTGCAATCATCGCCATCGCGGGCGACGTCGAAACTAAGCTCATGGACACCGCCGCCCTTGAAGAGCTGAACCCTTACAAGTTTTTTGATACCGCGTGCCTCTACGTGGGGCGGGTCGTCAACCCCGAACAGGCGCGGGCCGTGGTCACGACCGCGATTCTGACGGCCGTTGTCGACAGGGGGCCGACGCTGATCTCGATGCCTGGCGACATCGCCTCGGCGAAAGCGCCGGGCCCTTCTTCTCACCAGATCACGATTCCCGCTTCGCCTGTATTTCGCCCAGCCGACGCGGATCTCGACAAGCTGGCCGAAATGATCGATGCTGCGAGCAAGGTGGCGGTTTTCGGCGGCGACGGCTGCCGCGATGCGCGCAACGAGGTTCTGCAACTCGCGGCCAGACTGAAGGCGCCGGTCGGATACTCCTTTCGCGGTAAGCAATGGCTGGAGCATGACAATCCCAACGCCGTCGGGATGACCGGCCTTCTCGGCTACGGCGGGGCCTATAAGGCCATTCACGAAGCGGATCTGCTGCTGCTGCTCGGCACCGACTTTCCGTTCTCGGAATTTCTACCGGGCGATGACGTGAAGAAAGTCCAGATCGATAAGAACCCGAAACACATCGGACGCCGAACAGCCGTTGATTTGGCGCTGGTGGGCGACATCAAGCTGACCGTTACCGCGCTGCTCTCCATAGTTTCCGACAAAACCGACAGCCGCTTTCTCGAAGAACACATCGCCGAGACTAACTCGTTCCATGAACTGTTGCAACACTACGTCCAGAAGGGACCGGGAATCAAGCCGATCCGTCCGGAATTCCTGACCGCGACGCTGAGCGAGCTTGCCTCCGACGACGCGATGTTTTTCGCGGACACCGGCACGGCCTGCATCTGGCTGGCGCGGTATGTGAAGGGCGGGACGAACCGGCAGATCTTCGGCTCGTTTTCATGGGCCTCCATGGCGAATGCCGCTCCTAACGCGTTCGGTGCGCAACTGGCATACCCCGGCCGCCAGACGATCGCGCTGTGCGGCGACGGAGGGTTCACGATGTTGGCCCTCGGCGACCTACTGACGCAGGTGCAGCGGAATACGCCGGTGGTTCACATCATCCTCAACAATGAATCGCTGGACTTCGTCAGCATCGAGATGCAGGAGGCCGGCATGGTCCCGTTCGGCGTCGATTTCAAGAATCCGAATTTCGCCAAAGTCGCCGAGGCGATGGGCGCGAAGGGCATCCGCATCGAAGATCCCGGCGACGTCAGAGAAGGACTCGCCGCGGCGCTCGCGCACAAAGACGGTCCGGTCGTGGTGGATGCGGTGGTCGATTCCTACGCGCTGTCGCTGCCATCGCATATCCCCTTCCATACGGCCGAAGGCTTCACCCTCAGCTTCGCCAAACAGGTATTGAACGGGAAGATGGACTCGGTGATCAAGACGATCAAACGCAACGTCGATCTGGTCTGATCCACCGGTGGCGGCAGGACCGGAACAGCAGACCTGGAAGTATCGGGCATGACACTGGCTTTCGGCTCATAGCCCGTACGAACTGCGCGTGAGATTTTTGCGGCTAGGAACTCGGCAGCAGCTACCTAGCGGAGGTCCCTGCAAAGCGCTCGCCGGCGCGGAAACCTCCCACGTCTGGCTGCACCCGAACGCTTTACGCAGGCAGCCCACCGCCTCGCGGGTGCGCGCCGCCCGGAGCGCTCGCAGACTTCCGCCGGCGTGGATCGAGCGCGAGCGGGCGGGCGGCAGTTCTGACGGCGTAGCTAACCCTTGGTCGATCCAGCCATCGCCGAGGCTACTGCCGCCACGGCGCGCACTACCGCTTGCCCGAACCGCCGCGGAACGCGGTCTCGTCTGGCTGGGCAGCAACGCCATACGCAAGCAGCACGCCGCCTCGCGGGCGTGCCACCCGAGGCGCTCGCGGCAAACCGGCGTGATTTGCTTCGGGCAGGATATCATGATTGACAAGCGAGGAACGATATGAAGGAACTCTTCACCAAGACTAGGTGTCAAGAAGACTTTTGATGAAGCCCGCGCAGGTCCGCCGCCAGTGAATACTGCCCCGCAAGCTCCCGCGGAGGGCGACCTGCGTGCCTCTTCAACGTCGGAGACATCGTCGCCATCAGTTTCAAGCGAGCAGCCCTGAACTCGCCAGGGAATCCTCCAGGACCAAGCAGTTGACTGATTCGCCGTGATTTCCGAGGCTGCGGAGAGCACGCCCTCGTCTGGCTGCGCACGAACGCCTTCCGCAAGCAGCCCGCCGCGTAGCGCGCGTGCCGCCCGAAGCGTTCGCCGATTTCCGCCGGCGTGGATCGGGGGCGTGCCGGGCGTTGGCTCGAGACGCAGCGCACCGGCAGCCTGGCCGAACCGCCACGGAACGCGCTCTCGTCTGCCTGCGCACGAACGCCCCACGCAAGCCGCCTCGCGGGCATACCGCCCGAAGCGCTCGCAGAATTTCGCCGGCGTGGGGCGAGTGTGTACGGGCGGAGCACTGGCTGTCGTAGCTTGCCTTGCTTGATCCGCATCGCCGGAGCGACGGCCGCCAGGGCGCGCACGGCAGCTTGCCCGAATCGCCGCGGAAAGAGCCCTCGACCGGCTGCGCGGGGAACGCCTGGCGCAAGAGCACGCCGCCTTCGCGGGCGTGCCTTGCAGAATCTCCGCCGGCGCGGATCGAGCGCGTGCGGGGCCGTTCTGGCTGCGGTAGGTCGCCATCGATCGATCCGCCATCGCCGAGGCGATTGCCGACACGGAGCGCGTCGGCAGCTTGCGCGAACCGCCGCTGAGCGCGCCCCTCGTCAGGCTGCGCAGCAACGCCCTACGCAACCAGCGCTCGCAGGTACAAGGTGATCAGCCGCGTCGTCTGTGCCCGGCTCAGGCCCGTCATCTTCGCCAACAGGTAGCGCCGCACCCATCCCCAGCCGCGCCGCTGCAAATCCTGGCAAGCCTGCGATCGTAAGGTCTGGTTCACCCAGCCATGCACTTCCTCTCGATTCCGGCCTTTGAATCCGGCTCCCTGGCTGGCCTCTAGAAACGCCCGGATTTGTTCCAGGCTCAACTTCTCTCCAGCCTGCATTCCGATCCGCAATCCCTGCATGACGGATCGCCCCCTCCAGGCTCATCTTGTGTGAGAAACGACCTCCCGCTCCAGGCTCATCTTGCATGAGATAAGACTGGCCTGTTGGGGTGGCCTTGCATCCCGGCCGAAATATTGTCATAATCCCCCCTCGGAGTCCGATTCCTATGACACCCCAACCAACATCCGACGAGTCCGCTCCTCCCATGAACGAAGTCAGCCGCATCGCGGCCGTTTACTTCGATCCCAAGAAGGCGTTCGCCGACATCGCCGCCCGGCCGGGCTGGATCGTGCCGCTCGTGCTGATGATCGTAGCTGCCATGGCGTTCACCTACACCTACACCACGCGCGTAGGCTGGGAACGGTACATCCGCCAGACCATGGAGAACAGTTCGCGCGCGCAAAACCTGACTACCGAACAGCGCGAGACGCAGATCCAGACGGGAGCCAAGATCGCGCCGATTTTCGGCTACGTAGGCAGTCTGGTCTTCATTCCAGTAGGGGCTCTGGTCTTTGGCGGCGTGCTCCTGCTGATGTGCAAGATGATGGGTGCGGGCGATGCTCTGAACTTCAAGAAGATGTTCTGCATCAGTGCCTATGCGATGCTGCCGGGGCTTGTTTCCAGCATTCTCGCGATTATCGTCATGTTCATTAAGAACCCCGACGAGTTTAACCTCCAGAACCCGCTCGTCTTTAACCTCGGCGCGTTCATGGAGCCGCCGCCTAACTCCGGCAAGTTTCTTTACAGTCTGGCGACTTCCTTCGACCTCTTCAGTTTCTGGACGATCCTGCTGCTGGCCACCGGAATTTCGGTAGCGGCGCGCAAATTCCCTTTCTCGAAGGCTATCGTCGCGGTGGTGCTGCCATGGGCTATCTACGTACTGATCAAAAGCGCGTGGGCCGGTGCGTTCGGGTAGGCGCGTGCAAGCAGAATGCACCGATGGCATAAACTGAAGGACAATGAAACCATATGAGCGGAATCCAGTACGTGACTGATGAGAAGGGCCGCAAGGTAGCCGTTCAAATCGATCTGAGAAAGCACCGGGAACTGTGGGAAGACATCGAGGATGTGCTTGTCTCACGGTCGCGGCGGCACGAGAAGCGGATTCCGTTGGAAAAGGTCAAAGCTGGCCTCATCAAGAGCGGCAAGCTCTCGCGTGAGTAGCTATCGCGTCACCTTAGCCGCGAGTGCGGAAAAAGAACTGCATGGGCTGCCCTCGAAGGTCGTTGCCCGCATTATGCCGCGTCTCGAACTTCTGGCGGCGACTGCCCGGCCTCCGGGATGCAAGAAACTCAAGGGCGGCGACAACGAGTGGCGCATTCGTGTGGGTGATTACCGCATTGTCTACGAGATTGACGACACAGCCAAGACCGTCGGTGTAACGCGGATCGCGCACCGCCGCGAGGCTTACGAGTAACGGAAAAACTTGGAGCGGCTGTGCCGCTGAAAACAGGGCGGATTACATCGCCTTTGACTTGCGCTCGCGCTTCTTGGCTGGCTCGGCGGGCGCTTGTTCCTGCGGTTCGCCAGCCGACGCAGTCGCCACCTGCACCGGCTTCTTCTTTTCCGCCAGGCTGCGTTTGAGCGCTTCCATGATGTCGATTACCGGCGCCACGTGCGGCTCGGGCGTCTCCACCACCTTCTGCCCTTCCTTCTTCGCTTCGATCATCTGCATCAGGTTGTCGCGATAGGTATCGTGGTACTTCTCCGGCTCGAATTCCGCTTTCAGCGTCTCGATCAGCATGTTGGCCATGGCCAGCTCGGCGGGCTTCACCAGGTCCGTGTTGGTGCGGAACTCGTCCACCTGGCGGATTTCGTCGGCATAGTACATGGTGTGCAGCAGGATGCCCTTCTTGCCCGGCCGCAGAATCACGATGTGCTCGCGATTGTGCATGGCGATCTTGGCCAGGGCGTAATACTGCGCCTGCCCCATGGCGGCGAATAGCAGCGCGTAGGGCTTCTCGCCGCCTTCATCGGGCGCCATGTAATACGAGCTTTCCAGATAGATGGGGTCCACCGTGTCGCCCTTGACGAATTCGAGAATCTCCATCACCTTCGCGGTCTTGGGAGCGACTTTCTTGATGTCCTCCTCCTCGATGACCACGTAGTGATCTTTCTCGTACTCGTAGCCTTTCACTAACTCGCTGCGCGGCACCGGCTGGTCCTCCGCCTGGCAAAACGTGACCTGCTTGATGCGCGAATTGTCTTTGGCGTGCAGCAGGTTGAAACTAACGGTCTCGCCGCGCGCGGCGCTGAACAAACGCACCGGCAATGAAACGAGCCCGAACGTCAGATGTCCTCTCCAGACGGTGCTAGCCATGTCGATACCCTCGCGTTGGTAATTTCCAGTTCCGAAGATATCATGTAAATGGAGGAGGGGCAAGGCTTTATGGCACTGGAGGAGTACGTCCGCAAACGTAAGTTCGAGAACACTCCCGAGCCGTCTCCGGAAAAGAAAGCCCGCCACGCGGCGGCCGAGGACGCGGCGCCGCGGTTCTACGTGCAGCGGCACGATGCCACACGCCTGCATTACGACTTCCGCCTGGAGATCGGCGGCGTGCTGGTCTCCTGGGCCGTTCCCAAGGGTCCCTCGCTGGAGCCTCTCGCCAAACACCTGGCAGCGAAAGTGGAGGATCATCCGCTCGAATACGGGGAGTTCGAGGGCAACATCCCGGCTGGAAATTACGGCGCGGGCAGCGTGATGCTTTGGGACCGCGGCACATGGGAACTGTTGGGCGACGCACCTGTCGACGAGCAGCTTGCGCGCGGCGACCTCAAGTTCCGGCTGCACGGGGAAAAGCTCAAGGGCGAGTTCGCGCTGGTCCACATGAAGAACCGGGGCAAGGGCAACGAATGGCTGATGATCAAGAAGCGCGATGCCGAGGCGGCGCCGGGATGGGACATCGAGCAACACGCGTGGAGCGTGCTTTCCGGCCGCACACAACAGGAGATCGCGCAGGGCTTGCCGGCCCGGAAGACCAAGCAGAAGACGGCCGGCGATCCGCAGCGGGAGTGGAAGAGCCGACCGGCGGGGCGCGCGTCCACCGTGGCCGCCAAGGCCGCACCGCCCACCCCCAAGAAGGTCAACGTCAACCCCGCATCGCTGAAAGGCGCGGTGAAGGCTCCCATGCCCACCGCCATCACGCCTATGAAAGCGGCGTTGACGGAGAACCCCCCACACAGCGACGAATGGTTGTTCGAGGTCAAATGGGACGGCGTGCGGGCGATCTGCTTCATCGAGCGGGAATCCATCCGGCTGGTGTCGCGTACCGGCCATTCGTGCGAGAAGCAGTACCCCGAATTGAGCGTGATCTCGCATTACATCGCCGCGGACCAGGCGATCCTGGATGGCGAAATCGCCGCGCTCGACGAGAAAGGCGTGGCTCATTTTGAGCTGATTCAGCCACGCATCGCGCAGTCCGACGCCAACGCGGTAGCGCATCTGGCGCGCTCGCGGCCGGTAGTCTATTTCGCTTTCGATCTGCTTTACCTGAACGGCTACGACCTGCGCCAGGCCGCACTCGTCGAGCGCAAGCAGTTACTCGAATCCATCCTCACCCCCGCTCCGGTACTGCGACTTTCCGAGCATTTCCCCGGCGCCGGCGAGGCCATGCTGCAAGCGGCGCGCGAAACTGGCATTGAGGGCATCGTCGCCAAGCACGCCAACAGCCGCTACGAGCCGCGCCGCAGCGGTGAGTGGCTCAAAATGAAGATCGTCGAGCGGCAGGAGTTCATCACATGCGGCTTCACCGCCGGCGAGCGCGACCACTTCGGCGCGCTGGTGCTGGGTTTGTATGATCAAGGCAAGCTAGTTTGGGTGGGCAACGTAGGAACGGGCTTCGATCAGAAAACGCTTGCTTTCTTGCGCCAGAAGCTGGACCCGCTCATCACGCCGGACTCGCCGTTCGTTAGTGCGCCCAAAGTGGGCAAAGATGTGACCTGGGTGAAGCCCGAGGTTGTGGCGGAGGTGAAGTTCGCCAACTGGACGGGGGATGGCAAGCTGCGGGCGCCGGTCTATCTCGGCCTGCGCCCGGACGTGCAGGCGCGCGACTGCGTTCGCGAAGAAACCGGGCAGGCCCCCGTCGTGACCACAGAACCCTTTCTCTCCGGCAAGCAGGAAGAAGTCTCGCTCAAAGTGGACGGCAAACCCCTCAAGTTCACGAACTTGAATAAGGTCTTTTATCCCGCCGAAGGCATCGTCAAGCGCGACCTCCTGAACTACTACGATGCCGTCGCGGGCTTGATCCTGCCGCACCTCAAGGACCGGCCGCTCTCGCTGAAGCGCTATCCCAACGGCATCGAGCAGCAGTTTTTCTTCCAGAAGGACGCGCCCCTCACCTTCGCGCCGTGGCTGCGCGCGGAGGAGATCTACTCCGACCACAACGAGGCGCCTATCCGCTACGTCTTTGCCGAAGACCGCGCCAGCCTGCTGTACCTGGTGAACCTGGGCTGCATCGATCACAACCCTTGGATGAGTCACTCGCCGACGCTCGATAATCCCGATTTCGTGCTGATCGACCTGGACCCGCAGGACTGCCCGTTCGACCTCATCGTGGAGGCGGCCCTGCTGGTGCGTGAGAAGCTGGAGGCGATCGGGCTCGAAGGCTATGCCAAGACCACGGGCGGCGACGGCATGCACGTCTACATTCCGCTCGAACCGGTGTACACCTACGAGGAAAGCCGCACGTTCGCCGAGATTCTGTCGCACCTGGTGGTACGCGACCGGCCCGAGCTGTTCACCACACCGAGGGCTGTTTCGAAGCGGCAGAAGAACCGCGTCTATTTCGACTGGGTGCAGAATGGCAAATCGAAAACCATCGCCGCGCCGTATGTGCTGCGTGCGTATCCCGGCGCGCCCGTGGCCACGCCGCTCGCGTGGAGCGAAGTGAAGCGCGGGCTGACGCCGGGCCAGTTCAACATCTACAACGCTCCGGAGAGGTTTGCGAAAACCGGCGACCTGTTCGCGGGTGTGCTGACTAATCTGCAGAGGCTGGAAGCGCCGCTGGAAAAGCTGGATTTGCTGCTGACGGGATCACCGGCGCATAAACGCAAATGAGCGCGAAAGTCCGTGGCTAGGAAGGACGACCCTAGAACACTATAGGTTCGCGCCGAAAGCCAGTAGACGGCCATCACAATCCTTCACCACGAACTCGCGCGAGCGCCATGGCATGTTGGCAACTCCCCGAGTGAATTCCACGCCTTGAGCCGCGTACTCGGCATAAAGTGCGTCGGCATCTTCGACGAACAGGTACGCGTCGAGCAGTTCGTCCCGGTATTTGTTCGGATTGGCTGTGGGCGGCTCGGCGCAGCGGAAGTGAATCGCCTGCCGGTCGCGCGCCACGATTGCATAGACCGGCGGATCCTGCCACGTCCCCAGACATTCGAAGCCGAGCTTTTCTTTGTAATAGGCGAGCGTAGCGGGAATGTCCATGGCGAAGAACAGAGGCGCAATCTGACGGACCATATGCCAAGTCTACTGCAGATACCCGCCGGGGTAAGGACGATCATCGCCGGCAATCCGGAAGAAATTCGGCTCCTCCCTGTTTGCCCGTTATTTGACGCTGGGATTACATTGTGAGGACGGCACGGAACCGAGCCTTGCCTTCCACGACGCGCAGGTAGGCCTTCGGAGCCTCCGCTAACGGGTACGTCTCGACGATCGTCTTAACTTTTCCTTGCGCTACGAAATCAAGGGCTTCGTAGAGATACTCGGGGCCATTTTGCTGGCTGCCGATGATACGAATGCGCTTCATGATAAGGTCCATCAAGGAAATCGAAAGCGGCTCGGCGTCGGCGCCCATCGTGACAAGCCTGCCGTCCGGCCGCAGTCCCTGAATGCTGTCCACCATTGACTTGCTCGAATTGGAGGTACTCAGGATCACATCCGCACCGCCTGCCGCGGCGAGGCCCTTTCCATCGCGGACTATCTCATCCGCCCCGAGATCGCGGATCATCTTGTCTTTATCGGGGGAGTGCGAAATTGCCACGGTTTCGAAGCCTGACGCCTTGGCGTATTGCACTGCCAGGTGCCCGAGCCCACCGATCCCGAGCACGGCCACGCGCTCATGCGGTTTGGGGTCTGCCCACCGAAGGCCGCTATAGACTGTGTAGCCTGCGCAGAATATCGGGGCCGCTTGCTCGTAGCCAACTTTGTCGGGAATCAAATAGGTGGCGTCGGAATTCATCAACATGTACTCGGCATGGCCTCCTTGTGCATCGAGCCCCGTACCCTTCAGATAGGGACAAAACATCCTGCGGCCGCGCTGACACCATTCGCAGCGTCCGCACGTGGATTGAATCCAGGCGGTGCCCACGCGGTCGCCCGCCTTTCGCGTGGTGACGTCGGGAGCCACCGCGACGATCTCGCCGACCGGCTCGTGACCCAGGATTCGGGGAAATTGCCCTGGAATGTGTCCTAGTGTTTCGTGTACGTCGGTATAGCAGATGCCACTGGCGCGCATCTTCACCAACACTTGACTGGGTCCGGGTTGAGGCTGAGGAACATCCTCAATCTGCCAGGAACTGTTCACGGCGGGTACGACCGCAGCTTTCATAGGTCCTCCTCCTTGGTTCGTTGGATGCAGTCGCCGGTATGGTGGGTGCATGATTCGCATTCCCGGCGGACAACCGAACACAAAGGCCAAAGGAACAGCACTCGGAATTGCGGCCCTTGCTGCGTCTCAACGGGTAGGGCGTTCCTGGCCATCTGGCCTGCTTCGGAATGACGGAGGACGGATCTGCCCAACCCAGGTAAGCTCACGGCGCACAAGGTACGGCACGGCCACCAGACGGATGACTCGCTAGGTGCGAGGATATATGGTCCGCCGCCGGCTCGGGGCCGAGCGCTTCCTGACGGATTGAGCCGTGCGTACGACGGTCCGGGGCTTCCCCACTTTGCCTTCAGGCTGCTCCGCTTGCTCGATGGCGGCTCTTACCAACTCCCGAACGCCTGGAGCATCCAGATCCGCCGCGCGCGCGATCCGGGCGTGCCGAATCAATTTGCCCTCGCCACGCAGCAGGCCGTCCGGATCGGGCAGCAAGGAGCCGAAATTGAAGCCGAGGTTCACCCAATTGGCATGCGTGGTGGTGAAGACGAACGCGTCGCTGGGCCGCTCCGTGAAGCTGAAGTGGTCGGCGATGGTGTACACCTCGTAGACGAACTCGCTGGCTTCCGGTGCTTCTTCGAGGATCAGTTTTCGCACCGCCAGCGCGAGCTTCTGAATCACTTCGCCGTAAGGCTGGAGGAGTCTGAGGTACTCCGGATCGGGTGGACGCAAGCGCACCTAGCCAGTGTATCCCACTGGTGGTTCTGCTATGCGGAGGTATTCGTTCGGCATAGTCGCCCACCCTGATTTGTAGTGCTTGGGGTCCCGAAACGGCGTTCCATGAAGTATGGGAGCGGGCTCTGTTTTCACAAAGCTGAACCGGCCATCGCCGCCATCAATGCTGGTGGTGATGATGCTCCTGGGCCGGAATCACGCACCCGTTCTCGGACACCGGGCAGCCCACGTGCTCGAACTGCACGGTGGTGTGATGAATATGAAACTGGCGGCCCAGCATCTCGTTGATGCAGGCCAGGATGCCGTTGCTGGCCGAGGGCGGCACGTCTTCGATCAGCACGTGACAGCTCAGCGCGTGGGTGCTCGATCCCAGGCTCCAGATGTGCAGATCGTGCACGTCCAGCACGCCTTCCACGCCGCGCATCGAGGCGCTCACTGATTGCAGGTTCAAGCCGCGGGGCAGTCCTTCCAGCAGGATGTTCAGCGACTCCATGATGATGTCCCAAGCCGTCCAGACGATCAGCATGCCGATCAGGATCGAGAGGATGGGGTCCACCTGCTGCCAGCCTGTGTAGCGGATCGCCAGCGCTCCCGCCATGATGGCGACAGAGCCCAGCAGGTCGCCCAGCATGTGTACGAAGGCGCTGCGGATGTTGATGTCCTGCCGCTGGGCCACGCGCAGTCCCCACATGATGCCGCCGTTGAGCACCAGTCCCCCCGCGGCCACCAGCAGCATCACGAATTCATGCACCGGTTGGGGGTTACGCAGCCTTTGCCAGCTTTCGTAGAAGATCCACGCCGCCAGCGCCACCAGGGTCAAGGCATTAATGAAAGCCGTGAGCACGCCGGCGCGGTGATAGCCGTAAGTCTTCACCTCGTCGGCGGGACGCGATTGCAGGTACACGCCGAACCAGGCCAGCAGCAGGGCTAGGCCATCCGTGAAATTGTGGCCGGCGTCGGAAACCAGCGCCAGACTGTGGGCCTTGATTCCCGCGAACACTTCCACTCCCACAAACGTGAACGTTGCCAGGACCGACCACCACAGGATCCGCCCTGTTGTGGACACGTGCGCGTGAGAATGTGAGTGCAATAGCCCTCCGTATTGATTTTAACGCTGCGGAACGCCTGCAGGATGCCGGGCCGGAGATGTACCTCAGTTCGGCCGGATCAGCCACGTGTCATATTTCCTGCAAGGGCCCCCTATGCAAGAAGGTGAGCACGGCTAGTACCGGATAACGCCTCCGTGATTTGAAGATCGCGATAATATGGGTGCGACGGCCTGTAGTTCGCCGTGGCACGCTGAAAAAGCGTGCGTTACTGGGAGACTTTGCATGACGAGATCGGGAAAGCACTTATTGGTTTGGTTGCCGTTGTTCATAGCGTCTGTTGGTTTGCGCGCGGATGGCGCACAGGTTTCTTTCACGACGCCGGCCAGCTACACGACGGAGAAGGCTCCGCTGTGGGTGACTACGGGGGACTTCAACGGCGATGGCAAGTTGGACCTGGCTGTGGCCGATGGAGGATCGGACGCCGTCACGATATTGCTGGGAAACGGCGATGGTACTTTCCAGACAGGCGTGCCTTACAGCGCTGGGGTGAACTTTGCCATCAACTATCTGGTCACAGGCGACTTCAATAATGATGGCAAACAGGACCTGCTGGTGGGTACCTTCGCCGGCACCGTGCTGGCTGTGCTTCCCGGCAAGGGCGATGGAACCTTCGGGCCCGCCATCCTGACACAACTCTCCCTCAACATGCTTATGGGCAACATCCTGGAGGGAGGCACCGTGCAAGGGGCCGTGGCCGATTTCAACGGGGACGGCAATCTCGACGTTGTGATGTTTTTGGGAAGCCTCAACGGCAAAAGTTTTAGCGGCATTACCGCCAATCTTCTGCGCGGAAATGGCGACGGCACCTTTCAATCGCCAGAGCCGATTGTCGCCCTGGAGGGAATGGAAACCATTTCATTCGCGACTGCGGATTTCAATGGCGATGGGAAGCCCGACCTGGCGGTCCTGGCGCTGAATTCCGGGGCAACCTCCGCCAATCTGGTCATCGCGCTCGGTCAGGGCGACGGGACGTTTCGCGTGGCGAACACTTACCAAACGCCAATTGGTGCGGATGTAACGGTGGGCGATGTCAACGGGGACGGTATTCCCGATGTGGTCTTATCGGGGGCGTTCTTCGAGCTAGGTAGTGAGGCGACTGAGGGAATCGCGGTGTTCACAGGTAAGGGCGGTGGGAGTTTCCAACTCGCCGCCAGCTACACTCTCGCGCCTGATACTTTTATTCTTGCCATGAGTCTGGCGGATGTGCGAGGCACGGGGACTCCAGACATTGTGGCAGCGCAATTGGCCGACGGGAGCGGCAACAACATAGCCGATGCGGTCGGCAGCATCATCTTACTGGAAGGGAACGGCGACGGGACGTATCAGAATCCGGTGGAGCTGTTGCCGCTTGTCGCAACGGTGCCGTTCACAATGGTCAGCGGCGATTTCAACGGGGACGGCCGGCCGGACCTGGCGTTTGCGGCGATCCCCACCTCCCAGTTGGCCGCGATATCCAATGAAGGCAGTATCTCTAATCTTGCCGGGAACATTCTGGAGGCCTTGGCGGCTCTTTCTAACGGCACGGTGGAAGCTGTGCTGAACACCACGCCACCAGTCAGTTTCAGCGACGCCAATGCCGCGGGGTTCCAGCGGGGATCGATGGCGCAAGATTCGATCGTGGCGGCGTTCGGCGGCGGACTGGCGTCGCAGACGGTAGTGGCTTCCGGGACGCTGGGCACGTCACTGGGCGGCGTCACGGTGACCGTGAAAGACTCCACCGGAACCAGCCGGGCGGCCGATCTGTTTTATGTGTCGCCCAGCCAGATCAACTACGCCATACCCGCGGGGACTGCCACGGGCACAGCGGTCGTGTCGATCGCGAGTGGGACGAATACGGCGACGGCCAACCAGCAAATTGTTTCCGTGCTTCCCGGAATTTTCGCCGTAAACGGCATCGCCGCCGCCAATGTGGATACCTACCAGGGCAGCAAGCTGACGAGTACGGGTCTGGCCTTTCAGGTCGCCGCCAACGGCGACATCACTCTGGCGCCAATAGATGTCAGCACCGGCGAAGTCTATCTGCTGATGTACGGAACTGGCATCCGTAATGCCAATTCCGTAACGGTGAACCTGGGCACGCAAACCGGGCTGCCCGTGGCTTATCACGGTGCGCAGGGGACATTCGTCGGCGAGGATCAGATCAACGTTTTGTTGCCACCATCGCTGAAGGGCGCGGGCGTGATCAACGTAACGCTGACGGCGGACGGGCAGACCAGCAATGCGGTACAAGTCCAGATCGAGTGAGTGGCGCAAGCTTTAGCTTGCCGCGGCGAACTTCAATTCGCCGTGAGGGTCTATGCGCACTTACGTGCCGATACGGGGACCTTTCCGAATCGAGCTACTTCAATTCGTATCCCACGAACTCCTCGAGCATCGTGTTGCCTTTATACTCGATGTCCTGGTGAATACCGATCTTCGAGGTGTAGTATCCGCGTGCTGTGGCATGCTTCAACTCTCCGAAGAAGACCTCCTCAGGAGTCTTCGGATTCTCTTCGTGCTCCGCCATCCGGGAGAGCACGGCGATGCGCTGCTCCGGGGTAGCCTCTAAGAAAGTCTTGCCGTGCATCGTACCGGAAAGCGCATCGACCAGCTTGAGGCCGGCGCGCCACGTCTCCTTCTCCTTGGGCTCAAACGCTTCCGATACGCGCATGTCGATGTATGCCGCCACCTTGGCCGCGCGTGCGCCGGGAGAGTGCTCGTCGGTAGGGATGATCAGCTCCGTCAATTCATCCAGCAGGGCGAATTCGGCGGGGGTGAAGAACCTGGGCGCCTCAATGGCGGCAGGCGCCGCCCCTGCGATAGATGCGGCAGGACCGGCCAGCGCGGCGGCCGCGGCGATCCGGATCAAATCCCTTCGATGGATTTCGTAAGGCATCAGACGTTCCCCTTCTTGAGTTCATCGGCCAGGTGATCGCACGAGCGCCAGCACAGCGCCATGATCGTCCAGGTCGGATTCTGGCACGAGGCGCTCACGTGGCTGCTGCCATCCACCACCAGCAGGTTCTTCACGTCGTGGCACTGCTGGAACTGGTTGACGACGGACTTTTTCGGATCGGCTCCCATGCGGGATGTTCCCAGCTCGTGGATCGACCAGCCCTCGGTCAGGATCTCCCGATTCACCGACAGCACCTCGATACCGGCGGCCTCGAACATTTCGCGCGCCGCGTCAGCCATGTCGGCGGCCATCTTCTTTTCGTTGTCGCCGAACCGGTAGTGGAAGCGCAGCACGGGCACTCCCCAGCGGTCCTTGGTGGCGGGATCGAGATCCACATAATTCTCGTAGCGCGGCAGCACCTCGCCGAATCCGCCCATGCCGATGAACGCACCGGCATAATCGCGAACCTGCTTCTTATATGCCGCGCCAAATCCAGGCGTGCTGTAAGCGTTGTCGGGGAACATCTTGGTTCCGCTGTCGCCTTCGAAGCCATAGCCGCGTATAAATTTCGGATCGCGCGTGTCCAAGTTGCGGAAGCGCGCCAGGTAAAAGGAGCCGGGACGGCCGTCGTCGAGAGTGCGCGGCTTGCCGACCAGTTCCTTCACCAGTCCCGTGACTCCCGGCCCCATGAAGTGCTCGCAGAAATTGTGGCCCACGTGTCCGCTGGAGTTGCCGATTCCGTTGGGATAGAGCGTCGATTTCGAGAGCAGCATCAGCCGCGCCGACTCCAGCGTGGAGGCCCCCAGCAGCACCGATCGGCCCTTGGCCGCGTATGTCTTGCCCGTATCCGTGTCGATGAAAGAGACGCCGCTGGCCTTGCCTGTGTCCTTGTCGACGGTGACTTCGAAGACCGTGGCATTAGTGCGCAGCGTCAGGTTGCCTGTATCGAGCGCGGGGAAAATCAGCCCGGTGGGCGAATCGAATGCCGCGTGGATATCGCAGCCGCCCACCCGGCGATCGCATGCGCCGCGCCCGTAACAATGGCTGCGGTATTTGTTGTGCTTGAGGCCATCGGTGGTGACACCGGCGCGATACGGCGTTAGTACCCGCCCCATTTTGGCGAGGCTCGTGCGAAGTTGGACCTCGGCCGGCGTCAGCCGGGTGGCGCGCTGGAAGAGACTGTCGGGCAGATACGGCAGGTTTTCCTTGTGGCCCGAAATGCCGAGGTACAGATCGACCTTGTCGTAGTAAGGCTCGATATCGGCGTACGAGATGGGCCAGTCTTCGCCGTAGCCGTCATGCGAGGCAGCCTTGAAATCGTAATCGGAGAGCCGCAATGCCAGACGGCCCCAGATATTGGTCTTGCCTCCCAGGCAGCGCGCCCGCACCCAGGCGTAATTCGTGCCGGTGTAGGGATGGTCCTTCTCATCCACCACGATGTTCTTGGCGTAATCCGAGCCATTCCCGCCCAGGATGTAGGAGTAAACGTGGTTGTAGGGCGAATCCTTGGCGTAAGGCGGATTGCGGATGGAGTATTCGTTGGTGAGCGCGTGCGAGTCGGGCGGCATATCGCCGCGGCGAGGATGGTCGTAAGGCCATTCCATCGACTTCAGTTCTTTGTTGATGTTGAGCTTCTTGCCCGCTTCGAGCAAAAGAACCTGCATGCCGTGCGAGGTCAGGACATGGGCCGCCATGCCGCCGGCGGCGCCGGAGCCCACTACGATGGCATCGTAGGTTTTCCGTAGATCGACTTCGTCAGATTTGTCCGCGGGTAGGAACATAGGGAGACCTTATGAGTGCGTATGCATCCATCGTAGAACACTTGCGAGCCAGCGGCGGGCGTCCGCGTCTCCGGCCAGCAGGGCGGGCCCGACCGGCGAGCCGAGCAGGATCAGGGAGCCGCTTCCAGCTTGCCGGCGGAGCGCGACGGGCTTCCCGGCATAGGTCGCAATGACGCGGTCACCCGGCTTCGGCTGCAACACCAGCGGGAAGAATTCGCGGATCTTGGCGTCCACAGGCCAGGTGAAATCGACGTAAGGGATGTAGGGGACGGCGACGTGGCCGTGTTGGAGGCCCAGAGCGGATTCCAGCAGGACCGATCCACCGCGCCGCAGGTGAGCGCGAATTGTTTCGGAGTGGCGCTGCGGCAAGCGTCCTGCACCGGGGATGAGGAGCGTACTGTGGCTCGCGGCCGAAAGCGCGGGCAGGACGTTACGGAAACCGGCGAGGGATTCCTGCACAAGACAGTCAGGGCCGAGGTCGAGCAGGAGAGCCGAGCCAGGCACTCTGCCAGGGCACGGCAGCGCAAAAGCTACAAGCAACGCACGGCGCGAGATCACCATGGTCAGAGCCTGCCGTTGATGAAGCGATCCATTGCCGCGGCGGTGTCGTAGAACTGCTGGTCTGGCGCGAAACGGTAGCGGGCTTCCATTTCGGCGATCAGCCAGCCGTCGTAGCCGGCTTTGCCCAGTGCCGCGCGTATGGCGGGCCAATTGTTGTCGCCCAGGAAGATGTTGGTATAAACGCTTTGGTCGCCGCAGCGGCCCCGCTTGCGCATGACGTCCTTCAAGTGAATGCGGGTGATGCGGCTCCCCAGGATTTCGATCCACTGCTCCGGAAAGCCGGTGTCGTGGATATTGCCGACATCCAGGTGCAGGCCCACCCAGGGATGATTCACTTCTTCGAGGAATTGCGAGAATTCGCGCGGGGAGAGCAGGAAACGCTGCTCGGAGTTGCAGTTTTCGCAACCGATTTTGACCTGCGCTTTGGCGGCCTGTTCGCCGAGCGCGCGCAGGCCCTCGACGGTGCGCCGGTAGACCTCGTTGTAAGGCGCCTGCTCGGTGACCACGCCCGCGACCACTAGGATCGCATCGGTGTGAAGCAGTTGGGCGGTCTCGAGTTGCCGTACGATGTGGCGCGCGGCGGCGGCCTGTACGCGCGGATCGCGGGCCGCGATGTTCTCATCCCAGTCAAGCGAATTCGCCACGTTGGAGACCAGCAATCCGGCATCGCGCACTTTGCGATACAGGTCGCGCACCGCCGCCTCGGTGGTATCCATCTTGAACCAGGGTTTCTCGCCGAGCCACAACTCCACGCCGTCGAAGCCGGCCTTCTTGATGAGGTCGAGGCCCTTCTCGAAAGGCCAGCCGTCCGGGATGAGGTTATCGCCAATGGATTTCCGCACTCCAATGATGATAAGGCATACTCGTGGCGCACGCTTTAGCGCGCCGCAGCGACTTCACTGTGGCGTTTCTACATTTTCCCGAGGGGTGCCTTGGTGGCACTGTTCTACAAGAGGGTGGGGCAGGCGCTTCCGCCTGCCAACAGCGAACTTCAGTTCGCTGTCCTGGCGAACATAGCTCGCCCGCGCGGGCAGGAATGCCGGACCTAAGGGGTGCCCCGTCGGGCAGGAGTGCCCGCGCCACGGCTTCGGGACTCGCCGCGAGGGTGCGGCAAATCAGCCAATCTCCGCGGCCATCATTCCTCCCGCAGCGCGGTCAACGGATCCAGTCCCGCCGCCCGAAATGCCGGCAGACAACTGGCGGCCAGCGCGACTGCAGCCAATAACGCCATGGCCAGCAGGAACGAAACCGGGTCGTGCGGCTGCAATCCGAATAGCATGGCGCGGGCGGCCCGGCCAACTGCCAGCGCCAGAATCGCTCCGGCAAATAAGCCGGCGGAAAGCAGCCCCGCGGCCTCGCGCAAAATCATCCGGACAACCTGGCGGCGGTCCGCGCCGAGAGCCATGCGCATGCCGATTTCGTGGCCGCGCCGCGCCACCATGTACGACATCACGCCGAACAGTCCGATGGGGGCCAGCACCGCGGCGAGCAAGCCGAAGAAGCCGGAGAGCGTGGCCATCAGGCGCTCTCGCATGAGGCCCTCGCGAATCTGCGTCCGGAACAAGCCGAAGTCGAAAGAAACTCGCGGGTTGGCTTCACCGATCGTGCGCCGCACCGCGGAGATGAGCGGCGGCAGCGGCGAGTCAGAAAACGCATTGGGTACATAATAGTCCAACTGACGGCTCAGGGCGCACTTTGTCGCGCCACACCCTGTTTCATTTCCAAACACAATCTCGTTTTGAACCACCGGGCAGCCCGGCGTGCGGGTGCTAGCCGGTGCAGAATCAGCAAAAGCGCAGCATGCGGCATTGGCCAGAGCCGTGCTTTTCCTGAGAGCGATCGGCGGTGCACCGAGCGGGCATCCCGTGACTATCGAGGCAAAAGGAGCCTAATCGTATGAAAACGTTTTGCAGCCGTTTGTGGAAGGATGAACAAGGCCAGGACCTGATCGAGTACACGTTGATGCTGGCCTTCGTAGCTTTGGCGTCCGCCGCGCTTTTCCAGAGCGCCGGAACGAGCATCAGCACGATCTGGTCGAAGAGCAACTCGCAGCTCTCCGTGGCAGCCGGGAGCTAGCGGCGGCTTCCGCGCGCCGTGCTGGGGGAAGGGGCAGCAGGCGAACCCTGCGCTCCTGTTCCCGCGGCGCCCAGGGGCGATGCTTACTCTGCTGGCATCCCAAAATCGAGATGGTGGCTGGCCTTACCGGCCGGGTGGGCCGTCCTGGACGGAGCCGACGGCCTACGCGCTGCTTGCCCTGCTGGCGTGTGGCGCGGCGGCGGAGCCTCTCGAGTGGGCTCTCCGGTGGCTGCGCGCCGCGCAACGCCCGGATGGCGGCTGGCCGCCGCAGCCCGCGGTGGCCGAGAGCACCTGGGTCACTGCGGTCGCGACCCTGCTGGGTCCTGCGGCGCTGGGCGAGCCGCCGTACCGGCGAGCGATCGCCTGGTTGATGGCGCAGAGCGGGCGGGAGACCGGCTGGCTCAGCCGTCTGCGTCTGTTTTTGCTCGGCAACCCGCCGTCCGCGGAGCACCGCTTGGCTGGCTGGCCGTGGTATCCGGGGACGAGCGCCTGGGTCACTCCGACCGCTCTTACCATGCTGGCGCTGCGCAAAACCCTGCGCTGGGAAAACGTGCCGCCAGTCCACGCGCGCCTGGAAATGGGTTCGTCCTTCCTGCTGGCGCACGCCTGCAGCGACGGTGGTTGGAACTACGGCGCCGAGCGGGTGCTGAGTTACGACGCCGATTCTTATCCGGAGACCACCGGTGTAGCCCTGTTGGCATTGCACGGCAGCGCGTCGCGACAAATCCCCAAAGCCTGCAAGCTGGCGCGAGCTTATCTGCCGGTCTGCCAAACTTCCGAAGCGGAGAGTTGGCTGCGCCTGGGCCTGCTCGCCCACCAGCAGCTTCCGCCGGACATTGCGCCTCCCATGCGGCCGCAAAGGACCGTGCTGCATGCCGCCCTGGCGCTGCTGGCGCGCGCGGCGCAGCAGGGCCGCAACATTTTCCTGGAGTAATGTGCAACTGAATCGACGCGAGTTCTTGACGGGTTCGGCGGTCTCCCTGATTGCGGCGGGATGTGCGCGTCGCCCCCAAGCCCACCGCGAGACGCTGGTCTCGGTGCTGCGCCTCAAGGACTATGGGCAAGAGTTGTACGGCGAGGTCCGCCGGGTCCTGGCCGCGCACCGTCTGAATGTCCGTGGGAAGCGCGTATTGCTCAAGCCCAACCTGATCGAGTTCGACCCCCATCGTCCGATTAATACCCATCCCATGCTTGTGCATGCCGCCCTGGAAGCGTTTCGCGCCCTGGGAGCGGAGGTCTCCATCGGGGAAGGTCCGGGACACCGCCGGAACACCCTGGATCTGGCGGATGCGGCGGGATATTTCCAGACTATTCCACACGTCGAGGAGATTTTCACGGATTTGAATGTGGATAATGTTGCCCGCGTCCGCCTGGCGCAGCCGCATTCCCGCCTTGGATCGCTGTACCTGGCGCAGTCGGCGCTGGCCTGCGATCTGCTGGTCTCCATGCCCAAAATGAAGACTCATCACTGGGTGGGCGCTACCTTGAGCATGAAAAACCTGTTTGGCACGGTGCCGGGCGGGGTCTACGGTTGGCCGAAGAACGTACTGCACTGGGCCGGGATTCCCCAGTGCATTGCGGACTTGTACCACAACCTGTCGCGGCATTTCGCCATAGTCGATGGCATCGTGGGAATGGAAGGGAACGGACCCATTCAGGGCAAAGCCAAGCCGGCGGGGGTGGTAGTGGCAGGCCGCGACCTGGCGGCTGTGGATGCTACCTGCTGTCAAATCATGTCGATCGATCCGCTTCGCATCGAGTACCTCAAGCTGGCGGTGGGGGATGTTGGAGAACTGTGCAGATCGACTCGGCAGATTGGGGAGCCGATCAATAATGTTAGGACCGCTTTCGATTTGTTGCCGGAGTGGGCGGGGATTCGCCTCAAAGGGCAAGTCTAGCCAGCCCGGTGCCGGAAGTCAACCTGAGGCGCGGTTGGCAGGCGAAAGCGCCTGCCCCACCACGGCGCACCAGCATGCGACAGTTAGGTGCAGAGGCTTTCGGGTCTTGCACCGGTTGCTAACGCGCCCGGCTCCGATTCAGGAGCCGCGACCGTGAGGGAGCGGTCAGAAGACGAGTCTAGCCGCCAATTCTGTCGCGGTTTCCGACAGGCCCGCCGAATAATCCAGCAGCACGCAATCCCGTGGTGCCTGAACACCTTACCAGGATTCCCGGCAAAGGCGCGTTGAAAAAATCTACAGCGCCCCGGGTGCCGGGTTTTGCAACAACCGCAACTGCATGAGAATACAACGGATAAACAGGCCCAAAAAACTACAATTGGGCCACCCACGTGCCCTACCAGCTCAATGGAGGTGCGTCATGACAGTCATTCTGGTTCTAGTAACTTTCTCGATCTTCATCCTGTTGGATTGGGTGGTCAACCGGCGAAAAGCGCCACAAGTAGCTGTGCAGCCGGCACACGCCGTGCCGCCGCAGCTTGAGCCATCCTACGTAGAGGGTTTTTCGGTTCCGGGGCAGTTGTCTTATCACCCGGGCCACAGTTGGGCTTTTCGGGAGCGTAAGAGCCTGATGCGGGTGGGCATGGACGAATTTGCCGCCGCGCTGGCCGGCCCCGTCCAACGCATTGAGCTGCCGAAGGTTGGCCAGTGGGTTCGGCAAGGCCAACGAGCCTGGTCGTTGTTCCGCGACGGCGAGAAAACCGACATGGTTTCGCCCACCGAAGGCGAGATCGTGGAAATCAACCCCGAGGTGCTGGCGAATCCCGAACTGTTGCGGAAGGATCCGTATGGCAAAGGCTGGCTGGCGCTGGTTCACGTTCCGGATGAAGAGAGCACGGCTCGGAACCTGGTGCCGGAGGGGCTGGTGCGGAGCTGGATGCGGGAGGCAGTTGGCCGGCTGTACGCGCGGCAACCCCAATTGGCAGGCGCAGTTGCAGCGGATGGCGGCCTGCCCACCGAAGATCTGCTGGCAGGTCTGGAGGACGCCAATTGGAAACAGGTAACCGCCGAATTCTTCCTGACCGCATAATTTTGCAACACTTTTCCGAGCAATGCGGTATAAAGGAATTAGGCACCTTATTATGCCTGAATTATGCCCAAAGCGATCCTGTACGACAGCACTCTATGCATCGGCTGCAAGGCGTGTGAGGGCGCCTGCGCCGACCGCTGGCGCCTGCCTTATGACGACAAGATAGCAGCCGAGTCGCGGCTCTCGGCGCACAAACTGACGACGATTCAGACTTTTGGCGAGCGCTTCAGCCGCCGTTTGTGTATGCATTGTGTCGAGCCGACCTGTGCCTCGGTCTGCCCGGTTGGCGCGCTGCACAAGACCGCTTTGGGCCCGGTAGTCTACGATGCCGAGAAGTGCATGGGCTGCCGCTATTGCATGCAGGCCTGCCCATTTCAGGTGCCGGTGTACGAATGGCACAGCCGGCTCCCCAAAGTGCGGAAGTGCGACATGTGCTACGACCGGCAGCGCGCCGGCAAGCCCACCGCCTGCGCCGAGGCCTGCCCGACGGGGGCGACCACTTGCGGTGAGCGGGATGCCCTGATCGCCGAGGCGCAGCGCCGCATTGCCGAAAAGCCCCACGATTACTACCAACGCATCTACGGCCTTAAGGAAGCGGGAGGCACGTCGGTGCTGTACTTGTCGGCAGTGCCCTTCGAGCAGATCGGGTTGCGCACGCGGCTGCCGCAAGAACCCCTGCCGGCGCTCACCTGGCGGGTGCTCTCAGCGGTGCCGAACGTGGTTTCCATCGGATCGGTGCTGTTAGGCGGGGTGTGGTGGATCACCAACCGGCGCGATGCGGTGGCCCGCGAGGAAGGGGGAAAGCGATGAACAGGCTGCTGGCGCGGTTTACGATCTGGCGCACGATTTTCGCGTTGCTGCTGGCGGCGGGCGCATATAGCGCTTATCTGCGTGTGCGCTACGGCTTGGGTGGAGTCACCAACTTGAGCGACCAGTTTCCGTGGGGGCTCTGGATTGGCTTCGATGTGCTTTGCGGCGTCGGCTTGGCCGCCGGCGGGTTCACGCTGGTGGCGGTGGTGCACATTTTCAATATCGAGCGTTACAAGCCGATCCTGCGTCCGGCAATTCTCACCGCGTTCCTCGGCTACCTGCTGGTGGTGCTGGCGCTACTGTTCGACCTGGGCCGGCCGGACCGCATCTGGCATCCCCTGGTGATGTGGAATCCGCACTCGGTGATGTTCGAAGTGGCCTGGTGTGTGACGCTGTACACCACGGTTCTGGCGCTGGAGTTCGCTCCCGCCGTGTTTGAGCGATTGGGCTGGAAGAAGCCGCTGGATTGGCTGAAGTGGATTTCGGTGCCGCTCATGATCGCAGGCGTTCTCCTGTCCACGCTGCATCAGTCCTCTCTGGGCAGCCTCTACCTGATCGTGCCTTACAAGCTGTATGGGCTGTGGTACACGCCGTGGCTGCCCGTTTTCTTTTTCATGTCGGCCATCTGCGTGGGGCTGGCTATGACGATCTTTGAATCGTGGCATAGCAGCCGGGCATTCGGCCGGGAATTGGAGCTTCCGCTGGCCGCGGGACTGGCGCGCGTGCTGGCCGTGCTGCTGATGACCTATCTATTCGTGCGCTTCCTGGATCTCGAACAGCGCGGTGCGTTGGCGCTGTTGCGCGAGAACCGCACGGAGACCTGGCTTTTCGGGCTGGAGATTCTCCTGTTGGCTACACCCATGCTGCTGTTGTTCCGGCGCAGCGTGCGTTGGAACCCCGGTAAGCTGTACGCTTGCGCGGTGATGGTACTGTTCGGTTTCATTGCCAACCGCCTGAACGTTAGCGTGACGGGAATGGAGGCCAGTTCCGGAACGCACTACACTCCGCGATGGACCGAAGTGGCTGTGACGCTCGCGATCGTGGCGTTGGGTTTCGCGCTGTTCCGGGTGATGGCAAAGCAATTCCCGATCTTCGAGGAACGGCACGCCACACCATACCGCCAGATGGCATCCAGCGAAACCCGCGAGACTGAAGGTGTGCTGGTCGGAGTGCGCAATGCCACTTAGCACACGCGTTCGGAATTACGACTACGTACTGAAGGACCGCTTGCTAACGGGTCTGATCGGAGCCACGACCGTCAGGGCTTCCCGGCATACCAGACCGAATGATGGAGAATTTGTGGGGCAGACCCCCTGGTTTGCGCGGGTCCCCCTGGACCCGCTCCTTGCTCGAAGCACCAATCTCCTAGGCGACCGCCACAGGCCGGCGTGGCGCCGGCTGCGCTGCCGGGGTACCGCCCCACGATGGATGCAGGTGGCATCGGGCCAGAGTGCCTGCGCATAGAGGATGTAGATGGAGTTGCCGAAGAAGTTTCGGGTCGGCCTAGCCGCCAAACTCGCCGTGTGTCTGGTGGCGAGCACGGCGGGCCTGTTCGCACTATTCGGCGTTTTCAACCTCAGGGAGCAGCAGCGCCACTCCGAGGAAATGGTGCTGCAATCGGCGGAGCGCATTACCGATGTAATCCAGCGCAGCACCCGCTACGAGATGCTGCACAACGATCGCCAGGCGCTCTACAACGTCATACAGGAATTGGGGAGCGAGCCGGGCATCCGCCGCATACGCATTTTCAACAAGGAAGGGCGCATCACGTTTTCGACCGACGCCGGGGAAGTGAACCGGGTGGTGGACAAGCGGGCGGAAGCCTGCTACGGATGCCACGCCCAAAGCGCGCCGCTGGTGAAGCTGAACCGTCCGGACCGCGCGCGCATCTTTCCGGGACAGGGTGAGCGATTGCTCGGTGTGATCCGGCCCATCGAAAACGCGGCCGCCTGCGTGGGCTGCCATCCCGCCGGGCAGCGCGTGCTGGGTGTCATCGATGCCAACCTGTCGCTGGCTACTGTAGACGCGCAAATGGCCCAACACCGCGCGCAACTGGTCCTGTTCATGGGCATCACGGTGGTGATGATCTCGCTGGTCAGCGTGATCTTCATCTGGGCAGTCGTTTACCGGCCCGTAAAGGAGCTGATCGCCGGCACGCATCGCGTGGCGGATGGCGATTTGAAGTACCGCCTGGCGGTGCGTTCCAACGACGAATTGAGCGATCTGGCGGCTTCTTTCAACAAGATGACCGCGGAGGTGGCCGGGGTGCATGCCGAAATCGAGGAGCGCGTCGAGCGCAAGACCGAAGAGTTGGCGCAGGCCACCCGCTCCCTGCTGGCCAGCGAGAAGATGGCCTCCATCGGCAAACTGGCCGCCACCGTGGCGCACGAAGTCAACAATCCGCTGTTCGGCATTCTGACCTATGCCCGGCTCACGCTCAAGGAAGTTGAAAAGGGACCCAAAGGGTCTCCTGCCGAGATGGTCGAGCAGCTTCACATTATCGAGCGGGAGAGCAAGCGCTGCGGCGACATCATGCGGAACCTGCTGACGTTCGCGCGGCAGGCGCCCAGCCACCGCGAACCCAACGATCTGAACACGCTGGTGGGGCGCGCGTTAGTGCTGGTCCACCACCAGGCGGAGTTGCTGGGAATCGAGATTAAAAGCCGTTTGCAGGAGGATCTGCGGCCGGTTTCCTGCGATGCCGGGCAGATCCAACAAGCGGTGCTGGTCCTGCTGGTGAACGCCACCGAAGCCATGCCGCACGGCGGCCTTTTAGAGGTGGCCACGGAACTGGACTCCGCCGCCCGGAAAGCGCGGATCCGCGTGCGCGACAACGGGATGGGCATTCCCTCCGAAGTGCTGCCGCAGATCTTCGAGCCGTTTTTCACGACGAAAGAGGAGCAACAACGCACAGGGCTGGGATTGGCCGTGGCGCGCAGCATCATCGAGCAGCACGGCGGCGAAATTACGGTCGAATCCTCGCCCGGAAAAGGAACGGAGTTTGTGGTGGCGCTGCCGGTTTCGATACCGGCCGCGGAACCGGAGGTTGGCCCGCTGGTCTTCGCCGGCGCCGGCCGCCCAAGCTCATTGGCAAGATCAGGCTAGCAGCCCGGAAGGGACCGCTTGCCGGCGTCCGCGGCTCAGAGGGAGCCCGCGCCGGCCGGGGTTCTCGAGGCTTCTGCCGAAGGAGAAACATGGTAAGCGAAGTGGAAGAACGAGTGGAAACCAAGACCAAGGGCAAGATCCTGATCGTGGACGACGAAACGGTGGTCCGCGATTCGCTTGGGAAATGGTTCTCCAGCGAGGGTTACCAGGCCCGGCCGGTGGCCAGCGCGCGCGAGGCGCTGGAGTCCATTACGGACACCGAGTACGACGTAGCGCTCATCGACATTAAGATGCCGGGCATGGACGGCATGGAGCTGCAATCCCGGCTGCGCGAAGCCGATCCGGACCTGAGCGTCATCATCATGACCGGCTACGCGTCAGTGGAAACCGCGGTGCAAGCGCTGAAGCACGGGGCGTACGATTACATCACCAAGCCGATCGATCCCGACGAGCTGTCGCACCTGGTGGCCAATGCGCTGGAACACCGGCGCGTGCGGCGCGAGGTGGTGCGGCTGCGGGAGAACCTGCAGGAGGTCACGCCCGGCACCGAGCTGATCGGAAAAGCTCCGGCGATGAAAAAGGTGGTCGAGCTGATCGAGATGGTCGCGCCTACGGAGGCCACTGTCCTGATCACCGGCGAAAGCGGCACCGGCAAGGAGGTGGTGGCGCGGGCCATCCATTCCGCCGGCCCGCGGCGGTTCATGCCCATGGTCGCCATTCATTGCGGCGCTCACCGAGACCTTGCTCGAAAGCGAATTGTTCGGCCACGAAAAGGGCGCCTTCACTGGCGCGCAATACCGTAAGAAGGGCAAGTTCGAAGTGGCCGATGGCGGCACGGTTTTCCTGGACGAGATCGGCGACATCAGCCTGAAAACCCAAACCGATCTGCTGCGCGTTTTGCAGGAAAAGGAAATCGTGCGGGTGGGCGGAAACCAGGCGATCAAAGTGGACTTCCGCTGCGTGGCCGCCACCAACAAGAACCTGGAGGCACTGGTTAAGGCGGGCACGTTCCGCCCGGATCTGTACTACCGCCTGCACGTCTTCTGCATCGACCTGCCGCCGCTGCGCGACCGCCGCGAGGATATTCCGCTGCTGGTGGCGCACTTCCTGAACAAGTTCTGCATGATGACCAGCCGGCCGGTGCCGCAGATCTCCTCGGAAGCGCTCCAGGTGCTGATGAAACAGGAGTGGCCCGGCAACGTGCGCGAGTTGGAGAATGCCGTGGAGCGCGCGCTGGTGGTGTGCCGCGGACCAGAGATTAGGCCTGCGGACTTCTCCTTCCAATTTCAAACCAACGGCGCGCCTACCGGGCGCACGCTGGAAGACGTGGAACGCGTGCACATCGAGCGCATCCTGCGGGAGGCCTCCCATAACCTTTCCCGGGCCGCGCGCATTCTGGACATCGATCGCACTACGCTGTACAACAAACTGCGGCGGTACGGCTTGAAATAACGTGATCCAACTGGTCGGCGTACAGGTCGCGGTGGATGTGCTGGGCGCCCTGGCTGTGGAGTTGGCCGCCCTGCTCCGCATGGAGTGCCGCGTACGGCCGGAGCGCCTGGACGCGACGTTCGCGCGCGACCGCTTTCGCAACCAATATTACTCGACCGCCATTCTGCAGGCGATGCAGCCGCTGGCCGAATCCGGCGCGCGCCTGCTGGCGGTGACCTCCCTCGATCTGTACGTCCCGGTGCTGACGTTCGTGTTCGGCGAGGCGCAGTTGGGCGGCAACTGCGCGGTGGTATCGATGCACCGGCTGCGCGAGGAATTCTACGGTCTCCCGCCCAACGAAGAGTTGCTGCGTGCGCGCCTGGTGAAGGAAGCGGCGCACGAGCTAGGGCATACTTTCGGGCTGCGGCATTGCGACAACTGGCAATGCGTGATGACCTCGAGCCACGCGGTGGAGCGGCTGGACGTGAAGGGGGCGGAGTTCTGCTTCCCGTGCGGGCGAGTGGTGGCAGGGGGTGGCGCGGGGGATGGTGTTAGCCGCGAGCCGCGTACCGCGGAGTCTCCAGCCCGGCTCCGCTTCTGACGGCACAGCCCGCCAAATCCCGCTCGCGGTCCCTATTCTGCATGGCGCGCCGGCGCGGGTCTGCGACCGCAGTCACCTCGCAGCTCGATTCCTGCGCTAGTGTACAATCGACACTTATGCGCCGAAATGTTCTCCCCGCGACGGCCGTTCTGGTTTGGGTGGCGGCGGCCTGCGCCCAACCTGCGCTGGAAGGCCCCAGGCCGTCCGGGCCGCCCTCTGCTCCCGCCGCGTCGCCAGCCAAGGAAGAAAAGCCCAAGGAAGACAAGAAGCCGCCCGAAGAGAAAACTTCTCCGACCAAACACACCATTCAAATCGGCGGCAAGGAAGTGAAATACACGGCCACCGCCGGAACCATGCTTTTGAAGAAGGAAGACGGTACGGCCACCGCGAGCATCTTCTACATCGCCTACATCAAGGATGACGTGCCGGACGCCACCGGCCGCGCCCTGACGTTTGCCTTCAATGGCGGCCCGGGCTCGTCGTCGGTCTGGCTGCAGCTCGGCGCCCTGGGACCCAAGCGCGTGATGATGGATCCCGAAGGGAACCCGCTGCCGCCGCCCTACAAGCTGGTGGACAACGAATACTCGATCCTCGACGTGACCGACCTGGTGTTCATCGATCCCGTAAGCACCGGCTTCAGCCGCGCTATTCCCGAGCAGGATGCCAAGAATTTTCACAGCATCACCGGCGATATCGAGTCGGTGGCCGAATTCATCCGGCTGTACTTGACGCGGAACACCCGCTGGACCTCGCCCAAATTCCTGGCTGGCGAAAGTTACGGGACCACGCGCGCGGCCAACCTCTCCGGGTATCTACAGACGCAGAAGGGCGTGGCGCTGAACGGCATCATGCTGGTCTCGACCGTGTTGAACTTCGGCACCATCAGCTTCGACCGCGGCAACGATCTGCCCTATCTGCTGTTTCTGCCCACTTACACGGCTACGGCGTGGTATCACAAGAAACTGCCGCAAGACTTGATGGGAAGCCAGCGCAAAGCGCTCGATGAGGCCGAGCAGTTCGCCTCGCACGAGTACAGCCTGGCGTTGATGAAAGGCGACACCATCTCCGCCGAGGAGCGCTCCCAAATCGCGCAGAAACTGGCGCGCTTGACGGGACTCTCCGCCAAGTACATCGACGAAAGCAATCTGCGCGTGCCGATCTTCCGCTTTACCAAGGAGCTATTGCGCGACGAGCGGCGCACGGTGGGCCGCTATGACAGCCGTTTGGAAGGCATCGATCTGGACACCACCGGCGCCGCCCCCGAATACGATCCCAGTTACGCCAGCGTCTACGCGCCGTTTACAGCCGCATGGAACCAGTACGTACGCGCCGATCTGAAGTGGGAAAGCGACCTGCCCTACGAAATCCTAACAGGCCGCGTGCGCCCCTGGAGCTGGGGCGATAATGAGAACCGCTACGTCAACGTATCGGAGAGCCTGCGCACGGCCATGACGCAGAACAGCGATCTAAAGGTGTTCGTGGCGAATGGCTATTACGATCTGGCCACACCGTATTTCGCCACCGAATACACGTTCGATCATTTGGGGCTGGACCCCTCGCTGCGAAATCACGTGAGCATGGATTTCTTTGAAGCTGGCCACATGATGTACACCTACAAACCATCGCTCGAGAAGCTGAAGGCGGATCTGGCGAAATTTATTGTGGGGGCGGCGCCGTAGGTTCGGCTACTGCACTTTAGGCCGTTTGTAATGCCGCAGAAAGTCCTGAACCTCGTCGTGGGCGCCGACGAAAACGAAAACGGCCGAATCGTCCCGGTGAAAGAAAAGGGCTCGTAACTTCAGTCCGAGGCGCACTTCCCAGAGATCGAAGGGATGCAGCTTTCTCAAACCCACACCGGCATGCTGCTGCGGGTTGGAAAGTGTCGCTGTCAGATTCGCGAGGATCTCAAGTATGGCGGACCGTTCCCCGGGGCTTGCGCCGCCGCAGCAACGAAGGAACCCCTCCTCTAAGACGATCTTCATCGATTTTCTTGAACTCTTTCTTGAGATACCTGACAGCAGCCTCAGGCGAAGTGAATTTCTTTGCGGGTTGCGCTTCGGACCATTCCCAGAGCCGCTTGACCTGTTCGTCCGTCAGTTCCGGCGTCAAGTCAAGATCGTCGTCGTCGATGCGCCGCAAGGCCGCCACCGGCCGTGAGTCCTTGATGATGACGACATCCTCCCCCTGCCGGGCCCGCTCAATCAGCTTGCCGAGTTCGCGGCGCGCTTCGGATATGGATCGGGTGATCATAAGATTATTTTAATTGTACATGAAAATGAACATGTGCAGAGCGTCAGCGCGTACCGGTGGTCGGATAGACGATAATCCTATCGCTCATGACCTGGAACCGGCGGAAGCCGTACTGGCCTCATTTCTCTTGGGATAAAACTGTTCTGGCAGGCGCGCTGGAGCAGTTCCTGCGGGAAACCGGCGCAAGCAACTCACGGCCGAGGCTATGGCCACAGAAGCCCCCACAAGCTTCGGGAAATCGAAGGAGAGATTCTGGACCGGGCGAGTGTGCAATCCTCAATTCCCAAGCAGCTTGGCCTTGCCGCCGACAACCTGCGGGCGGCGCCGCCAGAACCAGGTCGGCTGAGATGCCCCACCCGGCGTTCTGACGCCGGCAAGTCACAAGTAATTTCGGCTGGCGGCGGAAAGCAGACCGCCACCAGCCGGCCCCTCCGAGAATTGTGCAAACCAAGTTGACGAAGCGCTTACTGCAAGTTCAATCCAGGCAGGACCGGAGTACCTTCCTGCTGGACGGCTTTAAGGTCGGTGGGCGGAAGGCCCAGAACCTGCAAAATGGTGGGAGCAACCTGGGCCGTCTCCACGCCTGTATTCAGTGTGCTGGCCTGGAAGTTGGGGTTCGCCACGAGCAGCATCACATTGGTGTCATCGTGGGCGAAGCCGCCGTGTTCTGCCAACTTCATGGAACTCCCGGTGTAGACCACACCCACGTTTGGCGCCACGATGATGTCGGGTGTGCGCGAATCCCCGCCATTCGAAGGCAGCCCGGGCGCGTTGAACATCGTCGTGAGAGAAGGTCCATAGAAGATCTCGCCGATCCCGGCGGATTTCGCGTTGGCTTCCAACAAAGCGACTGCCGTGGAAGTGTCGGCCGAATTGGCAAGCCACAGTTGCGAGATGTCGTCTTCTGTGGGTCCTATTCCGGTTGGATTCAGAGGAGATTCGGAGTAGGGGAGATATGCTGCGATCCAGGTGGCCGGCGATTGGCCATTGTTGCCGTCCGGGCCGGGAATCGGGAAGAACCGGTTCGGATCGATGGGAGACTGGCCATGCTTGGCGGTGATGACGATGAGCGTCGAGTCCAGGAGGTTTTGTTTCTTCAATTCCGTCACCATCTGGCCGATGGCGGCGTCCACGAACTGGATTTCGCCCTGTAGGAACTGGGTGGGAGTCCCGGCGGCATCCAGGTAGCCACCCGTCCCAATATTTGGCTCGATCAGCTTTTCACCCACGCTGACGGCTTGGAAGTTCATTCCGAACAGAACGGGAACTTTGGTTGGCATCGTACCATCGTGATTCTTGCCGTCGATTTCATTGATGATCGCGTTGACCTTGATGCTGTCGTAGCACTGGATGTTCTGAAAGCTGTTGGTCCACGCGCCCAGTTGGGTTGGATCGACAATACTGGCGCAGGATACTCCCGTGACGGTGGTCACTCCCGGCAGGGCGACGACATTGGAATTGATCTCTGGTCCATAGAAATCGTCCACGTTGTTGCCTGTGCCGGGGCCTGAAACGATGGCGTAGGACGGGTGCTTGTCGGCCCACGCGGTGTACCCGCCGGCGGCATGAATCACGCCGAAGAGGGTGTTGGTGCGGATGAAATTCCACGGATAGAGCGGCATACAACCGTTGAAAGGATCGCGTTCCAGGTAGGCCGGATTTATGGAAGCGATGCCGCCTTCCGTGAGGCCGGCGCCCGGAGCGCCCCCGTTCAGCTTCGTCAGATCGAAATCGATGCCTTCGTCAAATTCGGTCGTGCTGCCGTTTGCCTTTCCGGCCGTGCAGGGGCCGGCGGCGACGCCATACGGCGTGGTGGTCGTCGGGGGCGCCAGCACGCGGTCGTAGGCCACGTCGTAAAAGACTCCATGCGAACGGGGCGTTCCACCGGTGATGATGTTGCTCAATCCGGGAAACGAGTCGGAGGGCAGTGACGTGGTAGCACGCGTGTAGGAGATGCCCGTCTTTCCCAGCGCGGCGAGATGCGGGCAGGTCCCGCTGTTCACGCAGTTCTGATAGTCGAGCGAATGCATTCCGTCTATGCTGATCAACAAAACGTGGCGAATGCCACTTGGGCTGTTGAACTGCTGAGCATTTGCATGCGGGGCCATGACTGCAGCGAGAGAAAGAGCCATGGCGGCTGTTGTCGCGAGTCTGTTGGACAAGGGTAAATCCTCCTGGGATTTGAACCTATCAGATGGCCATTGCAGGGGTGTGACATAACGATGAACTTTCGATGTCAGTTTGCGATCACAGACCTCGACAAAAAGTCAGTTCGTGTTACCCATCGCGAATGACCTGCCGGTAAGGCGAGGGGATCTCTGCCACGTGAATCCGATAATTATGGAGTCGACGGGCAGCGGCGATAACTTGGCGGCACAGCGCCACTCAGCCGACCGCCTCATCGGGGACCACTGAAGGAAGCGCTCGCGCCGCGCGTGCCCGCCGCTCTCAGTCCAGCACTACTACAGCCTTCCCCAGGATCTTGCGCTCCGCCAGTTCGCGCAAGCCGGCCGGCACTTCCCCCAGCCGGAAGGTCTTGCCCACCACCGGATGGATCTGCCCGCCCAGCGACATGGCCGTGAGCACTTCGTGCGTGTGCGCGAGGAACTCCGGATGATGCTCGACGTACTGTCCCCAATGCACGCCCACTATGGAAATATCCTTCAAGAGCACCCGGTTGGCCTGCACGTTGGGGATGCGCCCGCTGGCGAAGCCGATCACCAGCATGCGCCCTTCCGCCGCGATACAGCGGGTGGACAAGTCGAACACATCGCCACCCACCGGATCGTAAACAACGTCGACGCCGCGGCCGCCGGTGATTTCCTTGACGCGCTCCACCCACGCGGCGTCGGCGTACGACAAGGCATGCTCGGCACCCTGGGCCCGGCAAAAGTCCAGCTTTGCCTGGCTGCCGGCGGTGGCGATGACATGCGCCCCATAGGCCTTGCCGATTTGTATCGCGGACATGCCCACGCCGCTGGCGCCCGCATGCACCAGCAGCCATTCGCGGTGGGCCAGGCCCGCGCGCCGGTGCAGCGCGAAATAGGACGTGTGATATACCACGGGCATGGCGGCGGCTTCGGGAAAATCCATTCCGGCGATCAAGTGAAACGTCCGGCTGGCGGCGGCCAGCGAGTATTCGGCAAATGCGCCGTTGTGGGTCATGGCCACCACCGGATCGCCCACGAATACGTGCTTCACTTCCGAACCGGCGGCGTCCACAATGCCGGCCACTTCGGCGCCCGGAGTGAACGGAAAAGGCGGCCGGATCTGGTACTTGCCTTGAATTTGTAAAATGTCGAAGAAATTTAGCGCCGCCGCGCGATTGCGAATGCGCACCTCGTTCGGGCCGGGGTCGGGAACCGGAATTTCGTCCAGCGTCATCTGCTCCGGCTCGCAGAATGCGTGGACTTGCCAGGATTTCATGCGAACGAAACAGTAGCACACGGCTCAACGCTGCGGCAAGCGAGTGAGGCTATTGGCAACCTCCCAGAATGGCGCCCATCGCCAGATCGCAGGCAAGCTGACACGCGGTACCGATGAAGAACGGTCTTGTCGTGGCTCAAGAGCGCGTTGATAGCCTGGACCGTCATCGTCAGCCCCGCGAGACCAGCGCTACTGATGGCAGTTCAGCACGGTCGAGCCCACCGGCTCGATACAGCCGCCCACGTCCCCACCGTCCGAAAAGTGCGAGCGGTAGTACTTCATGCCGGGATCGCCGCCCACGGCATTGTAGGGAACGAAGTCCGGCACCGTAGCGTTGACAATGTCCTGGATTGCGGTAACCAGCGATTTAGCGTTGGTCATGCTGGCACCGCTGGTGTCGGTTACCACGCGCAGAAGCGACCAGGCCGTGTACGTTCCATTGCGAAGATTTGGGAAGCTCGTACCAGGCACGGCCGGGCAAACACCACTCTCGCCCGTGCTGCTGACGCAGACTGGCAATTGGCCATCGGTGTAGGTTGCCTGGATCGGATCGATGCCATTTTGCGTAAGGTAGCCATAGTTCGGACTGCCGGCGATCTGCGCAACGTTGCCATAGCTGAAGAAGGCATATCCCACGGAGTCCGCCGTATTCTTAATGGCGGTGCCGACCATTTCGGTAGTGCCGATAGCGCGCTGTCGCTTCCCACCGCCCGAGACACAGGACAGGTCGAGCGGGTTATTCAAGTGGAGACGAGGGTTCACCCCCACTTCCTGCGAATTGTCTTTGTTGGTGCTGCCCGTGATCGCGCAAGGGGAGCCTCCGCAGCGGAAGGTGGTGAGCTCGGTGACGTCCATGGTGCCGGACAAAGGCTCGCGGAGCATTGGAATTACGGGGACGTCCGCCGGCGAGCCAGCGGCGCCAAACGCGTTGGTGTCGCACTCGTCACCGTTAAATATCTTCTGCGCATTGTGCACAGAAAGATCTGTGATCACGGGCGTGCCCGGCCCGCCGTAACCGAGACCATTGGGGTTGGTGCGGTTCACGAGAAACAGGACGGGCGAAGCTCCAACATTCAACGTGGTATAAGCCGCGATAGGATCGCCGCTAAAGGGATCCGTGCCTTTGATGTTGAAATTTACCGGATTGGCCCCTGTGCTGGAGAACGCGCTCAAGATCTGCGTTCCGATAAGGGTTGTGCAAGTGGTTCCCGTTCCGTATCCTAGACCGGCGTAGGTGACGGGATTCAACTGGTTCAATACCCGGCAGTTCGCAGCCTTCGCGTCTGGCGGCAGAATGTCCGTGAACGCTGCTGTGACCGCGGCGTTGTTCAGTGCGGTATATACCGCGACCGGCAGGGCAGTGGCGTCGAGGCCCCACAAATTTGACGAAATCAGATTAGTCTGTCCCGGCGGCACGCCGCCGACTGTCTCCGTCAGAGGGTCGGCCTGCAAGGTTGCTCTAGGAGCCGCAAAGTACGCGCGCGTGCCGACCAAGGAGTCCACCGAAATATAGGCCCAAATCTGGGTCATCTCGGAGGTCCAGACGACCCACAGGCTCCCGCCTTCGTTGAGGATCGATGTGCTGCGAGAATCGTGGATCTGCGCGCAATTGGCGCCCGCAGTGCAGGTTCCACTTACCGTGTAGTGCTGAGCGCCGCTGCCGGCCAGTTGGTATGCTCCGATAGCCGCCGCCTGCCACATCTCGGGGGAACCGGCGCCAAGCACCTTAACAACCTCCGATGCCGCCCGGCCCGAAGGTACTGTCAGTACCGCTAGCGCCGCCAGAACTATGAGCCTTCTTTTAACTCTTCCCATGGCACCCTCCACGGTAAATCATGCACCATCCGCGTCAAGGTGTCAAAATGAATTGTTAGTTACATTTGGGTTACTTATAAGGTCGTGCATGCCACTATCTCGCGATCCGATAGAATCATAGCGACACAAAGCTGGCTGACCGGAAACCACATGGTTAGGCCCATACCCTCCAGCCACATACCACGGATCGAGCATCGTTATAATAGGCAGGCCGCTGATGAAATCGGCTCGCACACTGCTATACTGGCTCGGTTGTTAGAGGGGTCTTCTGACTCTGGGGACGAACATTTTAAGCCATCTAAAATACAAGACCCAAAACTGATTGCACGGTTTCGGAGGGCGCAGACGTTGTTCCTTGGGCCTTGTTAACTTCGGGGAGATTTCATGAAAATGACGCATAGAACTGTGCCGTTTCTTGCCGGCATGCTTGCGCTGCTGTCAGGGCCGGCGTTTGCCACCGTGACCATTATGTCCCTGGCGCCGTCGCTTGCATCTCCGCAACCGATCGGCAAGACCATTACGTTTACGGCCACCGCAACGGACAGCAGCGCCGGTCCCGTGGCCTTCCAGTTCAACATCACTGCCCCCGGAAGAGATTCGCTCAACACGATGGTTAAGGACTATCTACCCGGCACGCTCAGCGGCGGCACGTGGACGAGTCCGTCTTTCGTGTGGGTCCCCACCGGAAGCGACGGTTCCTACACGATCGAGGTCGTGGCCAAAGACTTCGTGTCCGGCCAGAGGGCCGAGGAAACGATTACTTATGTCGTGAAAGCGGTGGCCACCGGCACTACCCCGGTGGTGGAAAAGACCGCCAATTCCCTGGTGGCCTTGCTCAGCGCGCCTTCCTGCGCCAAGGGAAGCACCATCCGGGCCGTCTATCAGGTGCAAACCGCAAGTGAACTGCCCATCCAGGAGGGAAACACGAATTGGGTGGCCTGCCACCCACCTTCCACCGTGACATTTGAAGTCGCCGGTATGTATCCCAGCACGGCGTACACCATGTATGCGGAAACCAACACTGGCGGCGCCATAACGCCCAGCACCAATGTCAGTTTCACGACTGGCGCTCTTCCGAAGACTATTACCTTCCCCACATTCACGGGCAGCCCCGCAGGCACCGACACGTCCAACCCAGTGCTCCTCCATAACTTCATCACGTTCATACCGGGTGCTCAACCGGTTTATCCCGATGTGGCGACTGACTTGAGCAACCATATCATCTGGTATTACTACGCGAATGACGCAACCAACAGCGACCTTCTCGCCCGTCCCCTGCAAGGCGGCGGGAACCTCACTTTACAAGACGATCTAGCCTGGGATCCGACTATCACGCAAGACCAATATTTGCGCCAGATCGACTTGGCGGGCAACATCGTCCGCGAAACCAACATGGGCGCGATCCAGCAGCAACTCATCGCGCTGGGAGCCGTGGACGGAGGGTCCTGCACCGGGATTACCAACCCGGTCGCCGGCACGGCTTGTGTGGGCTCTTTTCACCACGATGCCATTCAGACTCTGCCGAATGGCTACCTGGCGGCCCTGCTGGATATCGAAAGGATTTACCCGCCAGGCACCCAGGGGGATACCAGCGGTCTCCCCGTCGACATCATCGGAGACATGATCGTCGTCCTCAATGCCAACTGGCAGGTTGTCTGGTATTGGGACGGGTTCGACCCCGAGAATGGCGGCCAAGGCTACCCTCAACTGCCGATCACCCAGACGGCTCCCTTGAAAGAAACGTGCGGAATCAACGAGTCCGGGTGCCCGCCGATATTCCTGCTGGGCCCGAATATCGCTCCCTTGGCGCATGACTGGCTGCACGCCAATAGTCTGTATTACTGGCCGGCGCCGCAGAACGGCAACACCACGGGAGGCGATATCATCTGGTCGTCGAGACACCAGGACCGTATCTTCAGAATCAATTACCAAGACACCGCCGGCGCCGGAAACATTTTGTGGCAGATGGGGCCGCCGGACAATGGTCTCCTGCATGCCAGCGACTTCACGTTGACGAACACTTGGAGCGATCCGTGGCCGTGGTTTTCGCACCAGCACGACGTAGGCATCCAGAATGGCGGCGCCGGGCCTCTGACGCTCATGGATAATGGCAACACGCGGGTTATGCAACCGCCTCTCGGACTGAGCGACTGCGAGCCGTACGACTGCCACAGCCGCGGCATGGCCCTTACAATCGACCAGACCACCATGACGTTGACGCCGGTGGTGAGCTACGATCTAGGCGGCTTTTCGACGGCGATGGGTAGCGCGGATTTGCTGAGCGACGGCAACTACTTTTTCGAGAATGCGATCGTCTTTGTATCGGTGGACGTGGGCACGCTCGGCTATAGCTTTGAGATCAGTCCGACTAATCCTCCCGCCCCTGAAGTGGGGTCGATGGTTCCGCTCATGGACATTTCCGGTTGGCAACAATACCGCGGCTGGCAGATGCAGAGCCTTTACAATCCCCCTACCACGTAGGAAAAGGGGCTCGGTCCGGTCTTCGCCATCAAATCATTAATGGATTGTCGACACTCGAACCGTTAGAAATTTTGCCGTGCCGAGCTAAAAATTGCGAAGGAAGCTCCGCCCCTTTGATATTCCCCCGGCGGAGCCAGCCTGGCTCACAGTTATTTCATGACAATTCCTAACCCTAGATCCTCACCCGCCGGCGCCAACGCGGATCCCAACTTGGGACCAGTTGTATCGTGACAGGGCCTTACTTCGGCCGGAATCCTACCTCGGAAACGATTACGCCGAGCTCCCGCCTGTCAGTCGCGTTCGGTGGGATGGTCTTGTCCACGGAAAAATCCACGCTGACGGAGTCGCCGTCCAACTGAGCGGCTGGAATTTCGCGGCGGTAAGCGAACTCTCCCGCATGCGTGTAAGTCTCCGGTGCGAGCGCTGCGCCGTTCAGGGATGCCGACAATGTGATGGCTTTCTCTTGCGCCAGGGCCACATCCGGAATCGTCAATTTCAGTTGCAAGGTCGCGCCTTTCGATGCGGCGTTGCGCGGCACGCGCAACAGCACCGAGAATTTCCCCGCGGTCCAGCGCCAGGCATTCGCTTCCACGGCGTAAAACCCGCTGACCAACTGGGAGGCGGTGTGGGGGTCCGCCGCGTGTACGATGGTCGCCAGCCCATCTTCCTCGGTCTGCGCGCTGGCTTGCCTGTGCCGTTTGCACCCTAGGGGCGCAACCGCCAGGCTGACGATCAGGATCGCGGCGGCCGCGGCGGGCCGGCGCCCCCTCGATATTGCAGTGCCATTTTGTCTCGTCATTAGTCTCCGCTTTTCTCGACTTGTACCAGGCAACTGTAGAAAGTGGGGCCGCCGCCGATATCCGTGAGGCGCTCGGATGTAAGCGCGTTCACGCTGCGGTGATCCGGAGCCATCTTGGCCCAGCGCACGGACGGGGCCGAGACCACGCCAGTTCGCAGAGCGCCATTCACGTGGGCCCGCAAGAGGCAGGAACCCCGGTCGTTGTAGACCCGCACCTGGTCGCCGCTCGAGATCCCGCGCGCCGCCGCATCGGCAGCGTCCATGTGCAGCGTGGCGGTGGCGAAATCGTTTTCGGCGCGGTTGCCGAAGGTGGAATTCATGCTGTCGTCGTGTTTCGGCGAGATCAGTTCCAGCGGGAAGCGCGCCCGGAGGCTGGCGTCTCCCAGGCGCGACTCCACCGGCGGCGTGTATTGCAGCGAGCTTGCGCGGAATTCGCATTTGCCGGACCCGGTTCCGAAGCCGCCGTTGGCGAACGGCAGAAAAGGATCGCTGTTCGGCGCCACCCGCAGGCGTACGAAATGTTCGCGCTCCAGTTCCTCGAGCGTGATCCCGCGGACGAAGGGATGCCCGGAATCAAGCAGCGCGCGGATCATATCGTCTTCGGAGTCGCGAAAGCATGCGTCGTCGAAGCCCATGCGCTCCGCGAGCGACCGAAAAACTTCCACGTTCGACTTGGCCTCGCCGGGCGCCGCCAGTGCGGGGCGCGCGAGCTGCAGGTAATAGTGGCCGTACGCGAGATATGCGTCGGTGTGTTCCAGGAACGTGGTCGCCGGCAGCACGAAATCGGCGTAATCGGCGGTGTCGTTCTGGAACTGTTCCAGCACTACCGTGAACAGGTCGTCGCGCAGCAAGCCGCGCCGCACCGCATTCTGGTTCGGCGCGATAGCGCCGGGGTTGGAGTTGTAGACCACCAGGGCCTTCACTGGCGGCTCCTGGACCTCGTTGAGGGCCTGGCCTAGCAACGACATGTTCAAGATCCGCGCCTCGCGGCCGAGCGCGCGCCACTGCAAATCCGCGCGCTCGAGGGCCGCGCGGTTCAAATGAAACGCCTGCGACGTGGAGAGCTGCAAGCCCCCACCCACGTCTTTCCACGAGCCGGTCAGGGCCGGCAACAACGCGATCGCGCGTACCGCCATGCCGCCGCGCTCGCTGCGTTGCACCCCGTAGTTCAGCCGGATCACTGCCGGCCGTGTGGTGGCGTATTCGCGGGCCAGCGCGACGATCTCGTCTTGCGCAATGCCGGTCAGCGCGGCGGCGCGCTCGGGCGGATATTCCTTGACGCGCTCCTCCAGTTCGTCGAACCCGGCGGTATGCCGCGCAATGTAATCGGCGTCGTGCAGTTTCTCGCCGATGATGACGTGCATCATGCCCAGCGCCAGCGCCGTGTCGCTGCCCGGATTGATGAAGAAATGCTTGTCCGCCGCCGCGCCGGTGCGATTGCGCCGCGGATCGATGGTATAGAACTTCGCGCCGTTGCGCCGCGCCTCCACGATGAAGGGCCATAGGTGAACGTTGGTGCCGAGCACGTTCGCGCCCCAGGCCAGGATTAGCTTCGCGTGCCGGAACTGCTCGGGCTCGGTGCCGTAGCGGAACCCCAGCGCTTCGATCAACCCGGCGCCGCCCGCTGACGAGCAGATGGTGCGATCCAGGCGCGAGGCGCCCAGCCGGTGGAAGAATCGCCGGTCCATCCCGGAGCCTTGCAGCAAGCCCATGGTGCCCGCGTAGCTGTAAGGCAGAATGGCTTCCGGCCCGAACTCCGCGGCCGCGGATTTCAGGCGCGCGGCGATCTCATCGAGCGCCTCGTCCCAGGTGACCCGGACGAAGCGGCCCTCGCCTTTAGCGCCGCAGCGCCGCAGAGGGTACAACAGGCGGTTGGGTGCATACTCGCGTTCCAGATAGCGCGCCACCTTGCCGCACAAGAATCCGCGCGTCACGGGGTGCGCCGGATTGCCGCGCAGCCGCGTCGCCGTGCCATTCTCGAGGGTCACCAGGACGGAACACGCATCCGGGCAGTCCAAGGCGCAGACGGAATGACGGATTTCAGGCACTTATGTGGATTATAACAAGCGCGTCTGCGCTCGATATCGACGGCTTCAAAAGCCGCAGGCGTTCCTGTTGAGTGCTGCCCTTGATGAGCGCTACGTCGGCAAAGTCTGGGACGGCGAGTATTGCAGCCCGCCAACCACCTCTATAAGGGAACCGCGCACAAAGGGAACCGCGCACACCATTGCGCTCGCCAAACAGTTGCAGTATGCTGTTATCGGAGTTTCAGATCTTCAATAGAGAGGCAAATAGCGTATGTCGCCCCTGAACCTGATTCCGGCGTTCTTCGTCATCGCCCTGGCTGCGCCTGCCGCCTGGGCGCTTGGAAAAGTCTATCGGCGCTCCCGCACTCCAAAGGAGATCACCTGCCCGAGAGACAACCAGTTCGCAACCATCCAATTGGACAGCCGCCACGCCGTAGCCATGCACGCGCTGGGAGAAACGCATCGCCGCATCAGATCCTGCTCGCTCTGGCCCGAGCGGCAGGCTTGCGACCAGGCCTGCGTGAAATAGTAGCGCAGGCACTCCTGCCTGCCGGCGTGCCCCATGGGCCGAGCACTCCTGCCGGCGCAACAGCGAACTGAAGTTGCTGTTGGCAGGCGAAAGCGCCTGCCCCACCTTCTTGTACAACCTTGTACAACCGTGCCACCAACGCACTCTTTCTCTCAGGAAAATGTAGAAGTTCGAGGCGCCGGAGTTCCTGCCGGCGCAGGCGAGCGATCTCGCCTTGCGTCACCGTCCAAAATCTGTGCATCCTATGACTCTGAAGCCGGAGCCAGCATGCAAACACAACAACTCGGAATCGCGATCCTGCGGATCGTCGTCGGAATCGTCTTCGCGGCCCACGGAGCACAAAAGCTGTTCTCCATCGGCATTGGCGGTGTCACTCACATGTTTCATGGCATAGGCATCCCCTCGCCGCACATCGCCGCGATCGTCGTCACGCTGGTCGAGTTCGCCGGCGGCATCGCTTTGATCCTGGGGCTGCTCACCCGCTATGCTGCCGCTCTGTTAGCCATCGACATGGCCGTAGCCGTCGTGAAGGTGCACCTGCATAACGGCTTCTTCAGCTCCAAAGGAGGATACGAGTTCCCCCTGACACTGCTGGCGGCCTCTATCGCCCTGGCATTGGCCGGTCCCGGCAGTCCCGCTCTGTCGAGGCTCTCCAAGACCTTGCGCCGCTGACAAGCCCCAGCCCGGGGCAGAAGTCACTGTGAGTCGCGATTGGCAGGCGAAAGCGCCTGCCCCACCACGGCGAACCAACAGCCCCTAGTCCCTTCCCCATGCGGGGCCGTTTCGTACTTCCAGATAAACAAGTATAATATGGCTGTAATCACAAGGAGCCTGGCATGCATATCGATCCGGAAGAGGCTCTCGCCTACCATTCCTCTCCTCCCGCGGGCAAATTGGCCACTGTCGCCACCAAACCGTGCCGTACGCAGCGCGATCTGAGCCTGGCCTACACTCCCGGCGTCGCCGTGCCCTGTCTCGAAATCGCACGCGACCCGAGCCTCGTCTATAAGTACACTTCCAAAGGCAACCTGGTAGCGGTCGTCAGCAACGGCACCGCGGTCCTCGGTTTGGGCAACATCGGCGCCGCCGCCGGCAAGCCCGTTATGGAAGGCAAGGGCGTTTTGTTCAAACGGTTCGCGGATATCGATGTCTTCGATATCGAGCTGGCCACCGAAAACCCCGACGAAATCATTCGCACCTGCCAGTTGCTGGAGCCTACCTTCGGCGGCATCAACCTGGAAGATATCAAAGCGCCGGAGTGCTTCTACATCGAAGAAGAGTTGCGGCGTACCATGAAAATCCCGGTCTTCCACGACGATCAGCACGGCACCGCCATCATCTCGGGCGCCGCGCTGCTTAACGCCCTGGATATCGTCGGCAAGCGCATCGATCAGGTCAGGGTGGTCTTCAACGGAGCGGGCGCCAGCGGCATCTCCTGCGCGCAGCACTACGTGAAGCTGGGCGTGCGCCGCGAGAACATCATGATGTGCGACACCAAGGGCGTCGTCTATAAGGGTCGCAAGACCGGCATGAATCCCTACAAGGAGCGCTTCGCCGTCGAAACCGAAGCGCGCAGCCTGTCTGACGCCCTGGTGGGAGCGGACGTGTTCTTCGGGCTCTCCAGCGGCAATTGCGTCACCCCTGAAATGCTGCTGACCATGGCGCGCGACCCCATCGTATTCGCCATGGCCAACCCCGATCCGGAGATCCCTTACGACGTGGCGGTGGCCGCCCGCCCCGATGTCATCATGGCCACCGGACGCTCGGACTTTCCGAACCAGGTGAACAATGTCCTGGGCTTCCCCTTCATCTTCCGCGGCGCTCTGGACGTGCGTGCCACTACCGTTAACGATGCCATGGAGCTGGCCGCGACCCGCGCCCTGGCAGCCCTGGCCCGCGAAGATGTGCCGGATGCCGTCTGCCGCGCTTATGGCGTGGAGCGCCTGGAGTTCGGCCGCGAGTACATCATCCCCAAGCCGTTCGATTCGCGCGTGCTGATTTGGGAGGCTGCGGCCGTCGCGCAGGCCGCTATGGAAACCGGCGTGGCGCAAGTTCCGGTCGATATCGTCGAGTACCGCGAGCAACTCGAACGCCGCCTCGGCAAAGCCCACGAGGTTATGCGGGTCATGATCCACAAAGCCCAGCGTCAGCCCAAGCGGGTGGTTTTTCCCGAAGGCGAGGAGGGCAAGATCGTGCGCGCTTGCCAGATCCTCATCGATGAGAAGATCGCAAGCCCCATCCTGCTGGGTGATGAAGAGAAGATTCGTGCCCGTATGGCCGAATTGCACCTGGAGCTCGAAGGCATTCAGATCGTCGATCCAACCAGGTCGGAGCGGCTGCCGGCCTATACCGAGGAGCTGTACTGCCTTCGTCAACGCAAAGGCGCCACGCGCCGGGAAGTCGAGCAACTGATCCTGAATCGGAATACCTTCGCCGCGATGATGGTGCGCCTGGGCGACGCCGACGCTTTGATCGGCGGCCTCACCCAGCACTATCCCGATACCATCCGCCCGGCTCTACAAGTGATCGAGGTGCGCCACGGGCTGCGCAGGGTCTCCGGCGTCTACGTCATGATCACGCCCAAGGGCGACATCTATTTCCTGGCCGATGCCACCGTGAATATCGAACCGACCGCGGAGGATCTGGCCGAGATCGCCGTCACCACTGCCGAGCTGGCCCGGCGCTTCAACGTGGAGCCGCGCGTAGCCCTGCTTTCTTTCTCCAACTTCGGCAGCACTCGGCATCCGCTGGCCGAGAAAGTGCGCCGCGCCGTGGAGCTGGTCCGCCAGCGCGAGCCCGGACTCATGGTGGATGGCGAGATGCAGGCCGACACCGCCGTCGTGCCTGAAATCATCGAGCAGACCTACCCCTTCAGCACGCTGAAGGGCGGCGCCAACGTCCTGATCTTCCCGAACCTGGAAGCCGGCAATGTGGCTTACAAGCTGCTCGCGCGCATCGGCGGGGCCGAACCCATCGGGCCGATTCTGATGGGGCTGTCGCGCCCCGTGCACGTTTTGCAGCGCGGCGCCGAAGTCAACGATATCGTCAACATCGCCGCCATCGCGGTGGTGGATGCGCAAGATGCCGGCGCAGCGCCGGGATCGTCCTTTCATGCCGCATCCGGTTTGACCGGCCGGGTGTGAGTGTTTGATAATAGCGGTTCTGTCCGGGCAGGCTGTGGCACTCGATATATGCAGCCACGCACTCCCCCCGGCCCGCGTAAACTGGATAGACTAATGATCCGCGGTATTACTGTGCTAGTGCTGCTGTGCATATTGTCGCCATGCACGTTTGCGGTACAAAGCGCTAAGAAGAAAAAAACGCGCAAGCCCGCGGCCTCCGCGGCGCGGAGCAAGCCTGTAGCTAAGTCTGCGGGCGCGCCGCTGCGCTCCTCTGCGGCTACACGCCGCACCTGGGCCAGGCGCATGCCGCGCATGCCCATCTTCGATCCCACTGCCGGCGACAATGTGGATGGCGACGACCTCGCCGTGCGCCGCGCGGCCGTCGAAGCCTTGGGTCCTTATAATGGCACCGTCGTGGTAGTCGATCCTCAAACGGGGCGCATCCTTACCATCGTGAATCAGAAGACTGCGCTCGAAAGCGGTTTCACCCCCTGTTCGACGATTAAGCTGGTCACCGCTTTCGCCGCGCTGCACGAGGGCCTTGTGGAGCGCGATACGCCGCTGCGCCTCACGCGCTACACCAGCCTCGATCTCAGCAACGCTCTGGCGCATTCCAATAATCCTTACTTCAAAATCCTTGGCAACCGCCTGGGCTTCGAACGAGTGGTCCGCTACGCCCGTCAATTCGGCCTCGGCGAAAAGGCAGGATGGGAGATCGAGGGCGAGCGCCCCGGCCTGCTGCCCGCGGCGCCTCCGCAATACGGCGGCGTCGGCATGATGACCGCCTACGGCGAAGGCATCCAGTTAACGCCCCTCGAGCTGGCCGCCCTGCTTTCCGCCATCGCTAACGGCGGTACCCTCTACCATCTCCAATATCCGCGCACCCCGGAAGCCATCGAGCACTTCGTGCCCCATGTCAAACGGCAGTTGGATATTACGAACTGGATCGACGATGTGAAAGTGGGCATGCGCGCCGCAGTGGATTTCGGCACCGCCCAGCGCGCCGGCTACGACCCCACGCAGCCCATCCTCGGCAAGACCGGCACCTGCCACGATTCCCGCGCTCTCAACCACCTCGGCTGGTTCGGTTCCTTCAACGACGTGGAGCGCAATAAGCTGGTCGTGGTGGTGTTGCTGACCGGCGGCTGGCGAATCAATGGACCGATCGCGGCCGGCGTCGCCGGGTCCATCTACAAGCAGCTCTCCCAGGAGAACTTCTTCGCCAGGGACAACCTCGTTTCTACTCAGATCTGCTGTTCCCGCTGACGCTCCCCGGGGTTCCGCTCGATGAAATTCACGGGAAATTCATCCTGTCGTAACCAAATATAAATCATCCCGTTGCTACATTCCGCTGAGGACAATGCGCACGCATTTGTGTGAGGCGTCGTCCGAATCTTCTATTCCAAACGAGAGGGGAGTGCAGAATGAGAAAAACAACCGTGCTGTTGGGCTTGCAGGCTGTTCTAACGGTAAGCTGCGCATTGGCAGCCGAGGGTCCTACACCCTCAGGCATGCCGCATCTGGACCACGTGTTTGTGGTCATGATGGAGAATCACGGCTATAGCCAGGTTATCGGCAACCCATACTGTCCATACATCAACGATCTGGCCACACTAGCGAACATTGGAACGAACTACTTCGCGATCGCTCATCCGAGCCTGACCAACTATCTCGAAGTGGCCGGCGGTTCGAACTTCGGCGTACAGACCGACAATCCTCCGGATTGGCACGACTTTTCCTGTACCACCAACCTCGCTTCCGGGACCGTAGCAACCGACAATCCCGCGAGTCCCAACATTTGTCCCATCGCCGGCACGGGGACGGATGCCCAGACGGTGGCGGTCGACACCACCAACGAGACCACCGGCCCTCCCGGCGTCAACAACATCGACGGAGTTCAATCCATTCCGGCGGCTACCGGCACCGTCGGCAAGACCATCGCCGATCAACTCGCGGAAACCGGGCGCACCTGGAAGACTTATCAGGAGAGCCTGCCCACCTCCGGCGCCGACAGCCTGGATTACAGTGACGGCTACTTCACCAACAACACCAATTTCAGCGCGATAATGGTGACGCCTCCACAGGCTGCCTTCACGTCGAGCGACGTCGTACAACTCTACGCTTCCAAGCACAACCCGTTCGTCTATTTCAGTAGCATACAGGAAGGCGTCCAACCGGGCAGCGGCTTGGCCAACACCGTGGGTTTTGACGGCCCCGGTGGCTTGTACGGCGACTTGCAATCCGGCAACTTTCCGGCGTACTCTTTCATCGTGCCGAATCAGTGCAACGACCAGCATGGACGCGGTAATGGCAGTGCTTTTTGCGCCTATGATCCGAATGACAACGGCACGCAGGTGGGTCTTAATCCGGCCCTGATGCAGCTTGGCGACGACGCGGTAAGACGCATCGTCACGGCCATCAAACAATCTCCTGCCTGGTCGCAGGGCGCGAATGCCATTGTTATTGTGTGGGATGAAGACGACTACAGCATCTCGCCGACTGTGAACAAGGTTCTTGTGATCGTGGATACGAACTACGGAAGCCACGGCGTTTCCAGCAACACGTTCTACACGCACTTCTCCTTGCTTAAATCGATTGAGGGAGGCCTCGGACTGCCATGCCTGAACCATGCGTGTGACAGCACGACGAGCGTGATGTCCGACCTTTTTGGCTACGCCTACCCCGCAGTAACGTCTAGTGGGACCGTCACGAGCCCGGCCGCTAAACACATACCGCGGCCCTGATCACACTCTCGAGAACGGCGCGCAGAGTCCCCGCAGCAGACAGGCGCGGCTCTGCGCGTCACCCCACCAACACCGCCTGCCGGGAGCCCAGCCCGCCCGCCACCGCCGTGAACGTATGGAAATAGCTGCCGGAGGTGAAGCTCAACGTTTTCGCCACAAGTGTGGTGTATCCCCAATTCGACGAACTCCCGCTCGAATAGCTCACCGGGGAATTGGGAAAATAGAGGACGCCGTTGAACATGTTGGCCATGGAGCCGGAACTGGCCGCCGACAACGAGACTGACGCGCCGCTGTTTATATTTATCGGTTGATAAGTGTATCCGTTCGCGGTGTTGTAAAACCCCACTCCCGTACCGGTGACGGTCGCTCCGCTGGTGATCTGCAGCCCGCCGCCCCGCAGAATGTACACGCCGGAATTGAAGCTGGCGGTGGCGCCGCTGTTGATGTTGATCCCATTACAGTAGACTCCCGGAATCACGGTCGCGCTGTGTCCCGCGACCACCGAGTAATTCGGGAAGTCGCATACCGCGGCATAGCTTGGTGCGTTTACAGCCGCTTCCGGATCGTTTACCGAGGCAACGCCGGTAGTCGGAAGAGGATTGATCGAGCCGCCGCTGTTGACCACGTAATTGCCCACCACGTTCACGGCCGCGGCCGTGATGGATGCGCCGCTGGTTACCGAAATGGCTTGCGCGTTGGAGGAATCCGCATCCACGGCACAACTCACGCTCAGGCTGGCACCGGAAGTGGCGGAGATTGCATTGGCCGCACTGGGATCGAGCGCGTAAACGCACGGCCCCGTCGCACTGCCCAGGACCGCGGCCGTCGCCCGCGCCACGACCGTAGCCGTGGTATTCCCCAGAACCGCGGAGAAGAATTGCGGCACGCTCTGCGTCACCCGGACCGTCACCCAGTAGGTTACAGTCATGCCTGGGGCGGTCGGCGGCGGGCTCGTGATATTGGAGGTCATCGTGACGTTCTGGCTGCCGCCCGCGGTGAATCCGTTCTGTTGCGCATACAGGCAGCCGTTGCCCAGATCGTTGGCAGGCGTAGCCGGCACTGGATTCGGACAAGCCGTCGCGGACTAGCACACGGCATTGCTGCCGCAGGTGATCGGCTCTGTCTGCCCGAAGGCGGCCAAGGTAGCTTCGGCCGCCGCCACCGCCGCCGCATCCGCGGCTGCCTGGGCTTTCCACTGTACGAAGTGCGCGTAGCCCAGATCGGTCACCAGGCCAATCATGCCGATCATGCCACCAAAGCGAAAGTCACCAACAGCAGAACCTGTCCGCCGCGACGGTCCCCGCGGGAAGGTGCATGTGCCCGAGTTCGCATAAAGAACTCCCGTGGATCTGATCGGCTCACCCTTCGGGAATTCACCTGAGCGCTTTCCCCTGCTTTCAGGGAAATGCATACCTAACCACTCATTCAAGATCCCTTATGCGGCGGTGCCCCCCGCCCCGCAAGCATTGGCCATCATTGGCCGGCAAACCGTATTGCCCGGGACGTACTAGGTCATCCAGTCCGGCGTGAAGGACGGCCCTCAGGAATTCCAGGGCTTCCCGTTAGCCGTGCTGGCGGAACGCATCCCGTTGTAGGAATTGGCCGTCACCAGCGGGCTAAGAAATGGCCGATAGGCTCCCTCCCATTGATGCTCTAATCCAAAACCGTGAGCGGTACAGTACTTTTAGGGTCCGGTACCGTGGTGCTTCTGTAACTCGCAACTCCCGCAGAATCATTTACATCCGGAGAGGAAGGAGCGTACACTCGGTCAGGTTGATAGATCGCAGGAGGCGATTGACGGATGTGCCAGCAAGCTCCCGGACGAGTCGTGAACGCCGGCTGTCGAACGAACGGATCCGAGCGAGGCTCCTACCTTATAGAAGCTTCTCTGACCACGCTGCTGCTGTTCGGGCTGCTGTTCCTGGTGGTCGACCTGTCGCTCGTCCTGTTCACGAAAGCGACCTTGCAGAATGCCGTGCGTGAAGGTGTGCGATTCGCGGTCACCGATCAGCTCGCCTCGGGCCAGTCTTACCTCAACGATTCCATCACCCAAGTGGTCCAGCAGCACGCGCTGGGAATGCTAAACGGCGCCAACGGCGCCTGCAAGATTGCCATCAACTACTACAATCCCGTGACCGGGCTGCCGGACAGTGGAACAGGCGGCGATGTAGTGGAGGTGTCCGTGGTGGGCTACACGTACGCCCCGATCGGAGTCATGAAGAGTTCCAGCCCGATGTCGATTACGGCCAGTTCGTCCGACGTCATGGAGTCATGCCCTTTGACGGGGTGCCCGCCCGCATCCAACCCCAGCCCACCGGCGTGCCCTTAAGAGCCGGCCTGCCCTGAGAAAGGAGAGACATCTATGTGCCCGAATCGCCGCGAACGCGGAAACGCATTTATCGAGTTCGTCCTGGTAGCGTCCTTTTTCTTCGTGCCCATCGTCCTGGGCCTGGTTACCGTGGGCATCTCCGTGATCCGTAGCGAGCAAGTCACGCAACTGACCCGCGACGTCGGCCACATGCTGGCGAAAGGCGTCGATTTCTCGCAACAGGGAAATCAGAACCTGGTCGTCAACGATTTGGCGAACGGCTTAAGCCTGCAGGCCAATGCGGGAAATGTCACCGGCAGCAGCACCGGCAACGGCGTCCTGGTGCTCTCCATCTTTCAAAACCTGACGGCTTCCTGCGATTGTCCAAATGCGGGCCACACGGTGGTGGTGGATCGCATCGTCATCGGCAACAACACGCTTTACCATAGTGCCTTCGGGAACCCTGCTTACATCGATCCTTCCAGCGGCCAGGTGGCCAACTACTCTTCCGACGCGGGGGCCATCGCGGACAATCTATCGAGCGTAATCACGCTGTCGGCCGGCGGTCTGGCCTATATGTGCGAAGGCGATTTCGCCTTCAACGACCTGGGTATTGCGGGATACATGACCAAGCTAGGCGCATTCAACCGCGCCGTATTTTAAGAATCGCAAAAGGAAACGGTTATGCAAACTGGAAAAACTCGCGGAAAACGATCCAGGGGGATGGCCATTGTATTAACCACGCTCTCGCTGGCCGTAACGGTGCCGTTGCTGGGACTGGCCTTCGATGTGGGCACGCTGTACCTGGTTCAGGCAAAACTGGGCAGCGCCGCGGATTCCGCGGCGCTGGCCGGGGCGCGCGCACTGGCCCAGGGCGCGACGCCCGGGGCCCAAGCAACCAACGCCATGAGCACCGCCCAGACCTACTTCAGCGCGAACTTGCCCACGGGGTATTGGCGCACCACGGGCGCGTCAGCCACCGTGACGGTGGACGATACTTCCGTACCCAATTACCGCACGGTCACTGTTAATGCCACGTTGCAAGCGCCTTTATACTTCCTGCGCATCTTTAACCAGCAATCTACCACCATCAATGTAATGAGCCAGGCGGGACGCCGGGATGTGATGATGATGGTGGTGCTGGACCGGTCGAACTCCATGAACCAGATCGTGGCCGGCACCGGCCAATCGGCCTGTACCATTATGCGGACCGACGCAGGGGCGTTCATCGGTTATTTCGCGCCGGGCCGCGACCAGATCGGCCTGGTAGTGTTTAGCGGCAGCACATATGTCTATCCACCGACCGTCAATTTCACTACGCCCGACGCCAATGGCAACACCATCCCGTCGCTGATCGCGTCGATAACCTGCGAAGGAAGCACCAGCACCGCGGAGGCCATGAACAAGGCCTACGGCCAGATCCAAGCGGTCAATAGCACCACGCGGTCGAACGTCGTCATGCTGATGACCGACGGATTGCCTACCGGTATTACGGCCGATTTCGCGAACGACAAACTCGTCAGAAGCGGCGACAGCGGTTGCAATCCCACCGGCCCGGGAGTGTTTATGGGAGGGACGGTCAACGGGAACATGTTCCCCGGAGCCTCCGGGGGACTGTCGGTGGACACCGAAGCCACGCTTGGGAACCCCAACGATGTCCCTATTCCCACCGGCGGGGGTTGCCATTTCTACACGAATGAATGGGCTGTCTCTTCGGATATAAAAGCTCTTCCCACACAGGATTATTTCGCCAACAGCACCACGGGACCCTATACCCTTGAAAACCCCACCTACGGTCAGGTGGCCAACCTGACCGACGTTACGGACGCCCAAGGCGTCGTGTATTCATCCATAAATGCCGCCGACAACCAGGCCACCGCCATCCGCACCAACGCCACCTTGAAACCCACCATCTATACCATCGGTCTGTCGGGCGACGGCGCGGTGGACCAGCAGCCGGACCCATTGCTATTGATGAAGATGGCTAACGATCCGTACATGGCGACCGTTTCCACCACCGGAATGATGTTCTACAACCAGCAGATCGGCCAGCCACAGGGGATGTTTGCCAACGCGCCGGATGCGTCGCAGTTGGGGGTAGCGTTCGATACGATCGCGCGGGCGATTACTATACGGCTGTCGCAGTAGCGGCCCGCCGGCCTATAGCTTCAGATCAACTGCGGCAATAACTCGCCGGCGAGCCCTTCGAGCGCGCAGTCCACCATGCTGGAGTAAGGCGTGGGTTCCAGGTTGACCTGGATGACGCGGACGCCGGCCTGCTTGGCATAAGGAATCAATCCCGCCGCCGGATACACCTGCGCGGAGGTCCCCACTACCAGCAGAACCTGCGCTTCCGCGGTGGCGTGTTCGGCCTCCTGCATCATGCCATCCGGCAGCGGCTCGCCGAACCAGACCACCCCGGGACGCGCCAGGCCGCCACATCCGCAGTGCGGCGGCAGCTTTGGCAGCGGCGCGCGGCGATCCGGCCAGTTACTGCCGCACGAGGTGCAGCGCATGCGCCATATGTCTCCGTGCAGTTTCAGAATCCGGCCGCTGCCGGCCATGTCGTGCAATCCATCGACGTTCTGCGTGATCAGCGTGAAATGCGGCTTCTGAATCTCCAGCTTTACCAGGGCGTGGTGTCCGGCGTTGGGCCTGGCTTTGGCGATCAGCTCCCGCCGCCAGTTATACCATTCCCAAACCAGGCGCGGATCGCGCGCAAAAGCCTCCGGCGTTGCCAGATCCTCCGGCTTGTACTGCTTCCATAAGCCATCGGCGCCGCGAAAGGTTGGGATGCCGCTTTCCGCTGAAATTCCCGCTCCTGTCAGCACCACTACCGCCGTCGCGCTGCGCAGCCATTCCTGAGCTTGTTCCAGTCCCGTCATTATTTACTGAGGATCGCACATTGCGGTGACAGGCAGAGGGGTGGGGGAGACAGACCTAAGCTCGCCTTGGCAGGCGAGAGCGCCTGCCCAGCCACGAATCGTCATACTATCCTTGGTTACAGCATCATACTATCTAAAAACCCTCAGAATTAACCAACGATAACATCCGGTACTATCGCTCTAATAGGGCAGTTGTAAGTAATGTTCCTGAATTGAGTAAACACTTCTTGTACCCAGCCGATAGCAAGCCTATAATTACGACTACAAGCGAGTTTGGTGTGCACTGTCTCTACTGCCGAAAACTAATCGGGCCGCTTCGCCTGCTCCGGGACCGTGAGTTTTGCAGTCCCGCGCATCGCGACAGATACAGCGAGCAGTACCGGCAACGGGTTCATGAGCTGCTGCTCGCGCCGGAGCCAGTGCCGACGGGAATGGCGGGTCTGCTGCAACGGCCTCGCACCCGCAGGGACCAAGTCTTGCTGGACGAGATGCGCGCGTGTCCCAAGCCTGCCGGGTCCGGGTGGGTCTTCACGTTCACGCCGGCGGTGATCCCGGCCGATCCAACGTGGCACGAATCCGCGGCAGGCGTTCCCCAAATTCAGAGGTCGCAGTTCTGCATTTCCATTCGGCCCGCTGGAAACGGCGGGGGCGGCGCCGCGCGGCCGGACTTGTCCGCACGCCACCCTGCCGCCCGGCCGCTGGTGGGCGCCTTTGTGTCGCTACCTCTCGCGCGGATCCCAACTCTGCGCATATTGGAGCCGGCCGATACACAACCGCGCCTCGCCGCTCTTCCGCTTAGCGCACCGGCGCCCGCGGGACTGATTGCATCGCTGCGGCAGCTTGCCGACCCAGCCATTACCTACTCTCCAGGGCAGACCGGCGGATGGCCGCTAGCCGCCGCCAGGCCTCTCCCCGTGGTTGCCGCCGCGGTTTCAGCTCTCCCGGCGTACACGGCCCCGATCGCCTGGCAACCGGCCGTATTTCGATCGCACGCCCCACTGCCGGCGCCGCTCGCACCCGCGGCCCGTGGCCTTTATGGCCCGGTCCCGTGCGAGTTGGCGGCGGCAGTTGCTCCGGAGGTTTCGAGCGAGCGGCCGGCTAGCGCACCCTTTGTCCCCAACATGGGCGGCACGCTGTCCGATGTTGTCCGCCAGCCGGAGCTTGTGCAGACAACCACGTTGGTCAAAGCGGGAGCAGTCTCCACGGAAGCCCGCGTGGCCGCTCCGCTCGCTTGCGTACCCACGGCGCGAGGACGGATGGCGCTGCCCGCGCACGAGCCTGCCGGCGTAAGCACGAGCTTCTGCGCGGTTGAGGCGTTCGGCCAGCCTCGTCAGTGCAAGACAGGGGGCGCATCCGCGGAAGCTCGCGTGGCCGCTCCGCGCGCTTGCGTACCCACGGCGCAAGGACCGATGGCGTTACCCGTGCACGAACCTGCCGGCGCAACCACCAGCTTCTCCCCGGTCGAGGCATTCGGCCAGCCTCATCCGTACAAGACCGCGTCGCTCATGCAGTTGGATTTCGGCAAGGCCATGGAAAAAGCCTTTCCGGTGGCGCTGGGCACGCTCTGGGCACGCTCTGCGCAGATCCTCCTTCCAACGTCCGCGGCCATGACAGCCACGCGCACGTTCGCGCCGGCGCCGGCTGCGGATCCGGATCTACAGTCCGCTGGTTTAGCGGCGGCGCCCGTGCCTCTGGGAACGCTCCACAGCCAACGGCTGCCTCTGTTGCCGGGCATAACGCAGGCCCTCCTTCCAACGTCCGCGGCGATGGCCGCCGCGCGCACGTTCGCGCCGGCGCCGCCCGCCGATCCGGATCTGCAGTCCGCTGGTTTAGCGGCGGCGCCCGTGCCCCTGGGAACGCTCCACTGCCAACGGCTGCCGCTGCTGCCCGACATCGGTGCGACGCTGCCCAGCGACGCGCCGCTTGAATCTGGTGCGGCCGGCGCCCCGCTGGCCACCGCGCCGCTGGCAAGCCTGCCGACACCTCAGCCCGCTGCGCCGCCCGCAGCGTCCCCGCGGTGGAGCCAGTTCGACGTCACCGTCGTATCGCGCAATCTGAATTCACTCGCCCCACAAGCCGTGGCTTCGATCGCTCGGACGGGCACGCTAGCCCGGCCGCTGGATATCTTGGTCGCGTGCGGTTCCAAAGCGGGCCGCACGCTGCGCTCTTGCGCCGTTTTCTGGACCTTGCGCACTCCGCACATGTACAGTCCGGCTTTGGACCTGCGTCCGATCACAGAGAAACTGAGCGACTTGCTCCTGGGCCTGCAAGGCCTCCCCTACTCCATAGAGGACCGTCCGGCGAAAGCCAAAGTGCTGCCCATCGGCAAGCGGCGTACCCGCGCGGCAAGCCCCAGTTCCAAGTGGTTCCTGGGCGCGGCAGCCGCGGCTGCCCTGCTGCTTGGCGCCGTGCTAAGGCCGCCCGCGGCTTCCAGCGGTTTCGGAGAGATGGTCACCTGGAAGGGCGCGTCGATCCGCCAGGTGATCGCGACCCGCGCCACCCGCAGTATGGCGGACGATTTTCGCAGCGGCTTGAATCAATGGAAAGGACTGCGGGAGAGTTTGCCCAAAGGCTGGTCCTACAATCCGGATGGCTACATGCATCCCGGCCAGCTTGCCATCTACCGGCCTTCAGTGCCGCTCTCCGATTACCGCCTGGAGTTCATGGCGCAGGTGGAAAGCAAGAGCGTGGATTGGGTAGTCCGCGCGCGGGATGCGAACAACTACTACGCACTAAAATTCACCGTCGTCGAGCCGGGGCCGCGCCCCATGGTTGCCATGGTCCGCTACCCGGTGATTGAGGGCAGCCGCGGAACGCGCGTGCAAACGCCTCTGCGCATGATGATCCACGCCAACACGCCGTACCGCGTGACCGTGGACGTCAAGGGCAGCCATTACCGGGCCTATATCGAGGGCCAAGAGGCGGACTACTGGACCGAAGACGGACTCAAGACCGGCGGTGTGGGCTTCTTCAGCGAAGCCGGCGAGCGCGCCCGAGTCTACTGGGTCAAGCTGGAGAGCCACGACGATTTGTTGGGCAGGATTTGCGCTTTGCTGGCCGGCAAAACCAGCGAAGGCGGAACAAACACGGAGAAACAAGCAATGGATTATCGGCATTCAGGAACAATCGAAATGAGTCACACCAACGGCGCTGCCGGCGAGGATTTGGCCAGCCATACCGCGCAGGAGGCACGCATCAGCCGCGTGCTATCCAAGGCCGCATCCTTTCACCTGGAAGGGAAGCGCGACGAGGCGGCTCAGGAGCTGCGCCGGGCCATCGATGGAGGCGAACGCCACCCCGCATTGTTCTTTGCGCTGGGCCAGTTGCAATACGAATTGCAGGACCACGCCGCGGCCGCCCAAAGCTACGCGCAGGCCGCTTTGCTACAGCCCCTGCACCCCACCGCGCACTTCAACACCGGCGTGTGTCTGGCGAAGCTCGAGCGATGGGAAGAGGCCACCGAGTCTTTTCACATGGCGATTTCCAACGACCCGGCGCGCACGGAGGCGCACCTGGCGTTGGGCGCGTGCCTCGTGCACGTGGGCCGTTACAACGAAGCCCTGGACGCTTACGACCGTTTCCTGGCCCGGCATCCCGATAACGAAGAAGGCCTCTTCGGCAAAGCCGTGGCTCTGCAGAAACGCGAACACTCCAGCGAAGCGGCTGAGCTATATCGCCGCATCCTCGCCCGCAATCCGAGCTCCGAGGAGGCCCTCAGCAATCTGGTCTCGCTCTCGCTGGCGAACCAGGATTATGAGCAGGTCCGCAAGTACGCGCAGCGCCTGACCGAAGTCCATCCGCGGTCCCAGGTGGCGCTTGAAGGACTGGCCGCCGCGGCCTTCGCCGCCGGAGACCATGCCGCGGCCGCGGACTTCTCGCGGAAGCTCGCCGAGCTGGCGCCCCAGGTTTTCGAGAACTGGTTCAACCTGGGCGTAGCTTGTCACAAATCCGGCGATCTGCCGCATGCCTCCGAGGCCTATGCGCGCGCCGCCAAGCTCCAGCCCGAATCGCCGCAGGCCCACCTGAACCTGGGGGTCGCGCTGCATGAATTGGCCGACCTGAGGGGCGCCAACGCCGCTTATCAGCGGGCCCTCGAAATCGATCCGAATCTGGCCGGCGTTCACTGGAACCTGGGTCTGGTATCCGAGCAACTGGGCGATACCGAGGCGGCTGAGAAATTCTACTCCCAGATCCCCGCGAATTCTCCGGACTCCGAGGACGCGACATTTCGCATCGGCCACCTGCGGCTCGCGCGCGGCAACTATCCGGGCAGCATCGAGGCGTTTCAGAGTTGTTTAGAGAGGCGGCCCAACTGGCCGGAAGCCCGGCTGAATCTGGGTATCGCGCACTGGCGCTCCGGCGATAAGGAAGCCGCGCGAGCGTGCTTCCAGGAACTGAGCGCATCCGGTGGGGAGACCAAGGAAGCTTTGCGGGGACTGGCCGCGCTGGCGCTGGAACGCCAGGAATACGACAAGGCTTTCGAAATCTACCGCCAGTTGATCGATTCCGGCGATCGCAGCCCCGAGCTGCTTTACAACGCGGCTTTGATCTGTCAGCGGCGCGGTGAGACCGAAGACGCGGCGGTGCTCTACCGGGAAGCCATCAAGGTGGACCCGTTGTTTGGCGAGGCGCTGTTGAATCTGGGGCACGCGCTCATGACTTTGGGGAATGAGTTCGAAGCGCGCTCGTGCTGGCGGAAGGCGGTTATTGCCAAGCCCGAGCTGGCGCATAATTACTTTGAGCCGGCGCAGGCCACGTAGGCGACAGTCGGCGGTCTTGACACGGTGTCGAAAGTGTCGAATTCTGTCGAGTCGGCGATGGTGGAATTCTCGATCGACTCCGATCAGGTTGAAATTTTCAAAGAGCGTGCGGGCGGCAGACTTCGAACTGGCGCAGTTTACTTAATCGACAGTCGATAGTTTTGGCGTGTCGAAAGTGTCGATTTTGTCGAATTCGGTCAAATTCGCCGCTGCTGAAATCCCTGTTCGACCACGCTCAGCTCGAAATTTTCAAAGAGCGTGCGGGCGCTGACTGCCAGCCCGCCCAGGCGACTTAAGCGACAGTCGACAGTCTCGAAGGGTGTCGAAAGTGTCGATTTTGTCGAATTCGCCGCCGCTGGAATTCTTGATCGACCACGATCAGGTTGAAATTTTCAAAGAGCGTGCGGGCGCAGGCTGCGGTGTCGCCGGCTCGCAATCTGTCTTCCTGATGACTACCCTAGCATAGGGGCGGCCGTGGGTCGATGCTATGCTCGCGCTGGGTCGTCCATTATCAATGGATTACGGGAGATCGGAGGGTTGTGACTCGCGGTCAAAGGCCCGTAGCGCGGGTTGGCAGGAGGAAACGCCTGCCCCACATGCTATGTTGGAGCCAATCCGGCTATGCGGGACTTTGCCTCCGACCTCCGATACGCCGCCCGCGCGTTGCGTCAGCACCCTGGATTTACGGCGGTCGCCATTCTGCTGCTGGCGCTGGGGATTGGCGCCAACGCCCTGGTCTTCAGCCTGCTCGACGGAATCCTGTTGCGCCCGCTGCCGTTCCGCGATCCGGCGCGCCTGGCCGCCATCTGGGAAACCACGCGGAGTTGGGATCCCAAGATCTTCGCCTGTTATCGCGACATGGAGGTCTTCGAGCGGAAGAGCGGCTCGTTCGAAGCGCTCGCCGGATGGCAGTGGGCGGAGTTTACCTTAAGCGGACGCGGCGACTTGCGGCGCATCCTAGGCGAGGCGGTTACGCCCCGCTTCTTTGAAGTGCTGGGCGTTCCGGCTGCACAGGGCCGCACCTTCGGGCCGAGCGACCTCGGCGGCGGGCCCGTCGCGGTGCTGAGCGACGCAGGCTGGAAGTCCGTTTTCGGCGGCGCACCGGGCGTGGTCGGGCAGGCCCTGGTGCTCGACGGCAGAGCCCACACCGTGCTGGGCATCATGCCGCCGGGATTCGAGTTCTATCCCCGGCAGGCTCTCTTCTGGGTTCTGCTCACACCGGACGATGTAGCGCGCCAGGGCACCGCGAAGTTCCATTCCATGGCCGGTGTGGGGCGCCTGCGCCGCGGCGTTTCGATGGCCGCCGCGGAAGCGGAAATCGCCGCTCTGCGGGCCGCTCTCGAGAAAGCCGACCCCGATGAGATCGCGCATGCGGGCGCCATGGTCCGCGCGTTGCAGACGGAGCTCACCTGGCTGGCGGGCAGAGGTCTGCGCTCCGGACTCTTGCTGCTGGGCGGCGCGGTCGCGTTTGTGTTGCTGATCGCCTGCGCCAACGTTGCCAATCTGCTGATCGGCCGCGCGCTGGAACGGCGCCGCGAATTCGCCATACGGACGGCGATGGGCTCGAGCCGGGGCCGGCTGATGCGCCAGATTCTTACCGAGAATCTGCTGCTCTGCGCGCTGGGTGCGTTCGCGGGCATATGGCTGGCTTGGGGCGGATTGCGCTATTTCCGCGCGGTGCAGCCGGTGGAACTGCCGATTGGCACGGCCGTGTCCCTCGACTGGCGTGTGCTGGGGTTCGCGGCCCTGCTGTTGCTACTGACCACCTGCGTATCGGGCCTGCTGCCGGCGTGGCAAGCCTCGCGATATCAGCTCAACGACATCCTGAAGGAGAGCGGGCGCGGCGCGTCGCCGGGGGTGGCCGCACAGCGCGCGCGAAGTCTGCTGGTGGTCTTCGAGGTTGCCTTGTCGTTGACCCTCCTGGCTGGCGCCGCTCTGCTGCTCGATAGCCTTGTGCGGTTGCGTGCCGAGCCTCTGGGCTATGACATCGCAGGCCTGCTGACCGCCCGGCTCCATCTGCCAGAGGCTGGCTATCCGGCCCTGCCGGACCGGCTTCTTTTCTGCGATCGGCTGGCGCAATCGATGGGCGCTATCCCCGCGCTGCAGGCAGCCGTGCGATCGACCGGGCTGGCGCACGTGGAGATTTCCGGAGGCGCGGCGCCGCCTGCTAAGACCGAGTTCGTATCCAGGAACCTGATCGGCCCGGATTACTTCCGCGTGGCGGGGATACCGCTGCTCGCCGGGCGCGAGTTTACGCGACAGGATGCCGAACGGAGCGAGCCGGTAGCCATCGTAGATCGGGAATTCGTGCGCCGCTACTTTGCCGGCCAGGATGATCCTTTGGGGCGGCACATAAGGCTCGGCGAAATCGGAATGGCATCGCCCTGGCGAACGATCGTGGGCGAGGCCGGCGATATCAAGGAGATGAATGTCTTTGACGAAATGCACTGGAAGGTGCAGCCGCACGCCTATTGGCCCTTGCGCCAGGGTGAGCCGGAGGACGCGCGGCAGTTGACGGTGACGATGCGCGCCGGCCCGCGCTGGCTCGGTCCGGACGACCGGCCGCGCGATACGCTGGTGGCGGCGCTGCGGCGCACCGTCGGCCAACTCGATTCGAACCTGCCGCTTTCCGAAGTGGCCAGCATGCGGCAGTTCCTCAACGAGCAAGCGTTATCGAAACCGAGTTTCCGGGCCGCGTTACTGGCGGTGTTCGCCGCGCTGGCGCTGATCATGGCGGCGATCGGCTTGTACGGCGTGCTCTCGCAGCTTGTGGTGCAGCGGCGTCATGAAGCTGGCGTGCGCATGGCGCTGGGTGCGACTCCCGGGAATGTGGCCGGGCTGGTGGTGCGGCGCAGCCTGCTTCTGACGGGTGCGGGAATTGTGCTGGGATTGGTAGCCGCGGCTGGCGCGACGCGGCTGATGCGCAGCTTCCTGCTCACGGGTCCGGGGCGGCCGCTGGTGCTGCTGGGAGTTGCCTTACTGATGCTGCTGATCGCATTGGCGGCAGGCATAGCACCCGCCTGGCGCGCCGCGCGGATCGACCCGGCCACGGCCCTGCGGGAGGAGTGAGCCGGGCCGCGTTCCCTCATCGCTTCTTCTTTTTCGGGGCCGGCACGGCCAGCAGCCTCAAACATCCCGCCGCCGCGCGCAGCCGCACTCCCTCCTTCTTGTCGTCCAACAAGTATCGCGCCAACGCTCGAGAGACGCGCGTGATACGGCCGAGTGGCGGGAATGGGCATTTCACGGGGAAATCCGGACCGAGCCTTCTCCGAGTCGCCATGCCCAATCGCCGCACGCACGTTTTAGATGCAGTGCAGGTCCGCCGGGTGAGAACGTCCGGGCCTGGAGCCGTGTACAACATTCACATTTCATGAGCAGAACGCTTTTGGGGTCGACACTTCACCGGGCCCGATGTCTTTCAGTTGCGGATGTTGCTCAGGAGTTGAACCTTCATCGAGTCAAGCGGGGTTTGGAATTTGCGTTTGAGGCGAGAACAAAAAAGCCCTCTCCCCGGTAACCGGAGAGAGGGCCATTTACAGCCGGAACGCGATTTAGTTGTCGTCGTCGTCCTTGGCAGGTGCAGCGTTTTTGAAGTCGCTCGCCGGACGAACCGTCTTCTCGCCGGGGAAGGGGCGCGTAAAGCCGGTGGCGTCGTACCAGGTCAGATGGTTAACGGTGACCAAGTCTTCGGCGTCTGGCGTGTGTTGTTTGCCAGAGAAGATCTCCACCTTCTTCTGCATCCAGCCAGCCCGCAGAGCCTTAACCGCAGGGCTCTCCGCCGCGTTGGAGTGAGCCTTCAGCGCAGGGGTCCCAGGACACGTGGGGATGGTCTGAGTCGGAGTCTGGGTGACACCCGTGTTCAGCGCGAGCGCGTTCGGCACGTGCGTCCACGGCAGAAAGTTGGCCGGCGGGGGGGTATTGATGAAGAGCGTCCTCATCGGCGAGGCCACCAAGTCGAACTGGTTCATGGGCGGTAGGCCGAGAATTTGCTCGATCGTGCGGGTCATGTTGACCTGCGTGTAGAAGGTGCTGTCTTCGATGATCCCGCTGCCCTCGTCGGAGTTCACCTGGAGGACGTAGGGGCTGACGACATAGCCCGGGCTGCGGTGACCATCGACATGGTCCACGCCGTTCTGCGCGTCGTCTTCCTCGATGAAGATCGCTGAAGAGGACCAGATGGAGCTATGGCTAATGGCGTCGACATAGCGGCCAAGGGCCAAGTCGTTATCTGCCTGCATGGCTTGAGCGATCGGCGGGCCGCCGGTGTGGTCAGAGCTGATCCACATGAATTCCAACTGTGGCACCGTACCGTTCGTCACGTCTTTAGCGAAGTCCTGATTCCAGATATCGAAGCGGAACTGGTCGGGGATGCCCAGGTCGAACTGCGGGTAGTTCTGGACCGTGTTGTTAATCAGGTTCGGGAGCGGGGAGTGCGAGGCGACCGTGTTGTAGTTGTAGAGCTGTTTCTCAGCGCCACACTCGTAAGCCGTTATGTCGTTGAAGAAGTCGATCCACAGCGGCTCGGTGGTCGACCCGGTCGGTGTCAGGAACGTGTTGTACTCAATATACTCGCCGTAATTCTTAAACGAAACGCCGGCCGTTGCAGCCTGGTCCCACAGGTGCCCCTTCTTCTGGTATGCAAGCGCTTCGCCGCCGTTGGAGGGGTAGTCGCGGAGCCAGTCTGGCGACTGGATGTCGTCCGAGTAAGGAGCCATGGCTTGGACGATCCAGTTGTGACCGTCGGCCGACTGGCGGCTCGGGTCGTAGAAGTTGTCCAAAAGCGGGAAGCGCTCCACCAACGCGTGCGCGTTCGGCGTGACCGGGGTGCCCCCCGCTGCGGTGCCGACGCCGAAGACCGCCAGGGTAGGTTCGCCGTTGCCGCCGGCCACGTCGCCCAGGATCTGATCGTAGGTGCGGTTCTCACGGATGATCACGAAGACGTGCTTGATCAGCGAGGGACTGCCGATCTTGGCCGGGATTGCGACCGGCGCCGCCTTCGGGTTGCCACCGGAGGCAGACTCGATATTCTCCGTGAGATCCCAGTGGTTGTTCCGCGAGACCTGCAACGTCATCGCCGACAGGGTCGAGCTCGCAATGGGAACGGGAACCATGCTCACGGTGCCGAGGTCCTGGTGGGTGTTCAAGTCGGTCACGCTGTAATACGTAGCGTATGAGTTTTCGGACGTATTCGTCGGAGGCGGCGCCACACCGAAGCCCGTGGTGCCGATGCCCTTGTCATTGGCAACGAGCAGCACGCCGTCCGCCGCGTCCAGCGCAACCGAGCTCGGCGCATAGCCCACCGGGATCATTCCCAGGACCTGGTCGGCGTTGAGGTTGACCACGGCAACCGCGTTGGCATTGTAAAGCGCGACGTAGGCAATGTTGTTCACAGCATCGACGGCGATCGAGTTCGGTCCCGCACCATAGGCCCGACTGTTTTCGCCGGGCACGCCGATCGGCAGCCCAAGGTTGATCGTTGTCGTAACCGTGTTCGTGGTCGTGTCGATCACCGAGATGCTGTCGCTATAGGCATTTGCGACCAGGAGGTACTTCCCCCAAAGCGCCATGCCCGTCGGGTGCAGACCGACCGCAATGTTGCCGGTGACCGCGAACGTGGACAGGTTCACCACGGAAACGGTGCCGGTGGCCGTGGCGCCAGTCGGATTCACGGCGACGACCGGGGTGCCGTTCGAGTATCCCTGGAAGTCAGTCGCTTTAGCAATTCGTCCGCCTTCGTTGGAGACGTAGGCGGTAGTACCATCCGGCGAGATCACGACGCTGTGTGGGACGTTACCGACGCGGATCTCCGCACCCTCCGTTGGTGTCGCCGCGGTCAGGTTGATCTGGGTCAGCGTATCGTTGTTGTCCAGCACCACGTAAGCAGTCTTGGAATCCGACGAGATCGCGATGCCGGTCGGATAGGCAGTGTATGCCTCATCCGACACAACCGAGACGGTCTGGCCGCAGGGGATTTCAATGCTGCCTGTGGTCCCCGGAGGGCTGTTCGGGAAGCAGGTCACGGTGGTCAGATAGCCGCCGGAGTTGACGTCCAGCGAAACGGCGACTTCGGCGTAGTTTGAGAGCAAGCCCGTCGTCGGATTGACGCTGGCGATGGCCACGTAGCCTGCCTTTGCCCCGAAGCCGCCGTCTTGGCTAAAGAGCAGGTACTGGCCATTCGGCGTGTAGGTGATGCCGGTGGAGCTGCCGCTCTTGGTGACGGACGGACTGTAGGTCTGCAGGACAGCGCCGGTCTGGGTGTTGAAAACGGTAACGGCCTGTGGGGCGCCCATCTGAAGCACTGCGGCGGTGTGCGTGCTGGTATTCGGGTTCACCGCGACCGCCTTGGCCCGGGTCGTGATGCCGAGGTAGACCTGGGTGCCGGCCGGGGTGATGATGTCGCCATTACTGACGACCCACGGTTCGGGCAAAGTCGACGGGTAGTTCGGGCCCTGCGACCCGTTCTGGTTCTCGCCTACCACGTAGGTCGGGAACGGCACGGATTGACCCAGGAGCGCCGAAACGCTCAGCCCTGTCGCCAGCAGGCCGGCGAGCAGATGCGAAGGGTTAATCCAGAATTGAACGCGAGAAGTCTTCTCGGACATGAATCGTTTTTCCTCTCTTTCTCTTCGATTGCCAGATGTAGCCAGGGTAAAGCTGCGAAAACTAGCAGGCTTAGTATATAGCCGCGAAATGACGCCAGCGTTACAGGAAAATATCAGTTTTGTAATTCGCCGCCCGCGCTTGATTGCGCCGATACAGTTCCACGGCCGGGCTTCGTATCTTTTTGCGATGCGCGCAACGAACGGCGGCAGGAGTTTTAATCGCCACCTCACTCATTTGCGCGATTTCCACTCCGGGCGAATCACGCACCATTCGGAGAATGCTGGGCCCCGAGATACGTGTGCTGGGAAGCCGCAGCCACGACGCGTGCCCAGGATGGATCGCATGCACATGCGTCATTTCGGCGACGGGCTTGCTTTAACGCGTATGGCGGGCGAGAGCGCACGCCTTACTCTCTGCGTTCCCCGTAATCGCGGCTAAAATAGTGGCCATGGAACTGACGACGGTTCGCCTGGAGATCCCCGAAGGCGGCAACGTGATCCTGGGGCAGACCCACTTCATCAAGTCCGTGGAAGATCTGTACGAGGCACTGGTCAACACCGTGCCGCAAATGAAGTTTGGGATCGCCTTCAATGAAGCCTCCGGGCCGTGTCTTACGCGCGTGGATGGCAATGACGAGTCCCTGAAGGCGCTGGCTGCGCGCAATGCCACCGCGATTGCCGCTGGGCACGTGTTCGTCATCGCCCTGCTCAATGGCTACCCCATCAACGTGCTGGGGCGCATCAAAGATGTGCCCGAAGTGTGCTCCATCTTTTGCGCCACCGCCAATCCGGTCGAGGTAGTGGTGGCCGAAACGGAGCAGGGCCGCGGCATTCTCGGGGTGATCGACGGCTTCCCGCCCAGAGGCGTCGAGACCGATGCCGACGCCGGCATACGCCGCGATTTCCTGCGCAAGATCGGCTACAAGCGGTGAACTGGCGCGAGAAATTGCGCGCAGGCGTGGTGATCCCCGCACATCCGCTGGCGCTGACCTCGGCGCGGAAGCTGGATGAGCGGCGCCAGCGGGCCTTGACGCGCTACTACCTGGCCGCGGGCGCGGGTGGAGTTGCGGTCGGCGTGCACACCACGCAGTTTGAAATCCGCGATCCACGTTTCGGGTTGTTCGAACCGGTGCTCGAACTGGCCGCGGAGGAACTGCGCGGTGCGGATGCGATCCAGGTCGCGGGCATCGTGGGAGCCACGCCGCAGGCTGTACGCGAGGCTGAGCTCGCCGCGCGCCATGGCTACCACGCGGGCCTGCTGAGCCTGGGCGCGCTCGCCGACGCGACCATTCCGGAGCTGCTGGCGCATGCGCGCGAGGTCGCCGAAGTCATTCCGCTGTTCGGCTTCTATCTTCAGCCTGCGGTTGGCGGCAGGATTCTACCGTATCGGTTCTGGCGGGAGTTCGTTGAGATACCGGAGGTCGCGGCCATCAAGATCGCGCCGTTTAATCGTTACCAGACGCTGGACGTGCTGCGCGCGGTCGCGGAATCCGGGCGCGCGGACGAGATCGCGCTTTACACCGGCAATGACGATAGCATCGTGACCGATCTGCTGACGCCGTTCCGCTTTGGCGAACGCACCTTGCGCATGGCGGGCGGGCTGTTGGGACAGTGGGCTGTGTGGACTCTGTGCGCCGTGAGGTTGCTGGAGCGCATCCACGCGGAAGGGCGGGGCGAAGGGCCGCGGGCGCCATCCTGGCTGACGCTGGCTGCGGAAATCACGGACGCTAACGGGGCGTTGTTCGACGCCGCGAATCGGTTCCGCGGCTCGATTGCCGGCATTCACGAAGTGCTTCGCCGGCAGGGGCTGCTGCTGGGCCGGTGGCGCCTCAAGCCGGACGAGGATCTTTCTCCAGGTCAAGAGGCGGAGATCGACCGGGTCTGCCGCGCGTATCCGCACCTGAACGACGATGATTTTGTCCGGGAGCACTTGGATGGGTGGCTGAGATAAAAGCGGGGGCAACCGCCGATGCACGCCGATATTAGCGCACGGATAGGGAACCACAGATGGACGCAGATAAACACGGATGAAACCGCTTTCGTGCCGGAGCGGTAGGACGTTGGCAGGCGAAAGCGCCTGCCCCACCGCCAGTGGAACCACAGATGGACACAGATAAACACGGATGAAACCGCCTTGGCAGGCGAAAGTGCCTGGCGAAAGCGCCGGCCCCACCGTCACTCGCCGGTTGTGTGCTGGCATTTGCCGAAAAACACAGGACTTAGATTCGGCTGGCAGGCTAACCTACGATCAGGGAGACCAGATATGGACGACCAGAATCGCAATCCCAGTGACGGCAGTATAACTCCCGGATTGATCTTCGGGCTGGCGGTTATCGCTGTCGGTGTGCTCTTTCTGCTGGACAACTTCGGATTCCCGGTTGGGGTGGTCTGGAGTTACTGGCCCGTGATCCTGATTGCGATCGGACTGGCCAAAGTGGTGGATTCGCAAGACACACCCGGACGCACTGGCGGCGCGATCATCATGCTTTTCGGCGTCATCATGATTGCCGATAAGATCCATTTGCCTTTCATGCGCGACGTCAGTCTCTGGAGTCTCTGGCCTCTGGCGTTGATCGCTTTCGGAGTGATGTTGTTCTGGGGCGCGCTGGAGGGCAAGAACGTGGTTGGTGGATTGGGTGGATGGAGCGGTTCCCGGTCGCCGGACCGAATCAACACGATTTCTATTTTTGGCGGTTGCAACCGAAAGGTGACCGGCGAGTTCAAAGGCGCCGATCTGCTGGCGATTTTCGGGGGCGGCGGGCTGGATCTGCGGAACGCGACGATGTCCGGCGACGAGGCCGTGGTCAATGTCAACGCCGTTTTCGGCGGGTTCGAGATACGGGCTCCGGAAACCTGGCAGGTACAAGTGGCGGTGACCGGCGTGTTCGGCGGGAGCGACGACAAATCGCACCAGCCGGATCCGAGGCTGGTGCCGAATCCCAAGAGGCTCCTCATTCGCGGCTCCACTATTTTCGGGGGACTCGGCGTAAAAAACTAAAGCATCCCGATGCACCCACTTCTTGTTTCCGGGGCCGCGCTAGCGATCTACCTGGCCGGCTGGGTGCCGCTGACCGCATTGCTGGTGTACGTACTGGAGGCCTCGGGCAACCTGGGCTGGGGAGCCAGCGCGGCGATCGTGGCGCCGGCCTGCATAGTCTACGCGTTCGTGTGCCTGTCGCCCTGGTATGTGGTGCGCATGCTGCCGCTGGGAACGGCCGGAGTGCCGCGCATTCTGCTGACCAATTTCTCGGCGGCGATCGCGGGCAGCATCCTGTTGGTGTCGATCGCCCGGGCCATGGCGGTAGCGCTCACCCGCGTGGCCCCCGGGCTGCGTCCGGACCTGCTGGCACCTTCCATCGACCAGCGCTTCCGGCCGCACACCCCGCTGCTGTTCGGCATGGGAGTGATGCTGTACCTGCTCTCGGCCGGGGTGCATTACATCATGGCGTCGGCGGAGGAATCGCGGGAAGCGCTGGAGCGCGAGATGCAGGCGCTGGTGGTGGCGCGCGACTCGGAACTGAAGGCGCTGAAGGCCCAGATCAATCCGCATTTCCTGTTCAACAGCCTGAATTCGATCAGCGCGCTAACGGGCGTCGACGCGGGGAGGGCACGCGAGATGTGCGTGCGGCTTTCCGATTTCCTGCGCAGCAGCCTGCGCATGGGCGAGCGCGAGGCGGTGCCGCTCCGGGAGGAACTGGCGCTGGCGCACAGCTATTTGGGAGTGGAGCAGGTGCGCTTCGGAGAGCGACTGCGCGTGGAGGAGCAGATCGAACCGGGTTGCGAAGCCTGCCTGGTGCCGCCGCTGCTGCTGCAACCGCTGGTGGAGAACGCCGTCAAGCATGGCATTGCCAGCCTGGTGGAAGGCGGCACAATTCGACTCGCGGCGCGGCTGCAGGAGACCGCGCTGCTGCTCGCCGTGGAGAATCCGTTCGATCCGGAAGGCGCGGTGGCGCGCAAAAACGGCCTGGGGCTGCAGATCGTGCGGCGGCGTTTGCTGGCGCGCTATGGCGACCGCGCGGATATGATCACCGAGAGCGGGGAGAACCGTTACAGGGTCGAGATTGTGCTGCCGCGGGAGACGGAGGAATCGGCGGCGGGAGGTTGAGATGCGCCGGAGGGGACATTTGGCGGGCGCCGCCGCGCGGGAATCGCGCTAGGACGCGTGTGAGAGGAAATATGCCGAACGATCTCGGGTTTCTAAATGGGGAAACGGCTTGGCTGTGCGGATCCCCCAGGGGATCGCGAAAGGGGCTCGCCTCGCGGAAGGCGATCGGCTGACGCTCGACGTTGCAACAGACGGCAGTATCGTGTTGCGATCGGCCCGCCGGAAGTACGAGTTGCGGCAACTGGTGTCGCGAATCACCGCGAGGAACCGGCATTCGGAAACAACCTGGGGACTGCCGGCGTAGAGACGCCAAAACAGCCAACGGTCTAGCTGCCCAACGTTCAGGAGCTTGACCACATACTGCCGGAATTCGCCGGTTTCAATCAACTCGCGAGGGTGGTCGATTTCGGCCGTGACCCTCGGTTCAGCACGAACGGTTGCAAGAACCGGGCTAAATCGACGCCCACGTGCGGGTCACTCCAGGTACCGTTCCAGCCCGGCGCCGCCGCATGACGCTCCTTCATCCATGCGAGTAGCTCATCGTGTTCGATCAAAAACCAAATGCGCCCCGGTATCTCGCCTGCCGGATCGGGGAACAGCATCCAAACTTGGTGGCCGCCATACCGGGACCAGTCAATCATAGGCCGTGCTTTCATCTGCACCGGACGCAGTTCGCCATCTGGGGCGCGAACCACTAGATCCTCACCCGGATACGTCGGCTTCCGGGCGATACACCCGGTAGCCGTGACGAATCAAGATGGCGGTTGCCTCCGCCCGATTTGCGGCTTCGATCTCGTTGGCAGTTATGGGCATCATGTCTTATCTCATGGCGCGAACAATCGACCTTGGAAACACTCTGTGGCTAGTACGCGTGCACTTCCTCCATGCGCTGACGGCGGACTTTGATTTTGCTTTCGTTCTTGCGGGCTGCCGCGAGGTCATAGGCAAGCTGCATCCGCAACCACGTCTCTGGCGTGCTGCCAAATGCTTTGGTCAGCCGGATAGCCATCTCCGGGCTGATACCGGACTTGCCGTTGACGACGTTATTCAGTGCCTGTCTGGTGACGCCAAGTACCTTGGCTCCTGCGCTCACGGACAGGCCCAAAGGTTCGAGGCAATCGTGCCGGACAATGAGGCCGGGGTGCACGGGGTTTTTCATGGGCATGGTGTTTTTGCTCTTTCCTAATGGTAGTCGACCAGTTCGACGTCAAATGCGTCATCCCCTTCGAAGCGGAATATAATGCGCCAGTTGGCCCTTACCGTCACGGACCAGAACCCCTTCAGATCGCCTTTGAGCGGGTGCAAGCGATACCGGGGGATATCGAGGCTTGCGGCGTGGCGGCGTCGTCGAGAACGGTGAGGATGCGTTCAACCGTTTCCAAGAGGTCCGAGCGTGTCCCGCTACGGTCGTCGCGTTCAGATAGTCGTTTCAGGCCGCGATGTTGAAGCTCACACAAGGCGGTTGCATCGAGGCTGCGCCGAGGCGGCACAGAAGGCGCGTTCTCCCCGACATGTGGTGAGCCGTCCGACGATTGAGACCGCGGACGCGCGTTTGGCTGCTCACCGCCGCTGCCGCTCCAGCTCCTCCAGCAGCGCGGAAAGCTGCGGCGCCGCGTCCGCCTGTCCGCCGAAGCGCAGCGCGTTGTACGCGGAAGTGAACTGGAGCACCAGTATGCCCACCTCGGAGGGCGGCAGCGAGCAGGCAAATTCGTAGGGCGTGAACCATTCCGGCTTCTGATAGCCGCGCCGCTTCAGGAGCTTCAGCATGCGGTGGTAGAGCAGCGTGGCATCCGCGACGCTGGCTTGCCCGCGGCGCAGTCGCCACACTCCCAGACGCATGCGCCCCAAATGCCAGAGCTTCGGCGCAAACCATGCGCCCAGTACGCCGGCGGCCAGCGCGAGCAGCGACCAGAGGCCGTAGTTGAGAAGCCAGGATTGCGCGCGCGGCTTCCAGTACGCCGCCAGATCGATCATGCGGTCGAGCCAGTGCACTCCCACGCGGCGGCTGGCTTGTTCCATGCGATCGGCCAGCGTCGCCTGGTGGCCGAGGTCGTAGCTGACCACCCACTCCTGCCAGAAAGTCTCAGCCGCATCCGCATAGAGAGCGAGCTTCGTGAGCAGCGAACCGGCGCCCGGATTAGGATCCGGCGGCGTGGGATCGAAGGTCACCCAGCCGCGCCCGGGAAGCCAGGCCTCCACCCAACTGTGCGCATCGGAAGCGCGTATGACGTAGAGTTCGGTCAGCGGATTCCAAATGCCGCTCTGGAAGCCCGTCACCAGGCGCGACGGAATACCCAGGGTGCGCAGCATCACCGCCATGGCTGATGCGAAGTACTCGCAGTGGCCCTTCTTGCGCTCGAACAGGAAATAAGCCAGCGGGTCGGGCACTTTGCGGGAGGGCAATTCCAGCGTGTAGCCATAGCCGCGGCGCAGGTGTTGCTCGACAGCCCGGCTGCGATCCGCGTCGGAGTTCAAACCCTGGGCCACCTGGTGCGCCAGCTCCGGGATGCGCCGGTCCAGCAGGCCCGGCAATTGCAGGTAGCGACGCCTCTGCGGGCCGCTCAGGAAATCGTCCGCCACGGCCGCCGAGTCGGGTCCTCCCAGAAAGCTGTAGACATCGTAGAAGAAGCCCTCCGCGAGCGGGTGTCCCAGCCGGAAAGTGCCGTCGCCGGTGGAGAGCAGCGTGGCTTGCCGGATGTAGACCGTCTCCGGGACGCCGGCAAAGAACAAGACGTCCGAATCGATTCCATTCACGTTGACGCGGTAGTTCAGACGCCGCCCCGGGCGCCTGAGCTGCTCATCGCCCGCGAGCTGGAGGCGTCCGCCTTTTTCGGCGGGCATCTCGCGCAGGTTGCCGGCGGACTCAAACCATGACGTGCCGTTGAAATCGCTCAGCGCCGCGCCGCGCCATTTCAAGTTGGGTGGAATCGAGCCCCGGTAAGACCACACGTGCATCACCGGGCGCGAGGTAGTCTTGATCTCGCCGATCTCGCCGAGCGTGACCTGGTTGGAGAATCCCGGCAAATAGAAGCGCTTGTTCACCAGGCGGCGGAACGCGGCATCGGCCGTGCGCGGCAGCATGAAGAACAGCCCGGCGGTGAGCGCCAGAATGCCGAACGTGATAACGGCCGTCAGCGCCGCCAGGCGCGGATGAAACCGGCGCAATCCGCTGCGCGCCACCGTTTGTGGCTTCTGCATGGAGCGGCGGATTTCCGAGCTGGTGAAGGCGGCCATGGCGAACAGCAGATACAGCGCCAGGAAGAAGAAGAAATTCGAATTGCTGGAAAGAATGGCCGCGGCGAGCAGTTCCAGAAACGCGATGGTGGCCATGAAGAAGTAATCGCGGTTGGTGCGCGAGGTGAGGATCTGGATGACCGCGAGGAAGAACACCAGGTGCACGGTGGATTCGATGAAGGCGCGCGAGAGGAACAGATAGTCCAGCGGGAAGAATCCCACATAGACGAGCGTCAGCGCGGCCACCAGCGTGGGGGAGAGGGATAAGCGCAACACTCCGGCGATCATCAGCGCGCGCAGCAGCAGTCCGGCGCCCGTCAGGACGATGGTGGGCTTATCCAGATATCCGGAGCCGGCCACGGCCAGATAGCCGCTGACCACCAGGCCCCACAAGGCGAACTGAAAGAAGCGTTCGACCGAAACCGCCGCATTCGCGACCGGGCGGGGCATGCTTCCATTGTAGCTGGGCGGCGTGGCATTGCCGGCCAACGGCCCGGGCATTGGCAGGCGAAAGCGCCTGCCCCACCTGCCCCACCGTTCTCCAGTTCGGGTTGGCAGGCGAAAGCGCCTGCCCCACCTGCCCCGCTATGTAATAGGAGGCTGATACATGCTGGGCATGCGCCAGATGCGGTAATTTTGCGGCGCCTCGATGTTCAGGACTTCCGTGCCAGTGTCCGTGCCCGCCGTGGGTACGATTTCTTCAATGTAGCTCACGAAAGTCAGCGTATGGGTAAGGAATACGTCTGACGGGAGGAAGGAATAATTGCCGTTGGACAGCAACTGAGCGCTGCCATCCCCGAACGACTGGTATCCCATATCCTGACTCAACACCGGCGAAATCGTCAGGGTGGCCTCGTCGATATTGAGGGCCATGCCTCGGCTGTTGCCGCTGCCCACGCCCGGCATGCATCCAGTTGAGACAGTTGGCTGAGACCACCGCGTATTGCCGTTATCGAACACCGTAATAGGCCCAGCGCCGCTGTTTTCAATACCGAATTCGTGCTGATGCGAGAACCAAGGCCAGGGATCGTTATAAGTGTTGGTGAAAGAGAAGTCTCCGCACGGCCCCATGCGCCACAGGATATTTCCTGTACCC
>Ga0181523_10000145_pt1 | contig 75343 bp, 83 predicted proteins | sample PEATcosm2014_Bin_43_FD_119752 | JGI IMG/M metagenome (GOLD analysis project Ga0181523, IMG submission 119752) | Peatland microbial communities from MTU Mesocosm Facility, Houghton, MI, USA - PEATcosm2014_Bin05_30_metaG | ecosystem: Environmental > Terrestrial > Soil > Wetlands > Peat | place... | reverse complement strand
CTGCGCGCGCGCCGCATTGAGCTGAGCCTCGGCGCTGTCAAAGGCGGCCTTCTTCTCTTCGCGTTCCTGTTCCGAGACCACGCCCTTGGGCGAATCGCGCCAGCGCTCGTAGGTCGTCGTGGCAAGCACAGCCTCGGCGTCGCGGACGCGGACCTGGGCTTCGGCAGCATTGAGCTGCGCGCGCGTGGCGACAAGTTGCGCGTCGAGCTCGGGCGTATCGATGATGGCCAGCGTCTGCCCCTGGCGCACATGATCGCCGATATCGCTGTACCAGTTCGCGACGTAGCCGTTGACCCGCGCGTAGATGGTGGCCTCGAACCAGGCGGCGGTCTCGCCCGGCAGCGTTAGCGTGCGCCCGCCCATGCCGCCGCGCACGGCAGTCACGCTGACGAGGGGCCGGCGCGCGGCATCGGCAACGGAGGCGGCCGCAAGTTCGTGGCGCTCTCGCGACTTCACCCAGTACACCAGCGCAAAGCCGACCAGCAATGCAAGCGCCACGATGACAGCAAACCGCCGCAGTTTTCGTCCTGTTTCCGGCGAAAAATCGGTCGACGTCCGGCCCTCACCGGAAGCGTGTGCCACCGGACTCTGGGGCGCGCCCGCCCCGCCATCCGCGCCAAGCTCGTCGTGCGGGGTTTTCGAATCACGTGCGCTCACTGCATGCCCCTCGTCGGATGAGGATAGGACGGCTCCGGCACCAAGCCGGAGGGCCGGCGCCGCAGCAGCCGATACATGGTCGGGACGAAGACCAGGGTTGCGAATGTCGCGAACAGCAGACCGCCGATCACGGCCCGTGCAAGCGGGGCATTTTGTTCCCCGCCCTCGCCGACGCCAAATGCCATGGGGACCATGCCCAGGATCATCGCTCCGGCCGTCATCAGCACCGGTCGCAGGCGGGTATAGCCGGCGGTGACCGCGGCGACCATGGAATCGTCGCCCGCAGCCGTGCGCTGGTTGGCAAAGGTCACGACAAGGATGCTGTTTGCCGTTGTCAGCCCGATGCACATCAGCGTGCCCATCAGGGCCGGCACGCTCAAGTGGGTCTGGGTGAGAAACAATATCCACATGACGCCGCCCAGGGCGAAGGGAACCGCCATCAGGACGATGAGCGGATCGATCCAGCTCTGGAAATTGATCACCAGGAACAGATACACCAGCACCACGGCAAGCGCAATGCCGGTGAAAAGTCCGGCGTAGCTCTCGCGCATGGTCTCGACCTGGCCCGAAAGTACGACGGAAATCGCCTTTTCCGGCGCTGGCCGGTCGGCCTCCAGCACACGCGTGATTTCGCGCGCCGCCGATTCGAGATCGCGCCCCTGGACATCGGCATGGACGTCGAACACCGGGCGGATGTTGAACTGCGATACGACCATTGGCACTCGGGCGCGGCCAAATTTCGAGATGTTCATGAGCAGTTGGCGCTGGTCGCCGCCGCTTTCGGCGCTGACCGGCACCGTCCACAGGTCCTGCGCGGACTCGATCTGGTAGGTCGGCACCTGCACCACGAGCGGGTAGCTGACGCTGTTGCGCGGATCGACCCAGAAGTTGGGTGCGATCTGGGCGCTGGAATTGGTCGCCACCAGGACGCTGTTGGCCGTGGCCTGCTGGCTCGCACCGACCTCGGTGGCCAAGGCGCGGTCGACGTCGACCGTCAGCGCCGGTGCGTCCGGTACCTGGAAGACGTGCGAATCGACGATTCCCGGAATCTGCTTGAGATCGCGCGCGATGCGGGCCGCCAGCGCGTAGGTCTCGTTGCTGTCATACCCGGAAATGCGCACGTCGATCGGCGCCGGTTGTCCGAAGTTGAGCACCTGGTCGACGATGTCGGCCGGCTGGAAGAAGAACTGCAGATCCGGGAAGCGTTCCGGCAACTCCCGCCGCAGCTGCGCCACGAAGCCAGCTGTAGGTCGATGCTTTTTGTTGAGCGATATGAGGATTTCGCCATCCATCGGCCCGACCGTGGCCGTATCGCTGAGCGCGATGTTGATGCCGCTGTAGGGAAGCCCGATGTTGTCCAGGATGACGGCAACCTGATCGGCGCCCACGATCTTGCGGATTTCGCCTTCGACTCGCGAGAAATACTCCTGCGTCCTTTCGAGGCGAGTTCCCGGCGGCGCGCGCACGTGCAAGCGCATCTGGCCGGCGTCGACCTGCGGGAAGAAGTCGCGTCCCAGCGACGGGAACAGCATCAGCGAGCACAGCATCAGCGCCACGAAAAAACCGATCGTCAGGCCCGGTTTCCGTAGGACCCAGGACACTGCGTTGCGATAGGCTTCGCGAAAGCGGGAAAAGCCCTTCTCGAATCCGAGATGGATCGCGAAAAACGCTCCGACAAGCTGGCGCGCCGCCGATCCGGTCGCAATCTGCGCCCGGACCGCCAAGCGCCCGTGCCCATCGAACTTCGAACGCATGAGGTACTTGAACAGCAGCGGCACCAGGGTGAAGGACAGTGCCAGGCTCGCGAGCAGGGACACGCACACCGACACCGAGAGCGGCGAGAAAAGATATTTAGCCGTGCCCTGCAACAGGAACACCGGTACGAACACGATACAGATGCAAAAAGTGGAAAGGACCGTGGGAAGGCCGACTTCCCCGGTGCCGTTCAAGATCGCAGTCTGCAACGGTTCCCCCAGGCCCACGTGGCGTTCGATGTTCTCGATGACCACCGTGCCGTTGTCCACGAGTATGCCGACCGCCAGCGCGAATCCCCCCAGCGTCATCGTGTTGAGCGTACTGCCGCCCACGTACATCAGGAGGACCGCCGTGATGATCGACAGCGGGATCGCCGCCAGGATGATGAGCGTCAGGCGCCAATTGCCAAGAAAAAGCAGGATCATCAGCGCGGTCAATCCCGCCGCCATCAGCCCACCCATCAGCACGCTGTTGAGCGCGGCCTTGACGAAGATCGATTGGTCGAACACCGGCTTGATCGATACGCCCGCCGGCATCACGCGCTCGATATCGGGCAGTACCGCGCGGATGCCATCGATGACGGCGAGCGTCGAAACCCCGCCGGTCTTGCGGATCGTCATCAGGGCCCCGAGCGAGCCATTTACCGAGACGGAGTTGGTCTGCACCTGGAAGCCGTCGTGCACGCGTGCAACGTCGCGCATAAAGACTGTCCTGCCCGCGACTTCACGTATGGGAAATGCGTTGATGGTCTCGATCACGTCCGGACTGTTGTTCATCGACAGCATGTAGTCCTTGGCGCCGATCTTCACGTCGCCGGCGGGCAGGATGACGTTCTGGCGCAGCAATGCCAGGCTCACGTCGGTCGGCGAGAGGCCGCGCGACTGCAGGGCACGCGAATCGAGGTCCGCCATGATCACCCGCGGCTTGCCACCATAGGGATAGGGAACCTCGGCGCCGTGGACCACCGCAAGGGCCGGACGGATGATGTTCTGGCCCAGATCGTTGAGCTTGGTGTCGGGTAGCGAGTCGCTGGCCAGGCTCAGCTGAATGATGGGAACGTCGGTCGCCCCGTAACGCAGCACCAAGGGCGGGGTGATATTGGGCGGCATGTACTTGAGGACGACCAGCGCGCTGCTCGCCAGCTGCGACACCGCGCGAGTGACATCGGCTCCCTCGTGCAGATAGACCTTCTCGACGCCAACGCCGTAGTAACTTGTGGCTTCGATGCGCGCAATGTCGTCGACCAGGGAAGCGAGTGCGCGCTCGTGCAGCGTGAGGATCCGGTTCTGCATATCCACCGGGGACATGCCGTTGTAGGTCCAGACCACGCTTACGACCGGAATATCGATCTCGGGAAAGATGTCGACTGGCATGCGCAGCGCGGCTCCCACGCCGAGCAGGCAGATCAGTATCAGCGCCGCGGGGACCGTGTAGGGCCGCTTCAGGACCAGGTCGACAATGGGCACGCTTGGGCTTCTCCGACAGCAAGCAAGTGAGGCAAGGAAAAATCGCCCATCCGCGGGTGGCTTGGTTGCAAAGGATATTGAATCACTATAGCGTCAGACACGGGTGTGCCCGTACGCGGATCGCATATTGACAAAATCGCGGATTTTCATGATTTCCCGGGTCGGGACGATGCTTGCCCGGTCTCCCGACTCGGTAACGGGCGTGGCATAGGGCCCGAAGTGGGGGCGCAATCGCCACAGACGCGCTATCGTATAACTGACTCCCGTAGGAGCGTCTCTCACGCCAACGCGAGTTCGAAGGCTGTCCATGTACCGGCCCGTCGTATACATCGTCGACGATGATCCCGCCGTGCGCAAGTCCCTGGCACTTTGGCTGGGATTTCGCAGTCTTGCCACGCGCGATTTCGACTCCGCCGAACCGTTCCTGGCCGCGGTCGATACCAGTTGTCAGGGATGCGCGATCGTGGACGTTCGCCTGGGCGGCATGGACGGACTGGAATTGCAGAAGCGACTGGCGGAACGACAGATCCAGCTCCCCTTGTTGTTTCTGACGGGACACGGCGACGTGCCGACGGCGCGCGCCGCCTTGAAGGCCGGCGCCTTCGATTTTCTCGAAAAGCCCGTCGACAATGACCGTCTGATCGAACTGGTAGCGGCGGCGCTGGCCAAGGACGAAGAGCGCTGGCAGAGCGTCATACAGGCTGAGCGAATGCACGAGCGCGTCGCACGATTGACCGCGCGCGAGCGCGAAGTCATGGAACAAGTGGTTGCCGGCCGGCATAACCGGGAAATTGCGCTTCAGATGGGCATCAGCGCACGAACCGTCGAGGTATACAAGGCACGCCTGATGGACAAACTCGACGTGCGGCGCATAGCCGACCTGATCCGGTTTGCAATGAAGAGCGAAATCGCGACCCCGTCCTCGGCGAGCCCAGAGGGCCCGCCGTCCGAGCACGATCAGAAGACCGCGCGCTGACCGGAGACGCATTCACCAATTCGAAACCGCAGGCGAAACAGGTCGGCGACGCGCCGCACCTGCAGTTTTTCCATCATCCGCAGGCGCTGGGCCTCCAGCGCCGCAAGGCTGAGACCAAACTCCTCGGCAATCTCGCGGCTCTGGCGACCGTCGGTGATGCGTTCAAACAGATCTTTTTCATGCCGTGTCAAGCTGCCAACTCTCGCGACTAGGGCATCGCGTTCGCGGTTGCGCGCCAGTTGATCCTGATCGCAGCGCAGCGCGACCTCCACCGCCTCCAGCAACTCGCCTTCGTCGATCGGCTTCTCGAGAAAATCGATCGCTCCTTGCAGCAGCGCCGTGCGCGCAAATTCCGCATCGGCGAGCGCGGTCATCAGCAAAACCGGGAGTCCCCGATTCTCGCGAAAAATTCGCGCCTGCAATGCCAGGCCCGACATTCCGGGCAAGCGCACGTCCACCAGAGCGCAGGCCGGCCTTTCGCGGACCGTCGCAGCGAGAAACTCTTCCGCGCTGGCGAACTCCTCGGTGCGAAGCCCGTGCAGGCACAACAGCAGCGAGAGAGAACTGCGCACTGCTGCGTCGTCCTCCACCAGCAAGACGCTGCCGGCCAGGGTCGCTACCGAATCCTTGCTGCTATGCATGGGCGCGCAGATCCAGGCAAAACGTGGTCATCTCGCGGTCGGCATCGAACCATAGCCGCCCGCCCTGGCGTTCCGTGATCGATCGCGAGAGCGCAAGACCCAGTCCCATCCCATTGGGCTTGCTGGTGACCAACGGCGTGAAGAGACGATTGCGTAGCTCCGCGGGTACCCCGGGCCCGGTGTCCTCAACGAGGATTCGTACCGTGGAGCAGTTGCTGCCGGGAACGCAAAATGCTTTCAGGTGAATCTGGCGCCAGGTAAGCCGGTCGGCAAGCGCATCGCAGGCATTGGCCACCAGGTTACCCAGTACCGCACCGATCTGCACCGCGTCCGCACACACCGGCGGCAGGCCCGGCTCGATGGTGGTGCGCCACTGGATATCGGCGCGAACCAGCCGGTCGCGCAGGTGCGCATGGATGCTATCGAACAAACGGGCCACATCCACGCGTTCCTCGCGCATGGAACCGGTACGGAAGAATTCCCGCATGCGCCGCAGGTACTGCCCGGCACGGGTGCTCTCTTGCAAGATCTGCTCCAGCGTCTGGACCAGCTTTTCGTGCTCCGCTTCGCCCCGTTCGGCAAGAACCTGGCTGGCACGGGCGTAGGTCCCCAGGGCGGACAGGGGTTGACTCAGATCGTGCGCCAGTGCGGCCGCGAGCTCCGCCGTCGAAGCGATGCGTTGCGCCTCGGCCAGCGCGTGGCTGCGCTCGCGCAGGTTGCGCTCGTGCTCTGCGATGCGATCGGACGATCGCTGGCGCTCGTCCGACAACGCACCCAAATACAGTGTTGAGATGGCCAGTGTCAGCATCAGCAGCTGGAATTCGAAGGCCGTCGCGGGCCGCGTCCCAATGGTGGTAAGTGCACCCAATAAACCGAGCTGCACCAACGGTATCGCCGTCGCGGCCCCGAGCAGCCCGTAGCGCATGGCTACGACGATCATCGGCAGGAACAACAGGTAGGACATCCGAAACTCGTCCAAAAGCCGGAGCCCGAAAACCAAAACAAGAAGTGCGCCCACGACGGTGATGAAGATCACGGTGTCCCGCACCGCAACAGACGCTCCCACGCGCGCCACCTGCGGCCGCCAGCAACCGGCCGCCCACTGCAGCAGAACGGGCGTCAGGGCCACCAAGCCGAGCAGGTTCGCGATGAACAGTCGCAAGAACAACACGGGCAGTGCCGCGGCCTCCAGCTCGGGCGCGGCGATCAGGCGCAGGGCATCGAATGCGGCGCCCACAATCGCCGCTGCCAAGGCAATCAACAGCAAAACATGCACGTCGCGTGGCCGAACCTCCGCGCCGCCCCAGTGGCTCCAGCGGCGCAGGCCCAGGCCAGCGCCGCAGTATGTTGCCGTCAATCCGATCGCCGCCAGTATCGATGCGACACCAAGGTGCGAACCCGGCGCAAGCGTCCACCCCGTCAGCACCGCCAGCAAGACAACCGGTGCATATGCAGGGCCCCCATAGGTGATCAGGGCCACGGCCAGCGCCGCATGCGGGCTCCAGGGCTGAACGCCAAAGCGGGCATGGGGAAAGAGGTTGACCGAATCGGTCAGCACGTAAGCGATCCAGAACATCGCCCCGAGCGCCAGCCGTGCGTTGCCGAAGCGCCTCGGCGGCGCCGCCCGTTCCGTCGCACCTACGCTGGGCGCAGTACCGGAGCCAAGCGTTTCTGCCGGGGGAATCGATTCGCTGTTGGAGCTCATAGGAATAAAGAAATAACAAATTTCCCCGGCAAACGCAGCCGGGGTCAGCGTATGGTATTCCCGTACGGGCACAAACCGAGGCTGGGCGGGAACCCTTTGCGTACATTCTCGAGGTCGGAGGTACGGCGATTGTGCCGCCTCCGGCATATCTGCAGCAAAAGTCCCGTTCCCCCTGCACCATTCTGTGTTTTCCGCCGGCTGCAGAAAACGCACAGGGGATATTTTTCATGGCGCCTTCAACACCGTGCCGGCCCTTTCCAAGGCACAGCATCCGCGGGAATCGCAATGCGCACGCATTGCGTACGCACGCACCAATCCTCGAACTGCGCGAGGATGCAATCGAGCATCCTCACCGCCTCGGCGCGCACCGCCAACGGAAGGTCCAAGCCGGTACAACCCGGGTTTCGAGCGCACGACCGTACGTGCAAGCCTGCAGACCTTTCCATCATCGGCGGCGGCCGGGAACCGAATTTGCCGTTCTTTCCACGGTATGTCCCTCACCTGGAAACATTGCAGATCCGACTCTGAATTTGCCGCCCAAATACCGCGTCATCGTGGCGGGAATCGGCCGTTTGCCAAGGGCGAAAACGGGCCCACGTAGGCGACGACGACACCTACCGGATCTGAATGCGCGTCAGCTCTTCACCTTGCGGGTCGACGACGTGCACCGCGCAAGCGATGCATGGGTCAAAACTCCGGCAACAGACTCAATCCGATCGTGCCGCCATCGCGGAAGATGGCGCCGCCCGTCGTGTGCGACGCTGCGAGCCGTTCGATCGCAAGCGGGCCGGCCGCATCGTCGCAAAGCAGTCGATTGCCCAAGCCGAGCACCAGCACCTCCCTATTGCGTGCATGCATTTCTCGCTGTCCTTACAAAGTTGACGCGGCGACAGGTCGTAGCTCAGTAGTCGTCGCCAATGTTCGGCTCCGGCGCCCTTGTCTCGGAGAGGAGTTCTTCGGCCTGCAGCGCGTTCTGCGCAAAGATCATCTTGAACTGCCCGCCGGCCGCGCCTTCTGCGGCGCGCAAGCGCCGGCACTCGATCGCGGCTCCCTTGTAGTCATCGAACACGCCAAGACCCGCGAGCCGCCGGACGGGCCCGAGTCGCTCGATCCGATAGACGAAGTACGGCACGGCAAAGCGTCCCCCTACCCGCCGCGCTCGGGCGATCGGACCCGACCGATCATCGAAATCGGAAAGCTAACCTCCGGGGCGGCCGCCCGTGCCGGCGCCCGCAGATAGTCGGGCATTTCAGGGGCGACTACGTGGGCAGCCTGCATCAGCTTTGCGATAAGCACCTGGATCTGGTCCGAGCACCACTCCTCGCGGCAGGTGCTTGGCAAGAAGCGCAACTGCCGGACGCGATCGGGGACCTCTTCGGCGACAAGGACCTCGTCGGCGGCCAGCGCAGTCGAAAAGAATGGGCCGGCGATGAACCGGACGCGATGCCCACCGTTGACACCCCACTCCACGATAAAGACCCTGGCTCCTTCGGCCGTTTCGCCATCGTCGCCGAAGACGGGCACCGCGGCGAAAGCGCATCGTCCGCTGTCCTGGACATAGGCAAGCGCCTCATCGAAACTTAGCCGAGCGTCCGCAATGCTCATTGCTTTACCTTCTGCCGCCGTTGCGGGCTCCGCCGCCGCAAAATTTCCCATCGAGCCGGCCCCGTGCGCCGCGGCCACGCAAGGGTCCTACCGGAGTCATTTCCTTCGATTGGCATTGCCCGCACCCGCGCGCGTTATCCCAAGCGGCAGCTCGCGTGCCGGGCCAATCTCATAGCCATGACTGCACGACGCTGTGCGTGGTGACCAGGTCCACGAATCCGGCGTAGTCGATGAGCTCGACACCGTCGAGGATGCGTCCTTGCATTCCGCGCGCTTCAATGTCCGGCGCGAGCGCAAAGAACCGCAACTCTCGCGCCGAACGTCGAATTTGCTCCTGCACCGCCGATCCGGTCGTCGCGGCGTAGACGCCATCCTCGATGAGCAGCACCGCCGCGCCCGGCTGGGCAACACGCAGACAGCTTGCCAGACCTGTACACTCGAAGGGCGATTTGTTCACGATGTGAAGCATTGCGCGCATCCTCTCAGAAACTCAACACTACGTCCTGTTGCGCCATCAACTCGCCGAGCTGCTTTGCGTCTAGGACTTGCACCGGCACCAGCAGGCTGTCAGCGTCGAGCCCGCGCTGCTCCAGCGACTGGCGCTCCACGTACAACTTGTTGACGTCATAGTCATCGAGTGCACGAAACGTCGGCGAGAAATTCTTTATTTCCAGGCCGGTCGTCTTCTGCCCCTTGACCAGGACATAGACGCCGTCATCCAGGAAGGCCATGCTCACGTCCTGATCGAAGGTGGCCGCGATCAGTACGACCTCGAGCGCTTCGAGCGCGTAGATCGTACCGTGCGGCGCGCGCCGGTTCACTAGCATGAATTTCTTGGGGCCAGATTTCTTGCTCTGTACGGGTTCGACCATCGTCGTCTCCTTAGTCGCCAAACACGACCAGGCGGTCGGCCTTCATGCCCGACTCGATCAGCTGGCCCAGACCGGAAATCCGGAAGCCCGGGGCCAGGATCTGATCCTTGATGCCGCGGCGCAGCGCGGCGGCAACGCAGACGACCAGGTCGATCTTGAATTGCGCAGCCAACGACGACCAGCGGCTCGTGACGTTGCGGTCGTCCTGGGGCGGCTCGGTGAGACGATTCGCGGTGTTGACGCCATCGTGATAGAAGAAGACGCGTTCAACCGTATGCCCTTTCGCGAGCGCGGCTTTTGCGAATTGATATGCGCTGTCATTGGCCTGGTGCGTGTACGGCCCGGCGCTGACGAGTATCCCGATTTTCATTCCATCATTCCTGTGTGTTGCAATTGCCACTCAACAATGCCGGCACGCCGTGCCTTGCGGCACGCCCGCCGGCCCTGATCAAAACCGCATCGCCCAGGCCACGCCCAACGAAAATTCACTAAGCTTGATCGTTTCCGTGCCGCCCGCATTGGGCGGGCCTGCCGGCGGCGCGAACAGCGCGTTAAATAGCGACGAGCCCGTGACCGTCTTTGACGGCGCGTACATGTAGGCCATCGTCAGCTCCGATTTTGCGTTCACTGCGTACGTAAATCCGAGCGTGAAATGGTCCTGCACGACACCTGGTGCAAGGATATTGAACGTAACGTCGCGCGGCTGGATTGGGTTCTGGCTCCAGTTGTAGCCGGCCCGCACGATCCAGCTGGGATTGACCGTGTACTCGACGCCAAGCTTGCCGACGTTGATATCCTGCCAGCCGAACCCCGGGCCGTTGGCAGCGCCGAGCGGAGCCTGGTTGGTACTCGGATTTCCGACCGAGCTAACGCTGTTGTAGTAGATGCGCTCGTAGTCCAGGGCGATCGTCCAGGCCGTGCTCGGGTGCAAGGACGCGCCGATCGCAAAATTGGAGGGAATATCGAATCCGCCCTGGTCGGCAAACAGCCCCTTGTACCGGTCGAACTTGCGCATCGAGATCTTGCTCGCATACGTCGCTCCGATCGACACCAGCGGGGACAGGCGGCCGAGGTAACCGATGCGCACTCCCGCGCCGGTCGAAGACGCGTCGCCATTGTTGGTCAGGTTCGCCGGGGCGCTGCTCAACGGGGCAAAAGACTGTACCCCGACAATCGAGAATCGCTGGTACGCCAGCAGCGGCGCGACTCCGACGGCGTGGTCGGGCGCCAGCTTGTACGCCAAGGTCGGTGCGACGATCAGCTGGCTGAGATTGACCCCGAGCCGCCCCTGGCCGCAGAGCATGTTCGCCGGGACAAACGTCCCCGAGGGTGTGGGGCACTGGAAATTGCCCTGGGGGTAATCGGTATTCATGCCGCCGTTGCCGAACACCGTGACGCCGAGCGAGAGGTTCGGCTGCATCATCTGGTTGTAGGCGATTTCCGGGATGTAGAAGTTCTTGCTGTCGCTGTTGACGTCGCCATTGAGCGGCGTGATGGCCGCGTCCGCGCGCGAGGCGCTACGCGTCGGGCTGAACCAGTCGAGCCCGATATCGAAGCGATTGCCCGCAAAAACCATTTCCGCCGGATTGTTGGCACCGCCAAAGCCGTCATCGGTACGCGTCACGCTCGCGCCTCCCATGCCCAGGGACTTCATTCCATAGCCATGGCTGAAATAGCCATCGGTTGCCCCGGCAAGCGATGGCACAAGCGCGCCAGCAACGATCACCCCCAGCAAGCTCTTCAACCGGCCGCGCCTGAGATGCCCCATCTATCCCTCCTGGTTTGTTTATTGGTAATTGATGTACGTGCCCGACGGTACCGGTCAGATGAACAGGCTCACGTCCGCCTTCTGCGCCATCGGCAGGAACTTGGTCGCGCCGCAGTATTCGGAGACCTCCGGTATGAATTCATCGCGACTGTAGCCAAACAGATCGACCGTCATCTGGCAGGCAATCAGGTTGACGCCGCTTTCGATGCAAAGGGCACGCAGGTCCGCGATACTGGCTACGCCGGTGTTCCGGATCGTCTGCTTCATAAGCCCCGTGGCGAGCGATTCGTATCCCGGCACGATCGACTGCACGGCGTTGGGGATGTTCCAGTTGAGCTTGCGCAACCATTGCGGGCCGAACGGCATTTTCATCGGCATACCCGGATTGCCGAGCGGACTCACCTTGAGCGTCGACAAATCGCGCCGCAGCAGGTTCAGGCCATAGAACGTGAAAAACATCGCAACGTCCCAGCCCAGCGCCGTTGCGGTCGAGGCAAGGATGAAAGGCGGGTACGCCCAGTCGAGCGTTCCCTTGGTCGCGATGATCGTCATCGACGGCGGCCCCTTGGGCTTGAGCTGCGCCAACCGCTCCTCGACCTTTTTTGCGACGATCTCGTCAACGCGCTTGGCGATCAACTCGTCGAGACCCGCCGGTTGGTCCACTGCGCCCATTTTTCGTCCCCTTCGCCTTTTGGTCCCGCCAACCGCTGGCACCCTCGCCGGCCGCTGTTGCTTCAGTTTCTGAGAAAAAACACGTATTCCTTGCCCAGTGTCTCCGACGACAGCAATTGATGCCCCGTCGCCTCGGCAAAGGCCTGCATATCGCTCACGGCTCCGGCGTCGGTCGCCACGATCTTGAGCACCTGGCCCGCCGTCATGCCGGCCAAGGTCTTTTTCGTCTTCACGATCGGCATCGGACAGGCGAGCCCGCGCGCGTCCAGTTCCTTGTCGAATTCCATGTCCGCTTTCTCCTCACATTTCAAAAAAGGTTCAGTTCGTCGTGGTAGCGCGCCCGATACAGGAGGCGCGGATATTCTGGGTCCTCGGAGTAGCCCGAGCGGTTGTGCAACACGTTGGCGCAAAGCAGCCCCATGCCCGGTCTCATCCGGGCCGTGAGCACAAATTGCGAGCTGGCCAAGATTGTCTCAAGGCATGCGACCGCGGCCCTAGTGCGGCCATCGTCCCGCCACCGGATGCTGCGCGTACGCGCGGTATAACGCATGTGCAGTCGTCCGCTGTCCGCATGGACACTGAAAACCGGCCCGGCCTGCTCCTCGCGGGCCACCCCCCGTTCGTCGAACCGGGCCGGAATCGTCATGGCATCGGGCGCCGACAGCGCGCGCACGTGGTCCGGGTCCTGGTCGCGCAGCAGCAGGTAAGCGAGCTCGTGATCCAGCAGGGCGTTTTCACCGCCCTCCACGGCGGGCCGCACGCAATGCAGGATCATCGACCGAACCCGCCGCTGTGGCGGGTTGTAATAGCCGTCGGTATGCCAGCTGATGGGACGATTGGAATACGGGATGAACTCGCCGCGCTCTGGCTGTGCGCTCAGCTCGATGCTGCTGATCCCGTCGTCGTCGGCCAGCCAGTTGCTATCCAAGCTGTGCAGACCGCATTGCCGGCCGACCGACCGCGGGATGTCCTTGTCGGCTGCCTCGATCCGACTCGCATATATGGCCATGTTGGCGCGCCGGCACCGGTCGGCCAGCGCGGAGCGCTCCGCGCGACTCAAGCTTCGCGGATCGCGAACCTCGACCAGCAACTCCTCGACCGTGTTCGGATAGCCCCTGAGCTTGCGTTCGCGCCAGCCCCGGTAGGAATCCGCATCCTCCAGGCTGTACGGGCCGCGCGCCGCCAAAGCGGTCGACACCGGGTCGGCAACCGCGCTCATTCCCCGCTCACGCGCTCGGAGCGCGACCCACGTCGCGGCGATTCGTCGAGCAGGCCGCCGATGCCGCGCTCGACCCACTCGAGCGCCTGGGGCGCCTCGATTTCCATGACCTGGTCGTGAACCCAAACGGTGTCGCGCGGGCCAACCACGTGCGCAAGCTGGCCCGCGAGGTAGCGCAGGCAGCCATAGTCGATCCGTTCGAAATCGGCGTAATCGGACAGGCGCAGGTTCAACAAATCGATGAACCGGTCCTTGATCTCGGCTGCGCTCGCATCGCCGAGCAGGTCGTTGCGATTGTCCGCAAAAATCTCGCCGACGCGGTTCGCCAGGACCGTCGTGAACTCGATACGGGCCTCGCCCAGGCGCTCAAACGCGGTCCGATCGGCGCACTGGACAAGAAAGATCAACCATTCCGATAGGAAGTCGAAGTACTTCGGACCGGTCTCTATGTCGAAATCGGCGCGCCTCATGTTGCGTAGGACCTGTTGGGCCCCGCGCCAGACGATGAACGCCACCGCCCCCGCAATATCGGCCACGGCTTTCGGCCGCTCGTTTCGAAACCAGTGATTCTTTACGCGCATAGTCGATGATCCCGCCCGGCTCGCCTGCATCGGCTCAACGGCCTCGCGCGCCGGCCGTTCGCACCCGATCCACGGGTCGGGCTGATTCCACTGCAATCATTCGGTCCCCCCAATCTTCTTGTGTGGAACGAAAATGCCGCAACCTAGTCCGCGCTCCCTCCCCAGTCCGATCTCCTGAAGGCGCATCGAGTGTTCGGCGCTGCAATCGTGCAATACGACCGGATAGCCGATCAGTTCCCGCGCGCCGGCGCGCAGGCTGCGCCGGCGGCCGAGGATGAAACGGGCGCCAATGCCAAGCCCCTCCACCTCGTCCGCAAGGACGCGTCCAAAGGCGGGTTCATCCTCGGGCCCCAGTACGACGAGTTGCGCATATATGGTCGAGGCCGGCGTAAGCGGTCTCGGGTGGGCCGCCGCAATCTCGATCGCCTCGGATCCGAATTCGACCCGGGTGCCTTCCAGCTGCTCCGCGGAAGCCACGCGGCGCGCCGGCACGCGCAGCGTCAATTTCGCGCGCCGTGCCAGCAATGCGCTCGGCCCCCCGGTCTGCGTCAGGCGAATTCCCACGATGCCGACCGCGGACTCCTGGTCGACCCAGGGCAGCGCACAGCGCAACGCACTCCAGAGCTCGAAGCGATAGTCCGACGGCATGCGGCTGCCGCGCAAGCCGTACACCATGTCAACCATGTTTGCCGGGCGATCCACCGTCTCATTCCCCACCGGGGGCCGCGCAGCCGCTCGTTGCCTGCCGCGCGGCCCAGCCCTGCATGGCAGCGCCCCAGGCTTGCGCACTGGCCGCGTCAATATCGAATATGGTAAAGCGCCGTCCCTCCCGGATCCGCACCCGCAGCAAGCGGACGCCACCGGAGGCAAATTCCACCTCCTGCAGTTCGATCTCCTGCCGGCCCCAGGGCACGGTGATATGGGCGATCGGCGTGAATTGATCCACCTGTGCGACTCCATGCGTAGCAACGCGCTCTCGGCCTACGACTTGAGCTTCATGATGCCCAGTGCCTTGAGCACCACCTTCTCGAAAGCCGGCTCGGAAGTACCCGCTCTCACCTTGCGCAGGAAGTACTTCTCGAAGGCCACCTTTGACAGATGAACCCACCTGTCCTCGCCGACCCAGCTGACGTTGCGCGGCGGAATCTGGGGCAACGCGACGAATGCGACCCCCTTGTCGCCGAAGTCGGCAAGGCAAACGGCATTCCAGGTCGCCCTCTTCGAGGGTTCGTGGCCGTCTAGCGCCGCGCGGATGTTGTGGGCACTCGCCGTCACCATGGATTCGATCATGTAACCGGTCTTCGGAGCCCCGGTGGGGACCGGAGTTGCCTCCACGGGCGGAATCGCAACACATACGCCAACCGCGTACACGTTCTTGAACTTCGGATTGCGCTGGTGTTCGTCGATCAGGACGAATCCGCGCGCATTGGTAAGGCCTTCCACTCCGGCAACGGCATCGACGCCCTTGAACGCCGGCAGCATCATCGAGTACAGGAAGGGCAGTTCATGCTCCTTCTTCGGCTTGCCGTCCTCGTCATGCTCGGTGACGAAGACCCTGCCGGGCTCAACCCGGGTCGTCTTGGCATTGCAAATCCACTTGATATGCCGCTCCCGCAGGGCGGACTCGAGCAAACGCTTCGAATCGCCAACGCCGCCCAGGCCGAGATGGCCGATGTAGGGCTCGGCGGTCACGAACGTCATCGGTACCTTGTCGCGCAGCCGACGCCTGCGCAGATCGGTATCCATGATCATCGCGAACTCGTATGCCGGTCCATAGCAGGAGGCCCCCTGAACGACGCCGACCACGACGGGTCCGGGAGCCGACACGAACGACTGCCAGCACTGCTTGGCGCGGACCGCGTGCTCCACGTGACAGATCGACTGCGTGTGGCCCGACAGCGGCCCCAGCCCCGGCACCTCGTCGAACGCCAGCTTCGGACCGGTGGCAATGACCAGGTAGTCGTAGTTCAGGCTGGAGCCATCGCCGAGTTCAACGCGGTTCTCGGCCGGATGAACGCGTCGGGCACCGGCCGCGGTGAAACCGATGTTCCTGCGCTTGAGCACCGGCTCCAGTTCCAGTTCGACCTGATCCTGACGGCGCCAGTCGACCGCCACCCAAGGGTTGCTGGGCACGAAGTGAAACCGCGGCGAATCGCTGACCACGGTGATCCGGTCACCGGCCCGCGCGAGATCCCGCATTTCGTAGGCCATCGGCAGACCGCCGATTCCGGCGGCCAAAATTACGATGTGAGCCATGGCGAAGAATCTTGCTTTGCTCTATGAAGCTCCATTACTGCGTCCATGCCGTTCCGGACGATCGCGCACCGCAACAAATGCGCAATCAATATCGTTCGCAATGCGCCCGGATCGACCCTGCTGCCCCATCCGGTATTGGGCGCGTTCCATTGCCTGTGCGTCTATAGCCGAGCGGAGTGATCGCTCGTCTAATCCTTTCGGGTAGCCGGCCCATGCCCGGAAGGGCTAAGCACGCCTACCGCGCAGAGGAATGGCTACCAGCATGCGGCCGCCCTAGCATGGAGCAAGGTTTCGACGCAATTCCAATAGCCAGCAAGCTGCGACCGCCAGTCCAAGAACACGGCGGCGATTCGATCCAAGGAGAATGCGCATGGCCAAGCCGATGCATCCCACCCCTATGCTCGATACGCTCGAGACCGGACCGTGGCCGAGCTTCGTCAGTGGATTGAAACGCCTAGCCCAGGACAAGGATTACGTGGTCGACGTGCTCGGTCAGCTAGAGACCTCGTACCGCACCCGCAAGGGGTACTGGAAGGGGGGCACGGTCGGCGTCTTCGGCTATGGCGGTGGGGTGATCCCGCGCTTCACGGAACTCAAGGACGATTCGGGCCAGCCGGTTTTCAAGGACGCGGCCGAGTTTCATACCCTGCGGGTAATGCCCCCGCCGGGCATGCATTACTCCACCGACATTCTGCGCAAATTGTGCGACGCATGGGAACAACACGGCTCAGGACTGATCGCGTTTCACGGCCAGTCCGGCGACATCATGTTCCAGGGCGCAACGAGCGAGAACGTGCAAAAGGCCTTTGACGCGATCAACGCCCTAGGGTTTGACCTCGGGGGTGCAGGGCCCGCCGTGCGCACCTCGATGTCCTGCGTCGGTGCGGCACGCTGCGAACAGTCCTGCTTCGATGAGGCGCGGGCACACCGCACCGTGATCAACAGCTTTCTGGACGACATCCACCGCCCCTCGCTGCCGTACAAGTTCAAGTTCAAGTTCTCCGGGTGCCCGAATGACTGCATGAACTCGATCCAGCGCGCCGACATGGCCGTGATCGGTACCTGGCGCGACAACATCCAAACCGACGAGACGCTCGCGCGCCGGTATTTCGCCAAGCACGGCATGACCGAGCTGGTCAACAACGTCGTGGTGCGCTGTCCCACCAAGGCAATCCAGGTCGTCGATGCCAAGCAGGTCAAGGCCGGGCCGACCATCTCCTCGGTCAAGGTCGACGACACACACGCGCTGCAAATCGACAATCGCGACTGCGTGCGCTGCATGCATTGCATCAACGTCATCACCGGGGGACTCGCGCCCGGCAAGGACAAGGGCGCGACGATCCTGGTCGGTGGCAAGCGTACCCTGAAGATCGGCGACTTGATGGGCACGGTGGTCGTGCCGTTCATGAAGCTCGAGACGGAACAGGACCGCGAAAAACTCGTAGAGCTGGCGCAAAAGATCATCGATTTCTTCGCCGAGAATGCGCTCGAGCACGAGCGCACGGGGGAAATGATCGAGCGCATCGGCCTGGTGAACTTCCTTGATGCCATGGGCATTGACGCCGATCCGAACATGGTGTCGTGCCCGCGCACGAACCCGTACGTGCGCACCGACGGCTGGGACGACGAAGTCGCGCGGATTGCCGCCAAGAAGGTCGCCTGAGGAGAGATTCAGATGTCGCAAGCCCAGGTCCAGGACAAGCCCCGCCGCGCCATCGAGAGCGGCGTTCCCGACAACCAGCAGTACCTGCACCCCCTGCTGAAGAAGAACTACGGCAACTGGAGATACCACGATCGGCCGCGCCCGGGCGTTCTGCACCATGTTGCCCATGGCGGCGATGAAGTCTGGTCGGTGCGCGCGGGAACGCAGCGGCAAATGGATGTCCACACGGTCCGCAAGCTGTGCGATATCGCCGACCAGTACGCCGACGGCTACGTGCGTTTCACAATCCGCTCGAATATCGAATTCATGCTGGCCAAACAAGAGCGGGTCGCGCCGCTCATCGAAACCCTCGAAAGGCAGGGTTTCCCGGTCGGCGGGACCGGCAATTCGGTGTCGATGATCGCGCACACGCAGGGCTGGCTCCACTGTGACATTCCGGGCACCGACGCCTCGGGTGTGGTCAAGGCCCTGATGGACGAGCTGTACCAGGAATTCAAGCGCGAGGAGATGCCCAACCGCGTGCATCTTTCGACCAGCTGCTGCGAGATCAATTGCGGCGGCCAGGCCGACATCGCGATCATCATCCAGCACACCAAGCCCCCGAAGATCAATCACGACCTCGTGGCCAACGTCTGCGAGCGGCCCGCTGTGGTTGCGCGCTGCCCGGTCGCGGCGATTCGTCCGGCGCTGGTCAATGGTAAACCTTCGCTCGAGGTCGACGAGAAGAAGTGCATCTGCTGCGGAGCGTGCTATCCACCCTGCCCACCGATGCAGATCAATGATCCCGTCTACTCGAAATTTGCGGTCTGGGTCGGCGGCAAGAACTCCAATGCCCGCGCCAAGCCGACCTTCATGAAGATGGTCGCATCGGGACTTCCGAACAATCCTCCGCGCTGGCCGGAAGTGTCGGAAATCGTCAAGAAGATCCTGTACACGTACAAGGAGGACGCGCGCGCCTGGGAACGCCTGTCCGACTGGGTCGACCGGATCGGCTGGCCGCGCTTTTTCGAGAAGACGGGCTTGCCGTTCACCAAGTACCTGATCGACGACTGGCGCGGAGCGCGCGCCAGCCTGAACGCGTCGACGCATATTCGATTCTGAATTCCACATTCCGGCGCGCTCGGAACCATTTACAACAAGGAGGCAACATGGGAACCATTTCGGTCGGCGACAAAGCGTTTGAGACCGACGAGGAAGGCTACCTCGTCAATCTCGGCGACTGGAGCGAGGACGTCGCGAACAACATTGCCAAGACCGAGAACATTGAAATGACCCAGAACCACTGGGAAGTCGTGAATTTTCTGCGCAAGTACTACGAGGAATACCAGATCGCCCCGGCGGTTCGCGTGCTCACCAAGGCGATCGGCAAGACGCTCGGTCCGGACAAGGGAAACAGTCAGTACCTGTACGAATTGTTCCCCTACGGCCCGGCCAAGCAAGCGTGCAAGATCGCGGGGCTTCCAAAACCGACCGGGTGCGTCTGAACGCCCCTGCGAGCATCGGAGTGACGGCGCGCCGGTCGTGCCGCTGCGCTCGGGCCCACCGAACATGAGCATTGCAAGCTACCTCTTCGCGGCCGTGTTCTATGCGGCGACGGCCGTTTTCGTGGCCGGACTTGGAGGCAAGATCGTGCAATACGCACGCACCAGCGCGCCGCTGAAGATCCCGACCACGCCGGCCCCGACGACACGCGCCGGAGTGGGTCTGCGGATGGCGCGCGAGGTCGTCCTGTTTGAAAGCCTGTTCAAGGCGAATCTGTGGATATGGCTGTTCGGTTGGCTGTTCCACGCTGCGCTGGTACTAGTGCTGCTGCGCCATCTGCGTTATTTTCTGGAACCGGTCTGGAGCTGGGTACTCTGGGTGCAGCCCTTCGGCATCCTTGCCGCCCTCGCCATGGTTGCCGGCCTCGCCGGTCTGTGGGCGCGGCGCTTCCTGGTCGAGCGGATCCGGTACATCTCGGCGCCCTCGGATCACCTGATGCTGGCGCTGCTGCTGCTGATCGCCGCATCCGGCTTGACGATGAAGTTCGTCGTGCATACCGACATCGTCGCCGTGAAGACCTTTTTTCTCGGGTTGTTGCATTTCGAGCTGCAGCCGCTGCCGGCCGATCCCGCGCTCTATGTCCACCTGGGGCTGGTATGCGCCTTGTTGTTCGTCTTTCCGTTCAGCAAGCTGTTGCACGCGCCGGGACTGTTTTTTTCTCCGACGCGCAATCAGGTCGACAACCCGCGCCAGGCCCGTCACCTGGCGCCGTGGGCTGCGCGCCTGGAAGCGGAGCGCTAGATGGCCACTGCCGCGACCGTGCAAGCGCCGCCATTGCGGCGCATCCCGATCATTCCGGTGCTGCAGGCCGAGGCCATGGCGGCATCCCGGCCGTATGTGGCAAATGCGACGGTCCAGGAGTCGATCGGATTTCCCGGCAAGCTGGTTGACGACTGGCACGGCGTCGCGCTGGCCAAGATGGCAGAGCTACTGGGAAAGTACCGATCGCTGCCGGTTTTCCTGGATGCCTGCGTTCATTGCGGCGCCTGCACCGACAAGTGCCATTACTTTCTCGGCACCAGGGACCCCTTAAACATGCCGGTGGCCCGGCAAGAATTGATGCGCAGCGTCTACCGCCGGCATTTCACGCTCGCTGGCAAGCTTTTCCCCTGGCTGGTCGGTGCCCGCGACCTGACGCGCGAGACCCTGGATCAGTGGTACACGTATTACAACCAGTGCTCGGAGTGCCGGCGCTGCTCGGTGTTCTGCCCCTATGGCATCGACACGGCCGAGATCACGATGGCGGGGCGCGAGATCCTGGACGCCGTCGGGCTGGGCCAAAAGTACTCGAACGAAATCATCGGCAAGGTGCACCGGATCGGAAACAACCTGGGGCTTCCCGGACCCGCCCTGCGCAACACGCTCGAAGGCCTGGAGGAGGACGTCAAGGAGGACACCGGCGTCGAGGTGCGCTATCCGCTCGACCAGAAGGGTGCGGAAGTGCTACTGGTGACGCCATCGGCGGACTTTTTCGCTGAACCCCACGTCGACAGCCTGATCGGCTACGGCAAGGTTTTTCACGCCGCCGGGATTGCCTGGACGCTGTCTTCGTATGCCTCGGAGGCCGGAAACTTTGGGATGTTCATCGGCAATTACGAGCAGTTGCGAAAGATCGCCTTGCGAATTCGGGAAGCCGCGCTCGAACTGGGTGTAAAGCGCATCGTGGTGGGAGAGTGCGGCCACGCGTGGCGCGTTGCCTACAGCTTCTGGAACACCCTGGTCGGCATCGGCGCCGGCGGCAAGGATCCGTTCGCGGTCCAGCTCCAGTCCCAGCTGGACGGCCGATTCCGCCAGCCCATGCACATCTGCGAATTGACCTGGGATCTGATCGAGCGCGGCGCCCTGAAGTTTGACAAGGAAGCGAACGACCGGCACGTGGTCACGTTTCACGATTCCTGCAACGTGGCGCGGGCTTCGGGCATGGGCGACCAGTTTGGCGGGCAGTTCGAGATTCCCCGCAACATCATCCGGGCAGTCGCCAACCATTTCGTCGAGATGTCGCCGGAGACAACGCGCGAGCGCACGTTCTGCTGCGGCGGCGGCGGCGGCCTGTTGTCCGACGAGCTGCTGGATCTGCGCGTCAAGGGCGCGCTGCCACGCATGGAAGCGCTGCAGCAGGTGGTCGACAGCCACGGTGTGAATTTCATGGCGACGATCTGCGCGATCTGCAAGGCGCAGTTCACCAAGGTACTGCCGTACTACGGTTTCAAGATGAGCATGGTCGGCGGGGTGCACCAGCTGGTCAGCGCCGCCATCCGCCTGAAATGAATGCAACCATGTCCAAGGACCATTGAGGCCACAGGGCCGGAGACAAGCAATGTCGGAAAACCAGGAAGCAGCCGCCGCACGCAATTTTCGGCGCTACAAGGACGGGGACAGCAAGCCAAGCGCCTGGCGCGAGTGGATCTTCGATGCCGACCATACGCACAAATGCCCCACGTATGTGCAGTCGGCGCCGCCCTGCCAAGCGAGCTGCCCGTCGGGTGAGGACATCCGCGGTTACCTGGCGATCGCACGCGGCACCGAGAAGCCTCCGGCAGGCGTGGCGTGGCAGGAATACGCGTGGCGGCGTCTGACCGCCGCCAATCCCTTCCCTGCCGTCATGGGGCGTGTTTGCCCGGCGCCCTGCGAAACCGGCTGCAATCGCAATGAGGTCGAAGATCATGTCGGCATCAACTCCGTCGAGCATTTCCTCGGCGAATACGCGATCCGTCACGCACTGAAATACCTAGCGCCCGAGGTCAAATCCGGCAAGAAGGTGGCGGTGGTCGGCGGCGGCCCCGCCGGGCTTTCGTGCGCCTACCAGCTCGCATTGAAGGGGCACGAGGTCACGGTGTTCGACGAACACGAGCAGCTCGGCGGAATGATGCGCTACGGGATTCCGGGTTTCCGCACACCGCGCCCCGTGCTGGACGCCGAGATTCAGCGCATTCTGGAGCTGGGAGTGCAGTCGCGAACGCAATGCCGGATCGGCCGCGACGTGACCATGGACGAAATCCGGCGTAGCTTCGACGCGCTGTTCCTTGGGCTCGGTGCACAGTCGGGACGCGCGCTGCCCATACCCGAGGGCGACGCGCCGAACGTGGTCACGGCCACGGCCTTCCTGCGTGCCTTCAACGACGGGCGCCTGCAGCACGTCGGCCGCCGGGTGGTCGTCGTCGGCGGGGGTGACACATCGATCGACGTTGCCACCGTGGCACGCCGCCTTGGCCACATCGAGCACGCCCAGCCGACCGACTTTGAGGAGGCGATCGGGGGAAGATTGGCGCACGACGTAGCCGAAATTTCGGCCAAGAAGGGCTGCGACGTGACGCTGACCTCCGTGTTCGCGGTCGACAAGATGCAGGCGAATCAGCACGAGATCGCACAGGCCATGGCCGAAGGAATCGATATCCGTGGCGGCCTGATGCCGCTTGCCCTGGTGCGCGGGGTCGACGGACGCGCCAGCGCGCTGCGCGTAGGCCGCTGCGAAGCCAAGCTTAGCGGCGGCCGCCTCGAGATCAAGCGCATCGAGGGCACCGAGGAGGACATCGAGGCCGACCTGATCGTGTCGGCGATCGGGCAGGCGGTCGATTTCAGCGGGCTGGAGGAATTCGACAATGGCCGCGGAGCCATAGCCGCGGATCGCAACTATCAGGTTGCGGGTAAGCCCGGAACCTTCGCCGCTGGCGACATCATTCGTCCACACCTGCTGACGACCGCGATCGGTCACGGCGCGATCGCCGCCGAAGGTATCGACCGTGTGCTGCGCGGCGAGGAGATGGAAAAGCGCCCGAAGATCGACGTACACACGTTTGATCTTGGCCGCAAAATGCTCGAAGCCGGCCAGAAACTCCGCCAGGCCACCGAGCCCATGCTCGGCACCTGCAATAGCGACGTTGCGATCCACAACTTCGAGAACCGCTCCGAGCGTTATGTAATTCCGCACGACGAGCTCTTTCTCGGCCATTTCACCGAGACGCCGCGCCTTAAGCGCAAGGTCACGACTCTGGACAGGCAATCGGCACTGGGAAATTTCCAGGAGCGGCTCGAACCACTCTCGGAGCCGGATGCCGTCGCCGAAGCCAAGCGCTGCATGAGCTGCGGGATGTGCTTCGAGTGCGACAACTGCGTGGTGTATTGCCCGCAGACCGCGGTTTTCAAGGTTCCGAAGAAAAAAGCGACGCTCGGCCGCTACGTCGATACCGATTACACCAAATGCATCGGCTGCCACATCTGCCACGATGTGTGTCCAACCGGGTATATCCAGATGGGACTCGGCGAATAGGCCGCGCCAGGCGACGTCGATGAGCGCACTCGCGTCCCAGCGGAGCAGGAGCCTGGCCCGGACCTTGCGCGGGCTGGCGGTCGCGCTGCTGGCCGGTCTGTGCACCATGGCCGCCTCGGCCGGCGATGCCGGAAGCACACCGAAGCCGAACATCATCATCGAGTCCAGCGAGCACTGTGTGGCTCCGCCCGAACAGATGCGGCGCGAGCATCCGGATATGTTGCGGCATCAGCGCGACTTGACCGTGCACCGCGGTGAGCGCGGCCGGAAGGTCAGCCTGAACGCCTGTGTTGCCTGCCACGCCGACCGCCGTACCGGATCGGTGATCGGCAGTGATCGGGCGTTTTGCCAGGGCTGCCACAGCTACGCCGCAGTTCATATCGATTGTTTCGACTGCCACCAGGCGTCGGTGCGGCCGACCGGCAACGGGCTGGCACTGGGAGCGGCGCCATGAGCGCCTCGCCGCCGGAGCCCTCGCGTCGCGCGCTGCTCGGCGCCGGCGCTGCAGCCGCCGCCGGCCTGGCGCTCGCGCCGGGAATGCGCCTCATCGAATTGGCGCAGGCGCGCTCGGCCGGCGAACCGGCGTCGGGCCTGGTGCGCTGGGGCATGCTGATCGACGCGAATCGCTGCGCCGCCGGCTGCACGGCCTGCGTGGATGCCTGTTCACAGGAAAACGGTCTCGACTCGGCGATCGATCTGCGCCAACGGCCACAGTGGATCCGCAAGATCGAGTTGAAGGAGGACCGCAGCGGCCGCGAGGTATCGCTGCCGATGATGTGCCAGCACTGCGCCGAGCCGCCGTGCGTCGATGTGTGTCCGACCGGCGCCTCCTTCAAGCGCGCCGATGGCATCGTCCTGGTGGATCGCCATTCCTGCATCGGCTGCCGCTACTGCATCATGGCCTGCCCGTACAAGGCGCGCTCGTTCGTGCACGAACCACTCACGCACCAGAAAGCGGACGTGCCGCGCGGCAAGGGATGCGTCGAGGGCTGCACGCTGTGCGTGCACCGGATCGACCGTGACAAGAAACCGGCATGCGTGCAGGCTTGCGCCGAGACCGAACAGGGGGCAATGCTGTTCGGCGACATGAACGATCCGTCCAGCGAGATTTCGCAGCGGCTTCGTGGTGCGGCAAGTGTTGCGCTGCGCGCCGACTTGCAGCTGGACCCGGGGGTCCGCTACCTCGGAGTATGAAGATGCAAATCGGCCAATTCGCACGGATCGAACGGCGCTTCTACTGGCTGCTGGTGGCCCTCGCAGCGCTGGCAGTTGCCGCCGGTTTCTTGGCCGCGCACGCAATGGAGGAGCACGGTCACTCGATTACCGGGATGTCCAACCAGATCGTATGGGGCGTGCCGCACGTGTTTGCGATCTTCCTGATCGTTGCCGCCTCCGGCGTGCTGAACGTCGCATCGATCGGGTCGGTCTTCGGCAAGCCGGACTACAAGGCGCGCGCGCCGCTTTCAGGGCTGCTATCGATTGCAATGCTGGCGGGGGGACTGGCCGTCCTGATGTTAGATCTGGGACGGCCCGAGCGCGTGATCGTTGCCGCGACCCACTTCAATTTCCACTCGGTATTTGCCTGGAACGTATTCCTGTATTCGGGCATGTTCGCGATCGTCGCGGTCTACCTGTGGATGCTGATGGAGGCGCGCATGAGCCGCTATGCCAAGCCGCTGGGGCTGGCGGCGTTCGCCTGGCGCTTCGTGCTGACCACCGGCACCGGCTCGATCTTCGGCTTCCTGGTCGCGCGCCAGGCGTACCAATCGGCGCTTCTTGCGCCGATGTTCATCGTGCTGTCGCTGGGCTGGGGACTGGCCGTGTTCCTGATGGTGCAATCAGCCATCTATGCGTGGAACGGATTGCAGCTTGCGCCCGCGGTCCAGACCCGCATGGTGCGGCTGCTGGGCGTTTTCGTAGCGGCCGGCATGTATTTCGTCCTTGTGTATCACATGACCAACCTGTATTGGGCGCGGCAATTCGCCTTCGAGCGCTTCATTCTTCTGGATGGCGCGATCTACGCGTGGCTGTTCTGGAGCGGCTATGTCGTGCTCGGCGGCATCGTGCCCATGGCCATCTTCTTTAGTCCACAGCCCCGCGGTCCCCTGGCCGCCGTGGCCGGATCGGCCTTCGTGTTGATCGGGGCCTTTGCGCAGCTGTACGTGTTCATCATCGGCGGCCAGGCCTTCCCGCTGGAAATCTTCCCGGGCTTTGCGGTGCGCAGCAGCTTCCTGGACGGCAGCATCGATTCGTACACGCCGAGCCTGCCGGAACTGGCGCTGGGGGTGGGCGGCCTCGGCATCGCATTCTTGATAACGGCTGTTGGCGTGCGCGTCCTGCGCTTCACGCCGCAGGACGATCTTGGCTCGCACCCTGTGCTGGCCGGCGCGCGGGACTGAGCCGATGAGCACAATCGCAAACGCGCGCATCCCGAGCCCGACTCCGGCATTACCGCCGGCGCGCCTGCTGCTATCGGCAGCCCACAAGTCCTCCGGCAAAACCACGATCACCCTCGGCCTGGCGGCAGCGCTGTCGCAGCGCGGGATCGCCGTGCAGACCTTCAAGAAGGGCCCGGACTACATCGATCCGATGTGGCTGGCCAGTGCAAGCGGGCGCGCCTGCTACAACCTGGATCCGTACCTCATGTCGATCGACGAAATGCTCGCGTCGTTCGCGCGCCATGCCAATGGCTGCGACCTGGCACTGGTCGAGGGCAACAAAGGCCTGTATGACGGTCTGGCCCTGGACGGCAGCAACAGCAATGCCGCCCTCGCCGTCGCTTTCGACCTGCCGGTAGTCCTTGTCCTGGACGCGCGCGGGATGACGCGCGGGGTCGCGCCGCTGATCCTGGGTTATCAGGCCTTTGACCGGCGCGTGCGCATCGCCGGCGTGATCCTGAACCGCCTTGGGGGTGCGCGTCACGAGGCCAAGCTGCGGGCGGTGATCGAGCACTACACGGACGTCAAGGTGCTGGGCGCGGTGCAGGAGAGCCTCGAGGTCGCGATCGACGAGCGTCATCTTGGCCTGATCCCGAGCAACGAGGCCTCGCATGCCGCGGCGCTGATCGCGCGCATCGGCGCCGCGGTCGCGGCACAGGTTGACCTCGAACGGGTAGCGGCGGCCGCCGTCACCACGCCGTTGCATGGCGTCCGAAGCTTGCCGCCGGAGCGGGCTCGCGCGGAAACCGGCAGCGTGCGCATCGGCATAGCACGCGACCGCGCGTTCGGCTTTTATTACAGCGATGACCTGGAAGCGCTATCCGCGGCCGGGGCCGAGTTGCTGGCATTCGACACGCTGCAGGACACGCGCCTGCCTGCAGTCGACGCGCTGTTCATCGGTGGCGGATTCCCGGAAATGGCCGCGCCAAAGCTGGAAGCCAATGTCCCATTGCGGATGCAGATCCGCAAGGAAATCGAGGCCGGGCTCCCGGTCTTTGCCGAATGCGGCGGCCTCATGTACCTGGCGCGCAGCCTGACCGTCGCCGGTCGGCGTCACGCAATGGTCGGCGCCATTGCCGGTGACGTCGTCATGCATGCGCGCCCCGTCGGTCGCGGCTATGTCGAGCTGGAGCCGACCGGGTCGGCGCAATGGTCCGTGGTCGCCGCGTCGTGCGCACGGATCCGTGCGCACGAATTTCACTATTCGGCCTTGGAAAATCTCGATCCCGGACAGCGGTTTGCCTACCGCGTGCTTCGGGGCCACGGGATCGACGGACGCCATGATGGTCTGCTGTGTCATAACCTGATCGCCTCGTACAGCCATCTGCGCGCAGTCGGTGACTGCGACTGGGCGCGCCGCTTCGTCGAATTCGCGAGATCGACGAAGAAGGCCAAATCCGCGGGCATCGCGTCGGCCCTACGCGAGCAGCACAGGGTGCCCGCATGATCAGCCTGACGGCGGCCGCCGTGCTCCAGATTCTTGCCAGTGCGCAGCAAAGCGATGCCGAGGACCTCGCGCTGCGCGTTGCGGCGCGCCGCGCGCCGGACGGTTCGCTGGAATACGGGCTGGGCTTCGACGAGACGCGCGAGGGCGATCTGGCCATCGAGCAGGATGGCGTCCGGCTCCTCATCGGAGTGCCGAGCCAAAGCTTGCTCGAAGGCACGACCATCGATTTCGTCGAGTACGAAACCGGCGAACCGCGCTTCCTATTCGTGCCCGCCGATCTGGCGACCGGCGCCGAAGGCTGCGGCTGCGCCGCGCGCGACCGTGGCTCTTGCGGAGCAAAGGGATGAGCGCATCGCTCGAGGGCTCCCGGCTCACGCTCGAGAACAGGCGCGGGGACCGCGCGCGCGCGCCGGCGCGGGTCGCGCATCTTGATCAGACCGAAGCGCACTCGGAAGTACTTCGCTGCCAGCGCGATTACTTTGTTCGCCATCGTGCCCAGGTCCAGTTATGCACCATGATCCGCCACGTCAGCAGCGTCTGGGACCCGTCGTGCGGCAGCGATCACGCCTTGCACGAACGGATTCCACGCGCAGCACCGCAGGATCCGGGCAAGCGACTGGCCGGATTGCCGCGGACCAAGCGGGAACACCGAGGACCACGGCGCACGCGCATGCCGCATCGGGACGGTACGAAACGATGGACATGAACTCCGCACTGCAACTCAGACCCGCTTGCCACGGCTCCGGCGGGCAGGTCCTGCTCGTCGGCACGGGTCCCGGCGACCCGGATCTTCTCACGGTGCGCGCGCTGCGCCTGATCGAGCACGCCGACGTGGTGCTGTTCGACAACCTAGTTGCGCCCGAAATACTTGCCCTGCTGCCGCCGAGCGCCGAGCGCATTTACGTCGGCAAGCAACGCAACAACCACGCGATGCGTCAGGAGGCGATCAACGCGCGGATGGTCGAACTGGCCCGGCGAGGCCGTTGCGTGCTGCGTCTGAAGGGCGGCGATCCGTTTGTGTTCGGCCGCGGCGGCGAGGAGATCCAGACGCTGTCGGCGGCCGGGATCCCGTTTCAGGTGGTGCCCGGCATCACCGCGGCCAGTGGCGCCTCCGCCTATGCCGGCATCCCCTTGACGCACCGCGACTGCGCGCAGTCTTGCACCTTCGTCACCGGGCATCTGCAGGACGGATCGATCGATCTGGACTGGCCGGCGCTGGCACGCCCGCGCCAGACGGTCGTGATCTACATGGGCCTGCTGACGTTGCCGCTGCTGTGCGCGCGCTTGGTCGAGCATGGCCGCTCGCCGGGTACGCCCGCCGCCATCGTGCAGGAAGCGACCCGGCCGGGACAGCGTGTCGTGGTCGGCACGCTTGCGTCCTTGCCAACACTGGCAGCACAGGCTGGCTTGAAGGCGCCGACCGTGATCGTGGTGGGCGAGGTTGTTGCAATGCGACGGGAGCTCAATTGGTACACAAGTCAAGCGACGACATGCTGACCTGCACCGGTTCGCGCCTGCCGTCGACGAAATCCGCATCGGAATCGAATCGGCCGTTGTGCGCCGGATCGATGCGTTTGCCCTTCGCGATCACGCACACGCGCAATGACGTAGTGGCACACAGTGATCGGCTTGATGCGCATCAAAAGAGCAGCGCACGCTCCGTGGGAGAGTGTTAGTTGGGAAGATAGGTGCTGGGCGAATTTGTCTTCGCGCGACGCGGCGAAATCGACCTGGAGCTGGGAACCATAGCCATAACGGAGACATGAGATGCCGACATTCGTACACACGGAAAAATGCGATGGCTGCAAGGGGGGGACCATGACGGTCTGCATGTACATCTGCCCCAACGATCTGATGAAGCTCGACACCGCGCGGATGAAGGCCTACAACCAGGAACCCGACCAGTGCTGGGAGTGCCAGTGCTGCGTCAAAGCCTGCCCGCAACAGGCGATCGAGGTGCGTTCCTTCGCCGACTGGGTTCCGATGGGCGGAGCAGTGATTCCCATGCGTACCGACACCACGATCATGTGGACCATCAAGTTCCGCGACGGCGAGATCAAGCGCTTCAAGTTTCCCGTGCGAACGACTGCGGTCGGCTCGATCAACCCGTATGGCAACAAGCCAGAGTTGGGTGATCCTCGCGATCAACGCCTGTTCACCGAGCCGGGCAAGCAGTTGCCGGTCATCGCGTCCTAGGCCACAGGTCGCAGTACGCACTTCCATCGCACCTAATCAGGAACCCTGAAAATGAGTGAAGCTAGCTTTGGCAATCCGCAGATCGTCGAACTCGAAACCGATGTCTTGATCGTCGGAGGGGGTATGGCCGCCTGCGGGGCGGCGTTCGAGGCGCGGCGCTGGGCCGGCGACGACGTAAAGATCACGCTGGTAGATAAGGCGGCGATGGACCGTTCCGGGGCCGTCGCGATGGGACTTTCGGCCATCAACACGTACCTGGGTGAGAACACCCCGGAGGACTATTGCCGGTACGTTTCGGCCGATTTGATGGGGATCACACGCGACGACCTGGTATTCGATGTCGGCCGTCATGTCGATGACTCGGTGCATCTGTTCGAGGAGTGGGGCCTGCCGATCTGGAAGGACAAGAGCACCGAAGGAGTGGCGCTAAAGGACGGAGGCAAGCCGGTTCGCTCGGGGCGCTGGCAGATCATGATCAACGGCGAGGGATACAAACCCATCGTCGCGGAGGCGGCGAAGAAGGCGCTCGGAATCGACAATATCCTCGAGCGGGTCTTTATCGTCAAACTGCTGCTCGATGCCGACCAACCCAACCAGATTGCCGGCGCGGTGGGTTTTTCCGTGCGGGAGCACAAGCTGTACGTCATCAAGGCCAAGGCCATCCTGGACGTCGCCGGTGGCGCGGTCAACGTATTTCGACCGCGGACCACGGGCGAAGGCATGGGGCGCGTCTGGTACCCGGTTTGGAATGCCGGATCGACGTACGCAATGGCGGCCGAGGTCGGTGCGGAGCTCACGATGATGGAGAACCGCTTCGTCCCGGCCCGGTTCAAGGATGGGTACGGGCCGGTCGGTGCCTGGTTCCTGCTGTTTAAGTCGAAGGCAGTAAATGGCTTCGGCGAGGACTACGTCACCAAGCATGCCGACCTTCTGACGCAGTTCGCGCCCTACGACAAGGCCTTCGTCGTGCCGAGCTGTCTGCGTAACCACGCAATGCTCAAGGAGATGAAGGAAGGTCGCGGACCGATTTTGATGGATACGCCCGCGGCCATGGCGAAGCTGACGTCCACCATGACGCCCAAGGAGGTCAAGCATCTCGAGGCCGAGGCCTGGGAGGATTTTCTCGACATGTGCATCGGCCAGGCCGGCGTCTGGGCGGGCATGAACATCCGGCCAGAACAGACCGCATCCGAACTGATGCCCACCGAACCGTACCTGCTCGGCAGCCACTCCGGATGTTGCGGCATCTGGGTCTCCGGCCCCGAGGACATCTCCCCGCCCGAGTGGCAATGGGGCTACAACCGCATGACGACGGTCAAGGGCCTGTTCTCCGCAGGAGACGGTGTTGGCGCCTCTGGTCACAAGTTCTCTTCCGGATCCCATGCCGAGGGCCGCATCGTCGGCAAGGCGATGGTTCGCTTCTGTCGCGATCACAAGGACTTCAAGCCCCGCTTCAAGACCGACATCAAGACGATCACCGAAGAGATATACCGGCCGGTGCGCAACTATCTGGAGCACAAGGACAAGACCACGGCCGAGGACGTGAACCCTTACTACATCACGCCGCGGATGTTCCAGTTACGTCTGCAGAAGATCATGGATGAGTACGTCGCCGGCGTCTCGACCTATTACCAGACCAACGGCAAGCTTCTCGAGATGGCCGCGAAATACCTGGGAATGCTCAAGGAGGACAGCGTGAACATGCGCGCCAAGGACCTGCATGAGCTGATGCGGGCCTGGGAGAACTATCACCGCCTGTGGACCGGCGAAGCACACATGCGCCACATCACGTTCCGCACCGAAACACGCTATCCCGGCTTCTACTACCGTGCCGACTATCCGAATCTGGACGATGCCAACTGGAAATGCTTCGTCAATTCGCGGTTTGACCCGGAAACCAAGCAGTGGTCCTTGAAGAAGGTGCCGCACAAGGATCTGGTGCCAAAGACCTACGGCGCGGCAAAGCACTGAACCCATCATGTTGGACTCGTCAAGCGCGCCGGATCCGGACGTGGACGCCGACGCAGTGGACGTCCAGCAGCGCACGGCGTTCGAGGACGAACTCGAACGCCGTCGCGCCGAGGCCAACATGGAGGTGCCGATCGTTGCCGCCATCAAGGACGGGCGGACCGAACCCGTCCAACCGACCCGCTATCTGGGTTCCGACTCGCTGCGTTTCCGCTGCCATCGGGCTATTTCCTGCTGGAACGAGTGCTGTCACGACACCCAAATCACGCTCACTCCGCGCGATCTGAGCCGGCTGGGGGGTCATCTTGGCATGCGGCCCGGCGAGGTCGCGCAACGCTACGCAGCGCCCGTCGTCCATGAACCGTCCGGAATGCCGGTTCTTCGCCTGGCCATGCGGCACACCGGCACGGGGCGCAATCCCTGCGTTTTTCTGGATCCGGCCAGCGGCTGCACGGTCTACGGCGACCGACCCGCGGCCTGCCGCTACTACCCACTGGGCCTGGCGACCGTGAAAATGAAGGGCCATGATGCGCCCGAAGACTTCTATTTCCTGGTCAAGGAGCCGCACTGCAAAGGGCACGAGCAAGTCCACGAGCAGACCGTTGCGCAGTTTCGTGAGGGTCAGCAGCTGGCCGATTTCGATGAGCACAACCGTGACTGGATGCTCATATTGATGAAACTTGCCTCGTGGAAGTCGCTCGGTGGGCCCGGCGGCAAGGAACCGGACGAGCGAGTGCGCCGGATGTTCTTGATGATCTCGACGGATCCGGATGCTTTTCGTCGCTTTGTCTTCGGCTCTAGCTTCCTGGCCAGGTACGCGGTCGCGCCCGAAATGCGGGCGCAGCTGGAAGACGACGACGAAGCACTGATGCAGTTGGGATTCGACTGGCTGCGGGCCGTGCTGTTCAATGAACCGACCCTGCATCTTCGGGAACATGTTTTGCAGCAAGCGATCGCGAAGGTGCGTAGCGAAACGGGCGCGGTCTGAGGCGGCACGACCAGACGGAACGGGGGGCCGGCGCAGTGCGCTTGCCCGCGGGACGCAGGAAGGGGACCCGATATGTCGAAATTGATTTCTCCGCACGGCGGCGAGCACCTTCGGCCGCTTCTGGTGCCAAAGGAGCAGCGCGGCGAGGCGCTTGCTCGCGCCGCGTCCTTGAAGAAAGTGCGCTTGAGCTCGCGCGAAGTCTCCGATCTGTTCATGCTCGGTATGGGCGCGTACACGCCGCTGGACGGCTTCATGAGCTACGACAACTGGAAGGGTTCGGTGATCGACATGCGCCTGGCCGATGGCACCTTTTGGCCAATCCCGATCACGCTTTCCCTCCCAAAGGAAGTTGCATCCGGTCTGGGGATCGGCGAGGAGGTCGCCCTGGTTGACGGCGAGAGCGGGGAGACGCTGGGACTGCTGTTGGTGCGCGAGAAATACTCGATCGACCGCGCACTCGAATGCAAACACGTATTTCGTACCACCGACCCGCAGCACCCCGGCGTCGAGAAGGTGATGGCCCAGGGCGACGTCAACGTCGCCGGCCCCGTGATGGCGCTGTCCGAAGGCCCATACCCGGTCAAGTACAAGGGGCTGTACCTCAGGCCCGAGGAGGCGCGCGCGGAATTCGAGGCGCGCGGCTGGAAGCAGGTCGCCGCTTTCCAGACGCGCAATCCTATGCATCGCAGCCACGAGTATCTCGCCAAGATCGCCGCCGAAGTCACGGACGGGGTTTTCATTCACCAAGTACTGGGCAAATTGAAGGCCGGGGATATTCCGGCCGAGGTACGGACCAAGGCGATCCAGGCGATGATCGACAACTACTTCAAGCCGAACATCGCGATCCAGGCCGGGTATCCGATCGAGATGCGCTATGCCGGCCCTCGCGAAGCGCTGATCCATGCCATCATCCGCCAAAACTTCGGCTGCTCGCACCTGGTGGTCGGGCGCGACCATGCCGGTGTCGGAAGCTACTACGGGCCATTTGACGCGCAGATCATCTTCGACGAACTTTGGCCCGGCGCGCTTTCGTGCAAACCGCTGAAGGTCGACGTCACGTTCTATTGCTACAAGTGTGACGGGATGGCCACGGGCAAGACCTGCCCACACGAGGCCAAGGACCGTCTGTCGATTTCCGGGACACGACAGCGCGAAATGCTCGCGAAAGGCGAGTCGATTCCGACGCAGTTCTCGCGGCCGGAGGTCGTGCGGATCCTGCAGCAGTACTACCAGCAGCAGGCGTTGCCGGCCTGATGTGCAACCGACCGCCACACAGGGAGTGGAGCCGATGACAAGCCAAGCGCCAGGCAGCGGAACGCTGAGCCGCACGGTCGTCGCGGTCGGTGGCGGCGTCGCGGGAACGATCGCGGCCGTCGAAGCGGCCAAGATCGGGCGGGACGACATATTGCGCGAACAGCGTTCGGACCGCGGCCGCCGGGTCGCCGCGCTCGAGCGCTATTTCCCCACGCTCTGTCAACCTCGAGGAGGCGCAGCGCGCGGGCGCGGACCGCATACCGAGGCCCTGCCTGCGATGCCAGACCAATGTCGAGATGTACCCGAGTGCGATCCATCGGGAATACGGCACCGACTTTCACATTGCGTTGGTAGTCTACCGCCAGCTGATGGTGGCAGTCGCCTCAAGCATGGACGCGAGCAAGGATGCGGCAATGGGGCGCAAACCGGTGCCCGATGGCAAGCTGGCAGCAATGTCCAGGTCCGGCCCGGACGCGGCCGGCTGATCTTGCGTTGCGGCGCCGATGCAATCACAGTCACAACAACGCGGGAGAACCGTCGATGAGTTCCTCGAAGCTGAGCATACTGGTGGTAAGCGGGACACTTGAGCGGCTGCAGATGGCGGCCATGGTCGCGTCGGTCGGCGCTGTCAGCGGCACCGAGATCACGGTGCTGCTGTCGATGAACTCGTTGCCGTTTTTCCTGCGCTCTTCCACGTCCGATCCCTTGCCCGAGGGCAGTTTCGGCAAGATGATGGCCGGGAAGAAGGTGCCGCCGTTCCGGCAACTCCTGCAGCACGCGGTGGAGCTGGGTGACGCCAAGATCCACCCCTGCTCGATGGCGATGGACCTGCTGGGCGTCAAACCCGAAGAGCTGGATCCGATGCTCGCGCGTCCGCTGGGCCTGACCCGGTTTCTGACGGACAGTGCCGCTGGCCAGCTGCTCACTTTCTGAAGGAGGCTTCTATGGCAGAAAAGCAGGTAATCGACGCCCGCGGCACATATTGCCCTGGGCCATTGATGGAGCTCATTGCGGCGGTCAAGTTGGCCACGGTGGGCGATGAGATCGAGGTTCTTTCAACTGATGAAGGCTCCGCCTCCGATATTCCGGAATGGATCCGGAAGGTTGGACACCAGTTGGTCTCGACCGCCAGCGAAAGCGGCGTGTGGCATGTCGTGGTACGCAAGGCAAAATAGCGGGCTAAAGCGCAAAGCAAAGGAGACAGAAAATGAAAATTCTTATCGTCGGTGGAGGGATGGGGGGAACGATCCTGGCGAACAATCTGGCGAGACGCTTGTGCGGGGAAATCAAGTCGAACAAGGTCCGTCTGACAATGCTGTCCGCCTCGGACAAACACATGTACCAGCCCGGCCTGCTGTACGTGGCGCTCGGGCGCGCCGCCACCGATGAGCTGTATCGCGACCAGGCAAGCCTGCTCGAACCCGGCATCGAGTTCCACGTCGACCCGGTCGAGGAATTCGATCTGGACAAGAACCAGGTCAAGACCAAGAGCGGCAAGACGATCGGCTATGACCTCATCGCGATTGCCACCGGGTCGCGGCCGGTACCCGAGGAGATTCCGGGCCTTGCCGAGAACTCGATCAACGTTTACACGGAGGATGCCGCGTTAAAGTTCTGGAAAACCATCAACGCATTCCGCGGCGGACGCGTCGTGATCACGGTTGGCGTGCCGCACAAGTGCCCCATGATTCCGCCCGAGGTCACGTTCTGCCTTTATGACTTCTTCCGCGACCGCGGACTGGCCGATAAAGTGTCGTTTCATTACACCTATCCGATCGGCCGTCTGCACAGCCTGGAGCCCGTGGGCAAGTGGATGCAAGGCGAATTCGACCGTCGCGGCATCACCTACGAGACGCTGTTCAACATGAAGCAGATCGATGGCGCCAAGAAGCTTCTCCAGAGCGAGGAGGGCTCCGAAATCAACTACGACCTGCTGGTGGCGGTACCGGGCCACCGCGGCATGGAGGTCATTGAAAAGAACAAGCTCGGCAAGGGTGGCTGGATCCCGGTTGATCGTAATCGCCTGAATATCGAAGGCCGGCAAAACGCATTTGCGCTCGGCGACACCACCAACATCCCGATCAGCAAGGCCGGGTCCACCGCCCATTTCGAGGCCGAGGCGCTGGCCGAGAACCTGGCGGCCATCGTCAAGATCGGCGCACCGGTGCGCGACTACGACGGCAAGGTGTTCTGCTTCATCGAAGCCGGGAAGGACAAAGCGACCTACGCGATGTTCAATTACAACAATCCGCCCGACCCGAAGCCAGCGACCAAGTCGATTCACTGGTTCAAGATGGCGTACAACCAGCTGTACTGGGCCAGCGCGCGCGGCCTGTTGTGAGGAGACGATCATGACCGAGGCAAAGGAAGGCGGCGGCAACGGTGCCGCATCGGCGGCCTTCGGCGAGATCGAGCGGCTGGTCGCCAGTGCGCACGATGCGCTTACCGACGACACGGTGAGCCGCGTCGCTGCTACGGTGGGAAGCGGCCTTGACCTGCTGGATCGGGCCACCCGTAGCGGCCTGGGCGACGCGCTGCCGACGATCGCGGCGATGGTGCGAAACGGCGACCTGCAGCGGGTGGCCGATTTCGCCCGGCTTGCGGGCGCGGCGGAAGATACGCTGTCCGACGACATCGTGGCTCGCCTGTCCGGCGCAGCCGCCGGCGGCCTGGACCTGCTCGACCGCGTCAATCGCAGCGGAATCACGCGCGCCCTGCCGACCATCACGCGGATGGTTGAAAGCGGTGACCTCGAGCGTCTGGTCGGCTTCGTCCGCCTGGTGGCTGCGATCGAAGATTCGCTGTCGGACGACATCGTGAACCGGCTGGCAACCGTCGCCACCGAGCTGGCCGCACTGGTCGACAAGCTGGCGCGGAACCCGGGCTTTCTCCGCCTGGTCGATGTGCTCGGTCGCGACGAGGTGCAATGCGGCCTGATCGACCTGGCCGAGTCGGCCTGCGCGGCCAAGCGTGAACTGGCCCAGCAGCCGGTACCGAGCGGCGGCATGCTCGGCTTGCTCAGGATCGCGCGCGACCCTGGCACGCAAAGCGCCCTGCGGTTTGTTGCTCTGGTTGCGGGCCAAATGCGCGGGCGCCAGCCAGGCTCCGGGTGAGCCGTTGCGGGTTGCCCGCCGGCGTTTTTCACCACCACGGCTGCCGCAGGCGCAGCCGTGGTATTTACTGCTGTCCCCGCCTTGCGACAGATCTGCCGAACCGCAACCAATACCATGACATGTCCTTTTTGCACGCTCACCGAGTCCCGGGTACGCTTCCAAACGAGCCTGGCGGTCGGCGTCGACGACGCCTTCCCGGTATCGCCGGGGCACACTTTGATCGTCCCGCGTCGACACGTGCGATCCTACTTCGAGCTCAGTCCTCTCGAACGCGAGGCCGTCAACGAACTGCTCGATCAGGCCCAACGCGACCTGAGCGAACGCCTGCGACCGGATGCCTACACCATCGGCATCAACGACGGCCCCGCTGCCGGACAGTCGATCCCGCACGTTCACGTCCACCTCATTCCGCGCTATCGCGGCGACCGGGAAAATCCCCGCGGTGGCGTGCGCTGGGTGCTGCCGGACAAGGCCGACTACTGGAGTCGTCGCTGAATCCAGCCAGATGCAACATTTGCTGAGTCTGGTGCGCGCGGCACGCTTGGTTGGTGTGGCCCGCGGCAATCTTCAGCGCATGGTCGCCAGCGGGGAGCTGTCGTCATTCGACGGGCTGGTTGCCCTGGACGAACTGCAGCGGGCGTTTCCGGATGCGCAACTCGCCGATAGCGGGGCGCTCGAGAAGGTCGAGCAAATCCGGGACCACGCCTTTGCACGTCGTGTGCTCGAGTTCGCGCTGCCGTCGCAGGAGGTGCTGGCCCAACGCCTTTTTGCCAAGAGCGTCGAGCTGGCAGAGGTTCGGCGCCACCTGCAGGCCTATCACGAGTTACTGATCAGCCTGCGTGAGCGCATACAAGGACCGGCGCAGGACGAGACGTTCCAACGCTCAATGCTGGAATTGCTCGACGGTGGCCTTCGGCGGATTTTGGCCAGCGAGGCGACACCACTGGAAGCGAGGATGAGTATGCTCGAAGCAGTTACGGCTCACGTCACCGTGCGGCCCAGCGGCCACCAGTTTCTGGTCGAGGGGAATGACTCCATACTGCAGGCCGGATTGAAGGCGGGAGTCCAATTCGGATATGGGTGCGGCAGCGGAAGCTGCGGTCTGTGCAAGGCTCGTCTGGTCGCCGGCGAACTGCGGTGCCTTGCCAGTGGTGATTATCGTCTCTCCGACCGGGAAATCCAGCAGGGCCACGTGCTGCTTTGCACGCACACCGCAATCAGCGACGTGATCATCGAAACGCTGGAGGCGGCCGGACCGCAGGATATTCCAAAGCAGGAAATCGTCGCCCGGGTCCGCGCCCTCACGCCGCTTGCGCCCAATACCTTGTTGCTGCATTTGCAGACCCCGCGCACGCACCGCCTGCGCTTTCTTGCAGGACAGTCCGTCACGCTCGGTGCCGCCACGGGCGGCGATCTGCTCGAAACGGCGCCGATCGCAAGCTGCCCCTGCGATGAGCGCAATCTCCACTTTCACTTCGCACGGGAATCTGCCGGAGCGCTCGCCACTGCCCTGTTCGAGCAACGAATCCGCGTCGGCGATGCAATCGACGTGCGCGGACCGGTCGGCGAATTCGTGCTCGATCAGGCCAGCGAACGGCTGCCGATATTTATCGCCTGCGATGCCGGCTTCGGGCCGATCAAGAGCCTTGTCGAGAGCGCCATAGCGGCCGACGCGTTCGAATCGATGGCGCTGTACTGGCTCGCGACCCGAGCCGACGGCCACTACCTGGAAAACCAGTGCCGGGCTTGGTCTTCCAGCCTCGACAATTTCGTGCACCGGCTGAGTACCGATCGCGAGGCAAGGACCGGTGCCAAGGCCATCGCGGCACAGGTACTTTCGGATCGCGCGGACCTGGCGCGATGCGCAATCTACGCTGCCGGACCACCCGTGTTCCTGGAAGCTCTCGTGGGAGCACTGACCGATGGCGGCGTACGTGCCGAGCGGATTGCCACTCTGGCGCTATAGACGGCGAATTCAACGCATTGCCAGACGAGCGGCACACGGAACTAGCTGGTCCCGCTAGGGCTGGAGCCGATGGGCGGCTACTTCAAATAGCCGAAGGTCGCCGGCACGCACCTGGACCTCCAAACGCTCGACCGGTTGTCCGTCATCACCAAGTTCCACGCCCAGATCGAATCGAACGCAATCGCCTGTTCGCGCGCTGAAAGACGCAGCGCCGGCTCAGGCCGGGTACAGCGCTACGGTCTGCGCCAAGACCGCTTCCCGACCACCCTGGCGCCAGCGTCCGACGAGATCCATCGCGAGCGAGGCCCACTGCGTCTGCCCGCGGGCGACTGCCGCATTCAGACGATCCTCGTCGACCGAACAGACCCCTTCGCCCCGCGCGTCGAGAAATTGCGGTGCCAGCGCGCGGCGGACACCGTCGAAATTGGAAAACCAGAAATGCAGCGAAGCCGTTGCGCGGCGCTCGAGCAGCACGGGCAAGGTCACCAGGCAGTCGGCCAGCAGATCGCGGACCGCACGCACCACCAGTTCTGACCTGCGATCGCCAAGCTGCTCCAGCATCCGCTCCCAGTCAGGGCCGACGATCTGGCCGGCGCGCAGTTCGCCAAGCTCGTGGAGAACCAAGGATTCGAGCTCGCCCCGGGCCATGCTTTCGATCGCATCGTCCAGTCGGGCGCCCCGGTCGTAGGCTTTTAGGGCCGACCAGAACGCGTCGCTAGGCCCGCGCGGGCCCGCCACCTCCGCGCGCGTCCACAGCCAGCGCCGTAGCGCGTCCAGGCGCACGAGGATGGTCGAACCGCGGCTGACCGCGGGGGTCGCAACGTACCCGCGCGCGAGTTCATCGCCGGCAACCACGATCTGTACGCCGTCGCGGCGCGCCTGCCATTCTCGCCGTGCCAGAAAAAACAGAGGTACGCCGAAACGCCCAATGCCCGCCCCGTAGACCAGCCGATCGTCCGCGATCTGTTCGTTGACCGCTTCTTCGTCATAGGCGTCCAGGCCGCCTCCCAGGGGTAAGGCCACCAACCGGTCCGCGCCCTGGTCCAGCAAGGCCTCCCAATGCCGCTCGCGCCGCGCGATCCAGGATCCCACAGCGCCGGGATCAGCGGCTGCGCCCAGACCCAGACCCGACACCCATCGAAAATACTCGCGCATTCCCAATAGATAGGTGCAAAGCCCGCTGTCGCGAGCGTGCCGAGCGTCGATTACATCGCAGTTGTGCTGGACCGCGGCGGCCAGCTTGGCAATCGGCATTTCAGCACCTTGCAACACGGCACGCTTCAGACGACGTAGCGCCGCATCGCGCCTCGCCGGCCCGGACGCGATTTCTGGATAACCACGCCGAGAACTGCCGCAAGGTCGGGCATCACAACGGCTTCGCACCCGGGGGCTAGCGCATTCAGGCACCAGCCATCACCCTCGCGTCGCAACTGCCGGAACAGCCATTGTCCGCCGCACAGCGCGAGCACATAGGATCCGTCGTGCGCCTGTCCACTGGGCTCGATGATGATGACATCACCATGCTCAAACTCTGGCGCCATCGTCTCGTCCAGCACCATCAGCGCAAAGAGCTCGGCACCCGAGCAAGCGCTCAGGTCGCGGCCCACATCATGTTCCGTGGCCATCGGCCGATTGGTTGCTGCAGTCATCGCGTCGATATTATCAAGGCCAAATTCCGTCGCGGGTCGACGCGGCCCGTGCGGACCACGCGCGCCGCATTCCATAGTGTGGAGCATCGTCCGCGACCTAAATCACCCATCGGGGTAGTGGCGCCTACGCCTTGCCGGGTCTAGACGAGTTCGCCCGCAGGTCCGCTAATACAGCGCCGGTGTGCAGGGTAACGGTCGCGGCCATGCGGCGCGGTGGTATGCGCCCGCACCCCGCTTCGGCAAGCTCGACCAACCCGGACGCGAAGGAGCCTGCGGTGGAATATCAAGTCGATGGAAGGATCGTGGCCGCGGACGAGGAAGGCTACCTTCTTGAGGCGGACTACTCGGACTCGGTGTGCGCGGCGATTGCCGCCGCCGAGGGCATTGTCCTGGAGGACGATCACTGGGTGATCATCAATTACCTGCGCGGGCAGTTCCGCGAACATGGTCACACGCCCAATTTTCGGAACCTGTTGAAAGACACGAGCGAGCTGATCGCCGGTTGCGACAGCAAGCGGCTTTACGACCTGTTTCCGCTCGGTCCGGCAAAGCAGGGCGTGCGCATCGCCGGCTTGCCCAAACCGTTCGGCAAGGGCGGATACTGACCACGGTCCGACTGGCACCGCAGCGCTCAAGGCGGAGCGCGCATTCCGACCCTGTCGCCATGTTCGACCGCGAAGACCGCGGCCTCGACGCGCGAAGTCAGGTTGAGCTTGGCAAGGATATGGCGCACATGGAGCTTGACCGTATCGTGACTGATGTTCAGAATCTTTGCGATCGCCTTGTTGCTCTTGCCGCAGGCGACATGGTGCAGGATTTCACGCTCCCGCTCGGTCAGCTTGACCGCCCCGTCCTTCGGATGGTCGGAGGCACGACCCTGGAGCAGCTGCGCAAGTTTGGCCGCCATCGCCGGGGCAACCACGAGTTCGCCCTTGGCCGCTCGGCGTATTGCGTCGACGATATCCGCCGGATCCATGTCTTTCAGTAGATAGCCGCGAGCGCCCGCGCGCAAAGCGTTTGCCAGGTCGTCCTGCATATCGCTCATGGTCAGTATGACCGCAGGACTCTCGCAACCGTCGGCTCGCAACTGCCGCAGCAGGCTGACGCCATCCATCAACGGCATGCGCAAGTCCATCACGACCAGGTCCGGCGTGTGTGCGCGGATCAACGCCTCGGCCTGCTCCGGGTTTCCGGCCGTTCCTACGACCGTAAAGCCGCCTTCGCGCTCAAGCAACTCCGCAAGGCCTTTCTGGCACAAACGATGGTCGTCCACCAGCACGACCCGCACCAAATTGTTCATCCGCCGGCCTCGCCGACCAAGGTGCGTGAGGGAAAGTTGAGCCGCACACGCGTGCCCCCCTTCTCGCATCTCTGCAGCTCGATGACACCGCCGATGCGTTGTGCCCGCTCGCGCATGATGTTCAGTCCGAAATGTCCGTGATCGGCCGTCTTTGCGCTGTCCAGACCGACACCGTCATCCTCGACGCGCAACTCATACCAGCCGGCATGCTCGTCCAGCACCAAGCGCACGTGTCTTGCTTGCGAATGCTTGAGTGCATTGGTCAGCGCCTCCCTGGCGATATAGAAGATCTGGACCTCTTCGTACGGCGACAGCCTCGGCTCCGGCACCCGGCATTCAAGTTCGATTTTGACTTCGCTCGCCGCCCGGAGTTCCTCGATCGCGAACTCGAGCGCCGGCAGCAGGCGCGGCGCATCCATCTGCGCACGGAATTGCGTAATGATCTCGCGCACGCGCGACTGCGCCCCGGCCAGCGCTTCATCAATTTCTTCTAGGTACTGCGTGGCGCGCTCTTCGTCGCGCGTGGCAAAGGCACGGCGAAGCAGCGCCGTGCGCATACGGATCGAGGTCAGATTCTGGGCCAGCGAGTCGTGCACTTCGTTGGCGAGCATGTGTCGTTCCTGCATCACGCTCGAGTGCACGTCGTTGTCCGCCTGCCGCGTATTTGCAATGGCCGAGCCGATCACGTCGCCAAGCGCCGACAGCAGATCCGGGAATCGTGCTGGCAGATCCAAGGCAGCCCCGGGCCTTTCGAGAAAAAGGCTCAGGACGCCCAACGCTTGCTCCTTATGTCGCAGTGCAACAGCGACCACCTGATGATCGGCGCCAGCGTCAGCATCCAATTCGCGAACGCAGGCGCATCGTTCCGTACTCACCTGGACCCCGTCGCCGCGCAACGCCACCGCGCAGACCCCGCAGTCGGCATCGGCTCGCGCAATGCGCGTCTGGGCGCTCGTGCTTGCCCCCGACGCGGCAACCAAGTCCATCGGGCTGCCATCGTCCGATATCGTGCGCACGGTTGCCGCGCGCGCCTCAGTCATGCCGGCCAGAACCTGGAGCAAGTGATCGATCGGCGCGTTCATGTCCGCAGCGAGGGTATACGCACCAGCGTCCTCGGCGGAACCTTCGTGCGGCCGTGCTGAGCCGCAACGTTGAAGCATCTGGACCTTCCCCTTAATGGAAAAGACCGGGGCAACATGCAGCATCAGCCGCGCCGCTCCGGAGCAAGGACGTACCTTTTCTTGTTTTTTGCATTGTGCTCGTTTGGGGTGCATGGCGCAAGGAGCGTGCCGCTTTCGGCGCTTGCCGCCTTTGCGAGACCGGGCGCCAAACGAAACATCTGCTTTGCCCTCGCCCAACGCCGGGCGGCCTCCCCATCTGGGTATGGATAGGCTCCCCGACGCGGTAATAGACAGAAGGGCGTGCCGTTGCGCCTAATACGGACTTGAACCGGAGAAGGAATGGAGGCGAGTGAGCCGTCGCGGCTCGTCGCGCCATTTTGAGCGCACGATGCCGCCGCTACACGACCCGACCGCGCCGCCCCTGCCGGGCGCCAAGACCGAGGTCCGCACGACGACCTGTTACATGTGCGCCTGCCGGTGCGGCATCCGCGTTCACCTGCGCGACGGCCAGGTCCGATATATCGACGGCAATCCGGACCACCCGCTGAATCAGGGCGTGATATGCGCCAAGGGCTCGTCGGGCATCATGAAGCAGTACTCGCCGGCCCGCCTGCTTACGCCGCTGCGGCGCCGCGCCGACGCAGTCAGGGGTGCGGGACACTTCGAACCGATCAGCTGGGAGGAGGCGCTCACCACCCTGAGCGAACGTCTTGCGACGATCCGCGCCACCGATCCGAAGAAATTCGCCCTATTTACCGGGCGCGATCAGATGCAGGCCTTGACCGGCCTGTTCGCACGCCAGTTCGGCACCCCCAATTACGCGGCCCACGGCGGCCTGTGCTCGGTCAACATGGCGGCCGGCCTGATCTACACGATCGGCGGATCGTTCTGGGAGTTCGGCGGACCGGACCTGGCACGTGCGAAGTTGTTCGTAATGATCGGTACGGCGGAGGATCACCACTCCAACCCGCTCAAGATCGCGATCTCCAAGTTCAAGCGCGAAGGTGGCCGTTTCATTTCCATCAATCCGGTGCGGACCGGGTATTCGGCGGTCGCCGACGAATGGGTGCCGATCCGCCCAGGTACCGATGGCGCACTCCTGCTGGCGGTAATTCATGAAATCCTCGCCAAGGGCCTGTATGACCGGGACTTCCTGTTCCAGTACAGCAACGCGGGCCAACTGGTGAACTGCGATCCGGCCAGTGACGAATTCGGGATGTTCGTTCGCACCGAAGTGCCGCAGGAGGAGACCTGCTACGACCCGCAAAACAAGCTCTGGTGGGACCGCAACCTCGATCGCCCGGTTACGACGCACAGCAAAGGGGCCGATCCGTTCTTGCTCGGGGAGTTCCGCTTACCCGATGGCACGCCGGTCAAGCCCGCGTTCCAGCTGCTGCAGGAGCGGGTAAAGGACTACACCCCCGAGTGGGCTGCCCAGATTACCGGCATCGACGCGGCGACCATCCGCCGCCTCGCGCACGAGATGGGGGTCACCGCTCGCGACCAGCGCATCGAGCTTCCGATTGCGTGGACCGATTCCTGGGGCACAGAGCACGAATCCGTGACCGGCAATCCGGTGGCGTTCCACGCGATGCGCGGGCTGGCCGCCCACTCCAACGGCTTCCAGACGATCCGGGCCCTGGGCATCCTGATGTCCATCCTCGGCACGATCGACCGGCCCGGAGGCTTTCGTCACAAGGCGCCCTACCCACGACCGATTCCACCCTGTACCCGCACCCCCAACGACGCGCGTGGCGTACGACCGAATCATCCGCTGGATGGGCTCGCACTCGGGTGGCCGTCCGACCCGGACGATTTGTTCGTCAACGACGACGGCAGCCCCGTCCGAATCGACAAGGCGTTCTCCTGGGAATATCCGCTTTCCGTGCATGGCCTCATGCACAACGTCATCACCAACGCCTGGCGCGGCGACCCGTACCCGATCGATACGCTGATGATCTTCATGGCCAACATGGCTTGGAACTCGACGATGAATACGGCAGCGGTTCGCGACATGCTTTGTGACCGGGACGCCGACGGGCAGTACAAGATACCGTTTCTCGTGGTCGCCGACACGTTTCAATCGGAGATGACGGCCTTCGCCGATTTGATACTTCCGGATACGACCTACCTGGAACGGCACGACGTCATGTCGATGCTGGATCGGCCCATCTCCGAATTCGATGGTCCAGCAGATTCGGTGCGGATCCCGATCCTGCCCCCGGCTGGCGCTTGCAAGCCGTTTCAGGAAGTGTTGATCGAGCTCGGCACCCGCCTCAAGCTTCCCGCGTTCGTCACCAAGACCGGTGAGCGCAAGTACCGCGATTACCCGGATTTCATCGTCAACTGGGAGCCGGAGCCTGGTGCGGGCTTGGGTTTCCTGGCGGGCTGGCGCGGCAAGGGTGGCGAGAAGTCGCTGGTCGGCGAACCCAATCCGCGGCAGTGGGAGATGTACCAGCAAAATGGCTGCGTATTTCATTACGAGCTGCCAAAAAGCTACCAGTACATGCGCAACTGGAACCTCGGCTACCTGGAATGGTCCCGACGCAACCGCATCACCCGCTACGCAGAGCCGATTCTCATTCACCTCTATTCCGAAGTGCTGCAGAAATTCCGGCTCGCAGCCCAAGGCAGGGGCATCACCCGCAAGCCTCCGGCACACCTGGCACAACGCGTACAGACGTATTGCGATCCCTTGCCGTTTTTCTATGAGCCGCTCGAATCCCAGGTAACGGACCACCACCGCTTCCCGCTTGCCGCCGTGACGCAGCGTCCGATGGCGATGTACCACTCGTGGGATTCGCAGAACGCCTGGCTGCGCCAGATCCACGCGCACAACTACCTGTTCGTCAATAGCCGCACGGCGCGCGACCAGGGAATCAGCGACGGCGACTGGATCTGGGTCGAATCCCCGTGGGCGAAGGTGCGCTGCATGGCGCGTCATTCGGAATCGGTCGAGCCCGGGACCGTGTGGACCTGGAACGCGATCGGCAAGGCGGCGGGAGCCTGGAATCTCGCGCCGGGTTCCAACGAATCGCAGCAAGGATTTCTGCTCAACCATCTGATCAGCGAGGAACTCGAGGTCCGCGGCGGCCAGCGCGTCTCCAATTCCGATCCGGTTACCGGCCAGGCTGCCTGGTACGACGTGCGCGTGCGCATCTACAAGGCGGAGCCTGGCGAGCCGGAACACACGTCGCCGCAGTTTGCAGCCCTCGAGCCGTACCCGGCGATGAAACCGCGCCGCGACTTGCTGGCGTTCATGGGTGGTGTTTTCGGAAGGGCGGACGAGAAGTGAGCCAACTCGCGCTGGTCATCGATCTGAACGTCTGTGTCGGCTGCCACGCCTGCGTGACCAGCTGCAAGGAATGGAACACCTCGGGCTCGGCCGGACCTCTGGTCGACCAGAATCCGTACAGTGCCGATCCGACCGGCACGTTTTTCAACCGCGTGCAGACCTTCGAAATCGGCGAATTTCCGGGGACGGAAACCCTGCATCTACCCAAGTCTTGTCTGCACTGCGAGGATCCGCCGTGCGTGCCGGTGTGCCCGACCGGGGCCTCGTACAAACGCCAGCAGGACGGGATCGTTCTGGTCGATTACGACAAGTGCATCGGATGCAAATACTGCGCCTGGGCTTGCCCCTATGGCGCACGCGAGTTCGACGAGCAGGGCAAGGTGATGAAGAAATGCACGCTGTGCGTTGATCGGATTTACGACTACTCACTGTCCGAAGCCGATCGCAAACCGGCCTGCGTCAAGGCCTGTCCTACCTCGGCCCGCTTGTTCGGAGACATCCACGACCCGGCCTCCGAGGTGTCGGTGGCAATTCGCAGCAACGGCGGCTACCAGCTGATGCCGGAGTGGAGCACACATCCGGCGAACCATTACCTGCCGCGGCGCCAGACGCAGATGAAGATTCACCCGGACGAACTCGAGCGCTCCGACAACCCGCGCAAATTGGACGCCCAGCTGCCCAAACCGGGAGCGGCGGGTCCGACTATCGAGGACGCGGTCGGCTGGTAGCGATCGATCGAACAAGGATGCGGCCGGCGTTCTCCGTCATTTTCCTCACCACGCTGATCGGCGCGGGCCAGGGCCTGTTTCTGGCGCTGTACACGGTGCAGATCTATGCGCTGTTCCAGCTCCTGCCGCCGCCCGAGGCCCGCTCGTTTTACGGCTTCGGAAGCCTGGTCAGCGTGCTCGTGCTTGCGGCCGGGCTCCTTGCGTCGTTCTTTCACCTGGGCCACCCGGAGCGCGCCTGGCGCACCGCCACCCAATGGAGAACATCCTGGCTCTCGCGCGAAGTCATCGTGCTTCCTGCCTTCATCGCCACCACGTTGCTCTACGGGCTGGCGCACTGGACTAATTGGAGGCCCTCCATTGCAAGCTTGCCCTCCGGTGGCCTGATCGATGCCACGATACTGCTGGGCGCGCTGGGCACAGTGCTGGCCTTCGCGCTGTTCATCTGCACGGCGATGATCTACGCATGCCTGCCCTTCCTACGCGAATGGCACTCTCCGCTCACAGTGCTGAACTTTATCCTGCTCGGTGGCGCCTCCGGCTTCACCCTGGCTACCTGGTTCGCCGCGTACGCGGCGCCGCAGGTGGTCGGATTCCTGACCGGGTGGGCCCTGATCCTCACGGTGCTGGGCTTTGCCGGACGCACCTGGTCGTTGATTCGCAATGCCCGCCTGCGGCCGAGGTCAACGATCCAGACCGCGATCGGCGTCAAGCATCCGAAACTCGCGCAGAAGAGCCAGGGCGCGATGGGTGGTTCGTTCAACACGCGCGAGTTCTTTCACGGCGCAAGCGCATCGACGATGCGCGCGCTCCTGTGGGGCTTTCCGCTGCTGGCGTTTGCGCTCCCGGCAGTCCTGCTCGCGCTAGGGCTGGCAATCGATTCGGCCGTGGCATATTCCTCGGCGTTTGTGATCCAGTACCTCGGCCTGCTCGCGGAGCGCTGGATGTTCTTCGCGCAGGCGAAGCATCCACAAAATCTTTATTACCAGACCGTCTCCTAGCGATGCGCAGCAAACTGCCGCCCTGTACCCGCCTGTACGCCTGCCGGACAATGCCATGAGCGGCCCAATGCGCTCTGGCGACCGGCGGCGGCTCTTGCAACGAGTTGGCTTCGGGCTGGCGCTGATTGTTCTGGCGCAAGCCGCGCCGGCTGCAAGCGCGCCGCTGGCCCCGGTCAGCTGGTGGGTGTGGCCGCTGGCGTTGTTTGGAATCTGCTTTCTCCTCGGCATCGTCGCGGTGCCCGCCGGCGTCGGGGGCGGCGTGCTGTTCGTTCCCATCGTTGGCGGCTTCTTTCCCTTCCATCTGGACTTCGTCCGCGGCGCCGGGTTGCTGGTCGCGATGGCCAGCGCTCTGGCCGCGGCGCCCGACCTGCTGCGTAATGGCCTAGCCGACCTGCGTGTTGCCTTGCCGTTGATGCTGGTCGCTTCGCTGACATCGATCCTCGGCGCATTGATTGGACTCTCCCTTTCGGCCTCGACCGTCAACATCGCGCTCGGCCTGGTCGTGCTCGGAATCGTCGTGCTCATCGCGCGCGCGAAGCGCGCCGATCACGTTGATCCGCGCCCGGACCGCATCGCCACGAGGCTGGGCCTGCAAGGCAGCTACTTCGATTTGGCAGTGGGCAAGGAGCAACACTGGGCGGCGCAGCGTACGGGGTGGGGTCTGTTCCTGTTCGCGATCATCGGCGTCATTGGCGGCATGTTCGGGGTTGGCGCCGGCTGGGCCAATGTTCCCGTCTTGAACCTGGTGATGGCGCTGCCGCTGAAGGTCGCCGCGGGCACGAGTGGACTGATACTCACCGGCGCCAGCGCATCCGCGACCTGGATGTACCTCGATTCCGGGGCCGTTCTGCCGATCGTCGCGGTGCCGTCAGCGGTCGGCATGATGCTCGGTGCCCGCCTCGGGGCGCGCTTGCTGCGCGTACTGCCTGCGGCCAATGTTCGGCGTATCGTTATCGCGCTGCTTGCGTTCGCGGGCATGCGCACGCTGTTGAAGGGCCTCGGAATCTGGATGTGAAGCAATGACCGTAGTGGACCAGGGCGCGCGCGCCGAATCCGAGGAAGTCCGGAAATACGCCACGGTGCTCGAGTGGGCAACGCGCGCGGGCTTCATCGTGCTGACGGTATCCTTTGCCTCCTACCTGGCCGGTTGGCTACCGGACGAGGTCGCGCCCGACCTCACGGTGGAGCTTTGGCGTCAACCGGTCGGGAACTACCTTGCGCGAACGGGGACCATTCCGGGTTGGCATTGGCTCACGATGCTCGATCACGGCGACGCCGCATGCCTGCTCGGGATCGCGCTGCTTTGCAGCGCATCGGTTGCGGCAACGGTTGCCGTCGCGCCGATCTACGCCCGCCGCAGATCGTTCCTGTTCGTCGCTTTTTGCGTGCTCGAGGCTGGCGTGCTAGTGCTCGCAGCCTCCGGCGTCCTTGTGAAGGGCGGTTGAACGCATTCCCCATGAGAACCGTGTTCGAAACTCCGATGCTCGCCACGGAGCTCTCCGAGTTTGACGAGGGCGCTCAACGCGTGGCGCTGGAACTGGCACGGCGCCTGGGCCGGCCGCTTGCCGTCTTGCTGCCGCTGCTGAGCAACGCCGAGTTCGAAGTTTCCGCCCCGGACCTGTCGGCGCGCATCGAACGCCAGTTCCACCAGAAGCTTGAAGCGCTCAACGCAGCCGCGACGGCGCAGTCGGTCAAATGCGAGTGCATCGTGCGCCGTGGCGCCGATCTGGCAAAGGAGATCGTCACGGCGGCGATCGAACGCGAAACCGATCTGCTGGTCATCCGGCGGCGTGGAACGCGCAGCTTCCTGGCAAATCTGCTGGTCGGCGAAATGGTGAGCGCCGTGCTCGCCCACGCGCCCTGCCCGGTACTGCTGGTACCTCGTGCCGCCAGGCTTTGGACGCATGGCATCCTGGCCGCCGTCGATGGTTCCCGCATGACTGAACGGGTTGCAACGCTGGCGGCGGCGGTGGCCGCTGCCGATCGATTGCCGCTGACCCTGGCCTGTGTCGCCGTCGATACCGGCCCGGCCGCTTGCGCGCGGGCCGAGCAAGTACTTGAACGCGCCCGCGCCGCAGTCGGCTCCGAACCGGCAGCGGCGGCCGTGATCGTCGGCGAAGCGCACCGAGAGATCATGGGACAGGCGTTGCGCGTCGGCGCCGATCTGATCGTCATTGGGCGGTGCGGCGATTCGGCCCCCGATCGTGGCGTCTTGGGTCGCACGGCGAAGAAGGTTCTGGGCGCCGCCGAAGGACCCGTGCTGGTTGCCGGGCCTTCCCGGGACGAGTGAGGACGGATCGCGACGGCGGCGTATGCAAATTCCCGGCTGCGACGGCGGGTCTTGCGCCGCGCGCCATGCACTCATTCCTGGATTGAAGATGAAACTTCCGCGAACCGACGAAGAAGGCTACCTGATCGAACCGCAGGAGTGGACCGAATCGTACGCCGAGGCCTGCGCACGTGGGGAGAACATCGTGCTGACCGATGATCATTGGGACGTGATCCGCTTCATGCGCGGGTATTACCTGGAGCATCAAGTCGCGCCGGACGCACGCTTCGTAATCAAGCACCTCTCGGAGCGTTTCGGTCCGGCCGCTCGCAACCGGCTCTTCGAGATCTTTCCCTATGGATACGTGAAACAGGCGTGCAAAATCGCCGGCATGAAGCGCCCACGTGCCTGGAGCACCGGTTGAGGGGCCATCGGCTATCGCAAATTCCCATCGGCAGCCGGACGCGGTCGGGCTTGGCCGTCGGCGAGTTTGGGGGAGGAGATTCGGAATGTATAAACGCATACTGGTTGCAGTGGACGGCAGCGAGGTATCCAATTGGGCGCTGCAGGAATCCATCCGGCTCGCCCAGGACCAGGTGGCCATCTTGCGCGTTGTGCATGCGATCGACGCGGGTCGCGCCTACGCCACGCCGGAGCTTTCGAATCCTGTTTCCGTGGAGCAGGCGTGGATAGAAGCGGGCCGCGAGATCCTCGCTACGGCGCAGGCGCTAGGCCGGGAAGCGGGGTTAACCGTGGAAGGCAAGTTGATCGAAAGCGAGGCCCTGGGTAACGGGATCGCCGACGCCATCGCCGAGGAGGCTAGGACCTGGCCAGCCGATCTTCTTGTTGTCGGCACCCATGGACGTGGTTTCCTGGGGCATATGCTGCTCGGCAGCGTGGCGGAACGCATCGTTCGCATCTGCACCGTTCCGGTACTGCTGGTTCGCGCCGGGACTGGGTCTGGTCCGTCGTCCCGGGAGTCGCCTGCGTCAACCACGCCCTAGCTCCCAAGAAAACCCCGCTCTCTTGTGGGTCGCCCTGCACCGCGCATGCGTTACGATCGGCACCGATACATAGAAAAAGCGTGCGCCACTGATGAGACATTTAACAAGCTTCGCCACTTGACGCGCAACATCGAAATGTGCCTAGCGATCCCAATGCAGGTCACCGCCATCGAGGGACACCTCGCGCGTTGCAATGCGCGGGGGGTGGAGCGCGAAGTAAGTCTGTTCTTGCTGCAGGACGAATCGATTTCTGTAGGGGACTGCGTACTGGTCCACGTCGGCTACGCAATTCAGAAAACCACTACCGACGAGGCGCGTTCCGCGTGGGAGCTTTTTGACCAAATCCTAGCGTCCGATGATGCGGCGCGCGGTGCATGAACGCTAGTTCTGCCAGCACTTCGTCCAACCGGTATCCGGTGATGCTCGAGGTCGCCGACCTTGTGCGGCGGCGCACGTCCGACCAATTGCCGCACGAGGGCAAGTTCTGCCCATCGCACCGCATGCGCGGGCTGCAATAGGGGAAAGGGAGCGCGACATGCGACGCACCGCACGCCAGTGGCTCGACCGCATTCGCGAGCTTCCGCTGCCGACGCGCGTGCGGATCATGAACGTGTGTGGCGGCCACGAGCGCACGATCAGCATGGCCGGACTGCGTGGCGCGTTGCCGCGCGCCGTTGAAATCATTCCCGGGCCCGGCTGTCCGGTATGTGTGTGCCCCGAGGAAGACGTGTTCCAGGCCATACAGCTTGCACTGCGTGAGCCGGTCACGCTGGTCGCGTTCGGCGACATGCTGCGTGTGCCGGTCAATGTGCCCAAGGGCGAAATCCATACGCTCGAACAGGCAAAGGCCAGTGGCGCCGCGATCCGCCCGATCGCATCGCCGTTGGAAGCGGTGCGAATTGCCCGAGGCGATCCAGGGCGGCAGACTGTGTTCTTCGCGGCGGGCTTTGAAACAACGACCGCGCCCGTGGCAGCGATGCTGGCCGAAGGCGCGCCCGCCAATCTTTCCGTGTTGCTCTCGGGCCGCCTGACCTGGCCTGCCGTGGCGATGCTGCTCGAATCGGATACGCCGGGCTTCGACGCGTTGGTCGCACCAGGCCATGTATCGACGGTGATGGGCCCGGAGGAATGGGCGTTCGTGGTCGAACGCCACCGTCTGCCCGCCGCGATCGGCGGATTCAACTCGGAGAGCCTGCTCGCGGCGATCTATTCGACGCTTCGCCAGGTGATCGAAGGACGGCCCTTTCTCGACAACTGCTATCCGGAAGCCGTCAAGCCCGGCGGCAACCCTGCGGCCCGAAGACAGCTCGCCCAAGTCATGGACGTGGTCGATGCCCCATGGCGCGGCATCGGTGTGATCCCGGGTTCCGGGTTTGCTCTTCGTCCCGGTTACGCGTCGCACGATGCGCGGCTGCGCTTTCCTTCTTATGAGGCGGGCGGGCGCAAGCGCGCCGGACACATGCCGGCCGGGTGTGACTGCGCACGCGTAGTGCTGGGCAAGATCCGGCCCAACGAGTGCGTGCTATACGACCGCGCCTGCGCGCCGCGCCATCCGATCGGACCCTGCATGGTCTCCGACGAGGGCGCCTGCCGCATCTGGTGGTCCAGTGGCGTGCGTGAATACCAACAACCCTGCGCCGCCCACTGAGCGCGATACAGTGCCAGCGCTTGCCGCACGGCGCTTCACGGTGAAGGGCCGCGTTCAGGGCGTCGGGTTCCGGCCGTTCGTTTTCCGTCTCGCCAGGCGCCACGGTATCGCCGGCTGGGTGCAGAACCGCTCGGGCACTGTCGAGATCCTCGCGCAAGGTGCGCCTAGCGCTCTGGAGGCCTTCGGGCGCGAACTCGTCGATCACTCTCCGTCGCTCTCGCGCCCGACAATTGCTGCGATCGCGCAACAGCCGACCGCCGCGCTCGATGACTTCTTGGTCGTTGCCAGCGCGGCGGACCCCGGACGCGACGTTCATGTGCCGCCGGACCAGTTCGCCTGTGAAGATTGCCTGGCCGAGTTCGCCGATCCCGCGAACCGGCGCTACCGTTACCCGTTCATCAACTGCACCCAGTGCGGACCCCGCTACACGCTCATCCAGCGCCTGCCCTACGATCGGCACAACACGACAATGGCGGGCTTCGAGCTGTGTCCAAAATGCCGGCGCGAGTACGAAGACCCGGCAGACCGGCGCTTTCACGCCGAGCCTATCGCTTGTCCGGCGTGCGGCCCGCAGCTTACGTTTCGCGGCGCCGACTCAAAATTGGAAGGCAATCCGGCGGCGCTTGCCGGCGCGGTTACCGCGCTCGGCGTGGGTCAGATCGTTGCCGTGAAAGGCATCGGCGGCTACCACTTGATGTGCGACGCCACCAACGACGAAGCGGTAGCGCGCCTGCGCGCCCGCAAAAAGCGCCCGGAGAAGCCGCTGGCGGTCCTGTTTCCGCGCGACCGGAAATTGCTCGCGCGCCATCTAGTGCTCGATTCGCTGCATGACCGGCTTTTGCACCATCCCGCCCGCCCGATCGTCCTCGTGGAGCGCGCCCCAGGCTCCAGCCTTTCGCCGCATATCGCGCCCGGCATTGCGGAAATCGGCGCAATGCTTGCATACAGCCCTTTGCACCATCTTCTGCTGGAGGAATTGCGTCGTCCGCTAGTCGCGACATCGGCAAATGTGAGCGGGGAGCCCGTGCTGACCAGCGCAGCGGCGGTCGAAGGCAGGCTCGGCCATGTCGCACAGTCATTCCTGCACCACGACCGACCCATTGAGCGCCCTGCCGATGATCCGGTGCAGCGCGTGGTCGCCGGCAGGGCGCGCTGGATCCGCATTGGGCGTGGCTGCGCGCCGCTCGAGCTGGATCTGCCCTTCGCGCTACCCCGGCCCACACTCGCGGTTGGCGCGCATATGAAAAACACGATCGCGCTGGCATGGGGGCAGCGTGCCGTCGTCTCGCCCCACATCGGCGAGCTTGCGTCGCCGCGCAGCATGGAGACCTTCGTCCAGAGCATCCGCGACCTGCAGGAGCTTTACGGCGTGCGCGCGGAACGAGTCGCGTACGATGCGCACCCTGGATACGCGAGCGCGCGGTGGGCAATGCGTTGCGGATTGGAACCTGCGAAGGTTTGGCATCATCACGCGCATGCGTCGGCGATTGCCGGGGAATACCCAAAGTCATACCGATGGCTGGTTTTCACCTGGGATGGCGTCGGATTGGGAGAGGATGGCGACCTGTGGGGCGGCGACGCCCTGCTCGGGTCGCCCGGACACTGGCGCCGCGTCGCGCGTATGCGTCCCTTCCGATTGCCGGGAGCTGAAATGGCCGCGCGCGAAGCCTGGCGGAGCGCGGCGTCGCTTTGCTGGGAGCAAGGCATCGAATGGGAGGCACTGCCCGCAAACGCGGGCCTGGCGCGCGAGGCATGGGCGAAGGGGCTGAATTCACCGCGCACCACCGCCATGGGCCGGCTCTTCGACGCAGCGGCAGCGCTCGTGGGGCTCAATTTGCGTTCGACCTTCGAAGGCCAAGCTCCGATGCTGCTCGAGGCGGCGGCCGGACGCGCCGGCCGTGTGGCACCCGTCGTCCTGCCCATCGCAGAGCGCGACGGATTGCTGGAGTGCGATTGGGCGCCGCTCGTTGCGGCGATGCTCGATGCGCGGCGCACGGTCGCGGAGCGCGCCGCCCAATGGCACGAAAGCATTGCCGTGGCGCTGGTCTCGCAGGCTCTGGCCGTGCGCGAACGGGGCGGTTTCGATCGCGTCGGGCTAACGGGCGGCGTGTTTCAGAATCGCCTGCTCGCGGAGCGCGCGGTCGAGCTATTGCGCGCGGCGGGAATGCGAGCCCATTTGCCAGAGCGCCTTCCCTGCAACGACGCCGCCCTTAGTTTCGGGCAGATCATTGAATCCTCCTGGCGCGCATGAGCGACGAGCGCCGCATCCTGCTTGCGCACGGCAACGGCGGACGCCTGATGCGCGAGTTGATCGAGGAGGTATTCGCACACCACCTCGCGGGGCCGCACCTCGATACACGTGCCGATGCCGTCACGCTGCCCTGGCAAACTAACGAATTGGTCCTCACGACGGACGGTTTTACCGTTCAGCCGCTCGAGTTTCCCGGCGGCGACATCGGCTCGCTCGCGGTACACGGCACGGTGAACGACTTGGCGGTATCGGGCGCCACTCCGATCTTTCTTGCGCTGAGCGTGTTCATCGAGGAGGGCTTCGAGCTTGCGCGCCTGGGGCGCATCGTCGCGAGCCTCGCGCGCGCGGCGCGCGAGGACGGAGTTCAGGTTGTTGCCGGAGACACCAAGGTGCTGCCGCGCGGCGAGTGCGGCGGCCTGTATCTGTCGACCACTGGTATCGGTCGGCTCGCCCGCGAGGTCCGCATCGGGATGGACCGCATATCCCCGGGCGATAGGCTTCTTCTGAGCGGTCCGGTAGGCGACCACGGAATTTCGGTCCTGCTCGCGCGCGGCGACTTTGGCCTTGCGGGCAAACTGCGCTCCGACGCGGCCTCGGTACTGCCCTTCACGCAGGCACTGCTGGGGCTGCGAGGATTGCGCTTCATGCGCGATCCGACGCGCGGCGGCCTCGCGACCGTGGCACACGAGATCGCGCGCGCCTCAAGGCTCGAGGTCCGTCTCGAAGAGTCCCGCATCCCGGTGCGCGAAACGGTGCGCGCCGCCTGTGAGATGCTGGGCTATGACCCGATGTTTCTTGCCTGCGAAGGCCGTGTAGTAGCAGTGGTTGCGCCCGAAGATACCGAATGTGCCATCGCCGCATGGCGCGGCCTGCCAGGCGGCACCGATGCCGCCGTAATCGGAGAGGCGCGCAGCGGGTCGCACGGAGTCGTCTTGCGTACGGAACTTGGGGGCGAGCGCCTCCTGGAGGAATTGGAGGAAGATCCACTGCCGCGGATCTGCTAACCAGCAGACTCGCGCCGGTCCATACACGAGGGCGAACATCGGCCCGGCATCAATGCGCTGCCGTTTCCGCGCGCACGTGGCGAAGCGTAGTGTTCATGGTCGCCATGCAACGCTGGGTCCGGTGCGTCGCGATGTAGCAGGGACGGAAAACTGGCGGCAGCGGCATGCTTGGTCGCATACGAGCTGCCAAGCTCGATGCTGCACCGGTACATTTGCAAATGCGGCATTAGCGCCGGCTCGGCCGCTTCCCGATTTCCGGACCTGTGCTCGCGCAAGCCGGACGGGCCCGTACCGGACCACCATAGCAAATCGAATCGTCAGCGTGCCCCCACGGCGTGTGTGCCCGATCCATTGCAGCCGCGGTCGGTCAACGAAAACGCGTAGCGCCGCGCAACGCGGGGGCCAGTACGGCCCTCGGCCGCGCGTGCGTACGCACGCCAGCCGTCATCACTGGTTCCCGCACCGATATTGCACGCCTTGCAGTGAATGAATTCAAATCCAGCGGCGTACGTGAATCTTGTATTTCCGGTACTCATCGCCGAACTTCGCTTCCAGGTGCTTTTCCTCGTGGCGAATCACGCCAAAGCGCAGTGCAGCCCAGAGGAGCGGCGCAAACAATAGCGGCCACCACGTATGCAGCAGCAGGGAGGCCCCCGTCAAAATGAGCCAGTCGCCGAGATAGATCGGGTTACGGCTGATGCGAAACGGCCCGTCTGTGCAAAGCGCGGAAGCGGCCTTGTATGGATTGACGGTCGTGCGGCGCAGCCGAAACGTGACAAGCGTCCAGGCGGACAGAGCAAGCCCGAGGCCCACCCAAAGCCAGCCTAGCGGACTTGTGGCCGCACCCAGGTTGCACGGCAGCGGCAGCACGTTCCTGTCCAGCCACCAGCCCAATACCAGTGCCGTGGCGTACGGAATTGGCGGCAGGACCCAGGTACGCGGCCGGCTCGCCTCCCCCTGTGCGGCTCCGTCCGAATTCATTGCGCCCGTCCGGCCGCCTCGACCGGCCGGGCGCAACGAGCAGCCTCACCGACCGCGCGGCCATACGATCTATTCAGTCCGGTCACGGCATCGTCGCGCAGGCGCCGGCCGTCAGGGCTTTTTCACAGCGCAGGTATTGACACCGAATAAGGCCCATGCGGGGCACCAGCGCACCAGCCCGGTAAGAAGCAAAACGATCCCGATAACGAGCAAAACGATGCCGGTATAAAGCCACGGGCCGACGGTCCCGAGGACCGCCAGCGCGATCAATACGATTCCGGCGATGATGCGCACGACGCGCTCTGGCGTTCCGACGTTGACTTTCATGGTTGTACTCCTCAGCGGGTTTCAGTGAACATTGTGCTTGCTTGCCGGTTGTGACACTTTGTCCAGCATCAAGCGGTACATACTCTTGCGTCCAACGTTTCTCGCGGCGACCGGTTTCCCCCCTCAATGTCTGCCGACCGCGGCCGAACCTTGATTTGTGCGCGCACCAGAGCGCGCCTCTGCCGCACGGTCTTCCTCGCTCTCCCCCCACATGGCGTTGAGTATCGCCAGCAGCACTGCAAAACCGACTCCAAGAATCCAGAAGAAATACCACATGGTCATGCTCCTCGTTGCGTGTAGTGTTCAGTACGCTTCATGCTCGTTTTCGCTTGCACGCGAGCCACATATTTTTTCAGCAGGAGTCCAAAGCCCAGATCGGTTGATCTTGCGCGCCCACCAATGGCCACTGCCGCACGCCTCCAGCGCCACCGGCCCAGCAGGCCGCTGCGCCAAAAAGCCAATCAACTCGTCACGACCAAACCGCCGATTCACGATCTCTCCGCTCTGCACATCGATCCAGTACAGCTGGAATACGCGCTTTGCAACATCCAATCCATATGTCGTAGCATCCATTTCGGGCCCTCCGTTCCTCAAGAGGTTGATTCGCATCTCCACTTTGGCACATCGATGCCGTTCGGTCCTGGAGCGCCTCTCTCATCTACCGCCTAACCCTCCTACCCATGGGGAGGGAGGTGTCCATTCCATCTCCTTCGATATGGGCGAATTTCGCCTATGGTTGTTGCTGGTGCGCTTCCGCGCCAGGGCCTTCGCTGCTGGACTGCAGGGCGATACTGACCGCCTGCAGTTGATCTTCGTCTAGGGCCCCGGCCAGCGCCGCCAGACGCAGGCGCTCCGTTATCAAGCCCATCCGCGCCTGCACCAGGTTCAATTCCGCGCTAGCAGCGTCGTTTTCGGCATTGAGCAGATCCAGGGTGGTGCGGTCCCCCACCTGCTGGCCAAGTCGGGTCGCATCGAGGCGGGCGCGGCTTGCCTGCAACGCCGCCGACAGCGCAGCTACCCGGTTAGCACCGACCGTAAGACCGAGCCACGCAGCCCGGGTTCGCAGGGCGACCTGTTGGCGTGTTCGCGCCTCCTCGTCCTTGGCCTTGTCGGCCAAGCCCAAGGCTTCTTCCAACTTGGCGCTGCGATAGCCGCCGGTGAACAAGGGCACGGTAAGCTGCACACCGATCATGCCGCTGCTTGCCGTGTTACTGGCAGGGCCGAAGTCCCCGCTGCCGGAGAGGTGGTCCCTACCCGCCTTGGCGACAAGATCCAGCGACGGGGACGCGGTGGCGCGGAACTTGGCCGCCTCCTGCTGGGCCACTGCCACGTTCGCTGCTTGCATTCGCAGGCTGGGATTGCTCGTTGCGGCCTCGTCCAGCCAGTGGCCAAGAGCCGCCACTTCGGCTTCGACGGAACCGGGGCCCGGGATCTGCAACTGGAGCGATTGCGGTGGCAGCCCGGTCATATCGGAGATGGCAATCTGCTTGAGCTGCAGATCGGTCTCGGCCGCAAGCACCTGCGCCTTGATGGCTTGGGCGCGGGCCGTGGCTTCGTGGGTATCCGTGATCGGTATGTCGCCAAGCCGGAAGCGTTCCTGCACTTCGGCGAGAGCTCTTTCCACTGCAGCCTGCTGTTCGCGCAGGACTCGCAGTGACTCACCGGCCAGGGCAACGTCGAAATAGCGCTCGGCCATGCGCAGCATCAAGGACTGTCGTGCCTCCCGCCATTGCAGCTCGGCCAGGTCCGCCGAAAGATCGAGTTGCCGGCTTTGCGCGAGGCGTTCGCGGCTGATGAGCGGCTGGCGCGCTGTAACGGCCCAGCTTTCGGTGTTGCCATCATTGACCGAGGTGTTGAATGCGACGTTGTTGGATTGTCCGAAGCCGGGTGCGAAAAACTGTGCACCGTTGGTTTCGGTATTGCTGCTCATGCGTCCCGCGGTACCGGTGAGCGACACCGAGGGCCGCCAAAGCGCACTGCCCTGCGCCCGACGCGCTTGGCCGGCCTCGTGCGCATCGCGCGCCGCCGCGTACTCGAGATCGTGTTCCTGCGCCGCGCGCCAGGCTTCGACCAGGCTGGTCGCTCGCGCCGCCGGCAAGAGGAGCACCCCGGCGACCAGGAGCAGGACGATGGACTGCGAGCTCATGGCGCGCTTCCCGGCAGACGTGTTCGAATCCATGCCAGTAATTCGTCGGCGGAGACGGCTCCCGACATGCGGCCACGTTCCTTGCCGGTGTGAAACAGGACCAGCGTCGGAATGCTGCGGATGGCAAAGCGCGCGCTTGCCGCCGGTGCGTCATCGCTATTGACCTTGACGAAGCGCACGTCCGGCATCCGCTTTGCGGCGGCCGCAAAGTGCGGCGCCATCATCTTGCAAGGACCACACCAGTCGGCCCAAAAGTCCACCAGGACCGGCAGTTCGGTGTTGGCGATATATGGCAGCAGCGCCTGGTCACCGATTTCCACGGGCTCGGTCGACATCAATGGCGCACCGCAACGGCCACAGATCGGCTCATCGTGCAGCCGTTCGTCGGGCATCCGATTGGTGCTGCTACAGGCAGGACAAGCGAGGTGCATCTTCTGTTTCCCTTCAGGCGCCTGTAGGCACGCCCAGCTTGCGCAGCATGCTTTCCATCAAACTCCATTTGGTGAGCGCGCTTTGCAGGAGGTTGGCACCGACGAAGGCGGTGAAGGCCAGCCACCACTGGCTGACAAAGATCGGGCTGCCCGGGATGCCGAGCGCAAGCGCAATCAGGATGAAACTGCCAGCGATGAGACGCACGAATTGCCAGGTGGTCATGGACTATGCTCCTTGAGGAATGTGGATTGGAGGATCCGCGAATTGCTTGCGGTACGCGGCGTAATACAGAGTCGGAATGACGACGAGCGTCAGCAAGGTGGAGACCAGAATTCCAAAGATCAACGAGATGGCCAGGCCATTGAAAATGGGGTCGTCGAGGATGAAAAAGGCTCCCAGCATCGCCGCCAGGCCGGTAAGTAAGATGGGCTGCGAACGCGTGATGGCCGAGCGCACGACGGCCTGGCGGAACGGCACGCCGGCTTGCACCTGCAGGTTGATGAAGTCCACCAGCAGGATGGAATTGCGCACGATGATGCCGGCCAACGCGATCATTCCGATCATGCTGGTAGCGGTGTACTGGGACCCCAACAGTGCATGGCCCGGCATGACGCCGATGATTGTCAGCGGGATCGGCGCCATGATGATCAGCGGCGTAAGGTACGAGCCGAACTGCGCGACCACCAAGAGGTAGATCAGCACCAGCCCAACTGCGTAGGCGGCCCCCATGTCGCGGAAGGTCTCGTAGGTGATCTGCCACTCGCCATCCCACTTTAGGGCGTAGTCGCGATAGGCCTCTCCCGGCGGGCGGATGAAGTATTCGACGAGCGATCCGCCCCCCGGGGTCTTGATGCTTGCCAGATCGGCGCGCATGCGGAACATGCCGTACAGCGGACTATCGATCCTGCCCGCCATGTCGCCGACAACGTAATTCACCGGCAACAGATCCTTGTGATACGAGGGCTGTTCGCGCACGGTGTCGCTAACGGTGACGAGCTCCCGGATCGGGACGAGCTTACCTGCGGCACTACGAAGGGAGAGTTGCAGCAGGGAGTTGCGGTCGCCGAGGTGATCGGGCGCAAGTTGCAGCGTGATGGCCGCAGGGTACTTGCTCTCGTCATGCAGGTAGGTCGTGGCTTCGCCCGCAAGACCGGCGTGCAGGGTGTTCACGATTTGCTGCTGCGCCACACCTAGCATTGCCGCCTTGCTTCGGTCGACGAGCAGCACAGTTTTTGGCGCCGTGCCGATACTGCTGTCGTCCACATCGACAATCCCGGCCGTCTTTTCGAACACAGCTCGCACCGCCTTGGCCACGCTGCGACGGCCCTCGGCCTCGGGGCCATAGATTTCGGCGACAAGGGGGGAGAGCACCGGGGGTCCGGGCGGCACCTCCACGACCTTGAGGTTGGCGCCAAAGCGCTGGGCGATCTTTTGCAGTTCTGGGCGCACTCGCGTTGCGATGGCGTGGCTTTGCTTATCGCGGTGATGCTTGTCGACCAGGTTGACTTGGATGTCGCCGACGTCCCCGCCCGAACGCAGGTAGTATTGGCGCACCAGCCCATTGAAATTGATGGGCGCAGCCGTGCCCGCGTAGGCCTGGTAATCGGTGACTTCGGGCACGGTGGCAAGGTAGGCACCGAGATCGTGCAGCACGGCCGCGGTCTGCTCCAATGGCGTTCCCGCCGGCATATCCACCACGACCTGGAACTCGGACTTGTTGTCGAACGGGAGCATCTTCAAAAGGACCAGCCCGGTGGCCGGCAGTGCGACGGAGATTGCGATCAGCCCCGCGATACCGAGGCCGAGCAGACGCCGATTGCGCGTTCCCCGGGCGTCGTCCAGCAAGGGACGAAAGACACGTTCGAACAGTGGTGCGAGCTTTGCGCTCAGACCGGTTGGTTGGCCATGATCGGTCGCGCGATGGTTCGCTTTCATCCACCGGCGCGCCATCCAGGGCGTTACGACGAACGCAATGGCCAGGGACAAAAGCATGCCCATGCTGGCATTGATCGGGATCGGGCTCATGTACGGCCCCATGAGCCCAGAGACAAATGCCATGGGCAGCAGGGCGGCGATGACAGTCAGCGTGGCCAGGATCGTCGGACCCCCGACCTCATCAACCGCAACCGGGATGATGTCGACCAGGGATTTGCCTGGGAAAAGCTGCTGATGGCGGTGAATGTTCTCCACCACCACGATGGCGTCGTCGACCAGGATGCCGATGGAGAAGATCAGCGCAAACAGCGAGACCCGGTTGAGCGTGAATCCCCATGCCCAGGAAGCAAACAAGGTCACCGTGAGTGTCAGTATGACCGCACTGCCAACGATTGCCGCCTCACGCCAGCCCAGCGCGAAGAACACCAGCGCGACCACGGAAGCGGTCGCAAATAGCAACTTCTGGATTAGCTTTTGTGCCTTGTCGTTTGCCGTAGCGCCATAGTTGCGCGTTTCCGCGACCTGCACATCGTTTGGGATGACGCTGTTGCGTAGCGCGTCCACGCGGCGCATGACAGCGTTGGCCACGTCAATCGCATTCTCACCGGGCTTTTTCGTGACCGTGATCGTGACAGCGGGGTGCTCGGGCCAGGCCCCGCCCGGCTCCTTGCCCGCTGCGGCATGCCACTCGTAGCGCCGTGGCGGTGGCGGTCCGTCGTGTATGGTCGCAACATCCCGAAGAAAGATCGGCTTGTCGGCTTGCACGCCGACCACGAGTTCTCCAGTGTCGCGGGCATCCCTGAGAAACGGACCGGACTCGACGGCGATGGCCTGGTTGCCGGCAATCAGGTCACCAACCGATAGGCCTTGGTTGGCCGCTTGCAACGCAGCCCGCAGATCCGGAAGCGTCACGCCCGCGCCGGCCATCCTCGCCGGGTCCATTTCCACCAGCAAGGTGCGACCCGGGCCGCCGATGGTGCACACCTCGCGCGTGCCGGGAACGCGCTTGAGATCGGCTTCAATGCTGTGCGCGACGCGCTCCAGATCGTATGCACCGGTGGCGTCGCTGGTGCCATAGAGCGTCAGCGCCACGATCGGCACATCGTCGATGCCCTTGGGCTTGATGATCGGATCGAGTACGCCCAGGCCTTTTGGCAACCAATCGGCGTTCGAGTTGATCGTGTCGTACAGCCGCACCAGCGCCTCGGTGCGCGGCACGCCCACCTTGAACTGCACCGTGATGATGGCCATGCCCGGCCGTGAAACCGACATCACATGGTCGATTCCGGCAATCTGGGACAGGACCTGTTCTGCCGGGGTGGCGACCATCTGCTCCACGTCCCGGACGCTCGCTCCGGGAAAGGGAATCAGTACGTTGGCCATCGTCACGTTGATCTGCGGTTCCTCCTCTCTTGGCGTAACCAGAACGGCGAAAACGCCCAGGAGCAAGGCCAACAAGGCGAGCAAAGGCGTAATCCGATGCACCAGAAAAAAGGCCGCGATCCGGCCGGAGATGCCCATCGCGAGGTTTTTTGGATCGCTCATCGCACGCGGGCAGCGGCCTGCGGGTCCAGCGCAACGCGCTCTCCGGCACTCACGCCAGAGAGGATCTCGACGCGATCGTTCAGGCGCTCGCCCAGCCGCACCTGGCGCAGCACCGGATGACCGTTTGCTTCCACCACGTACAGCGCGGTCAGCTCGGCACGGCGCACGATCGCATCGAACGGAACGAACATTCGCACCAATTGCGGCGCTGTCGCGACGCCGGCCTGGGAGACAGTCGGCAGCCGCTCAGCGGGGAGCCAGGCGCGCGCAAACATTCCGGGGGAAATTCCGGTAAGACCATGCGGAAGATCCATCCGGACTTCTACGGTGTGTGTTCCCGGATCGACCGTCGGCAGAACCTGGACGTGCGATGGGATCAGCCATTGGCGATCTGGCGATAGGCCCGGAAGCTCGATCTTCGTGCCTTGCCCGCTCGCCGTCTCGTCGATGGCGGTTTGCGGCACCCTTGCCGTCACGCGAAGGGCGGACGGGTCATACAGGGTAATGAGCGGCCGCCCTGGCATCGCCATGTCTCCCAGGGCGACCGGGACCTCCGCCACGACACCGGCGTACGGCGCCTTGACCACAAAGAAGCCCGATTGCGTACGAGCAACGCCGGCCTGCGCCAGCTGGGCCGAAACCTGTGCCTGCGTCGCCTTGAACTGCGCCTCGGCTCGCTCAAAGGCCGCTTGGCTTATGTAGTTCTTCTGAAACAGCTGTTGCTGGCGTTCGTACTCCTGGGTCGCGACCTCCAGCGATGCGCGTGCCGCCTGGACTTGCGCGTCGCTAGCCTCGGCGTTTTGCTCCGCGGCGCGCGCGTCCAGACGCAGCAAGACCTGTCCGGCATGCACGGCATCGCCGGTTCTGACGCCAATTTCGATCACGGTCCCGGAAACCTGTGCCGCAACCACGCTCTGGCGAATGGCCTCAACGACGGCATCGAAGCTTGTCATGCCCGCCGCTGTCGAAGACGCAACCGGGATCGTCGCCAGCGCATCGGCGGCCGCATGTGCGCCGGAAACAAGAGCAAGCGTCAGGGCGGCGCCGGGGAGTGCTGCTAACAGTCTGTTTTTCATACGACTTGTCGCGTTCGACGGATGGGGGAACCGGCACACGGGGGACTAGCTTTGTGGTGAACTTTGGTGTATTCTGAGCTTTATTAACTACATAGTCAAATAGATATTTGCGCAATTTCGTAACTAACCGCGTAGCTACTAAGGCATCATGACGGTCTCGACACTCCCGGCTTGCGCGAGAATGGAAGGGCTCCCGACGGAGGCGCTGGAACAAGTGGCGGCGTATTTCCAGGCGCTGTCGGAACCCACGCGCCTACAGATCCTCAACCTGCTGCGACAGCGCGAGCGCAGCGTTGGCGAGTTGGCGCAGTTGTGCGGCTATACGTCGGCCAACATATCGCGCCACCTGGCCTCGCTAACCGCGAACGGACTGGTCGCCCGCGAAAGCCGGGGTACAAGCGCCTACTACCGAATTGCGGATGAATCGATCTACGCGCTTTGCGACTTGGTATGTGATCGGATCGCGCATCGGCTCCAAAGCAAGTCGCAGGAGCGCGAGCTGTTCCTGCGAGCCACTAGCCGTCCGGACGCGCCCAGCCGCGGCGCAGACAGCCGTATGGTGCGACGAAAAGCGTGACGGACGCCGCCTTTCCCGACCCCACGATCACTTGGCATCGAAGAAATGGGGGAGATCACAGTAGTTTCGGTACAGCGGCGACCGAGATTCGGTCCGAGTCGCTGGATTTTTCTGGTCACGGCGCCATAAGCCAGCTCTGCCCTCCATCGCCACCGGAGTCGTCAACGTGAACGCATCACCCACAAAATATCGGGACCTGACAAAGGACGTATCGAGCAATCTCGCTTTGCTGCGGGGCGATCTTCCAGACGTAATGAAGAGCTTCGGTGAACTCGCGCGGGCGGCAACACGTGATGGCGCACTCGACAAGAAAACCAAGGAGTTGATCGCACTCGCATTGGGCGTGGCGGCCCATTGCGACGCATGTATCGGATTCCACGTCCAGACGCTGGTTGCCATTGGCGCGACAAAGAGCGAGCTCGAGGAAGCGCTTGGTATGGCGGTATATATGGGTGGAGGCCCATCGCTCATGTATTCGGCAAACGCGCTCGCCGCGTACGAGGAGTTCTCGCGGAAAGCCTGAACACGGGGGCGATGCACGCCAGCGGGCTGCACGCTCGATCCGTGCGACGGCGAAAATCAAGCGCTGGTGCATCCGGGCCGGTATGCGCCAGCCAAAAACGTGCAAGCGAGTAGCCCTGGTTCCCGTACGCAGCCAATGTTTATTGGGCGAATTGTTCGTAACGCCTGAGCAGTTCCCGCGCCAGAATGTGATCTGGAGCAATCTTCTAAACCGTTAAGGCCAATACAATTTCAACCAAAGTCGGGTGGGTTTCGACCTAGCAGGGGCCTGCCCGGCGTCGTAAAGGCTACGCTCACAGGTCACATCTCATGAATTCCCAAGGCTACCGTTGGAAACGGCGGGCTGTGCAGGTCGCAACCCTTTTTATGCTGGTGTTGATTCCCGCACTGGGAATCTTCCGAATCGATCTCGCCGCCGGGAGCCTGGTCATCGTCGATCATCCGGTGAGCTTGCGGGATTTTCCCGTCGTGGCCGGGCTGGCGATCGTGCTGGCGACGGCACCGTTGCTGATGATTTCGACCATCGGAACCCTCTGGTGCGGGTGGGCCTGCCCGCAGAACACGGTTTCCGAGTGGGCCAACAACCTGACGCACCGCCTGCTGGGCCCGCGCGCCAACGTCAATGTCGAGAGCGCGGGTTTGCAAGTTGCACCGTCAAAGAACCGCACCCGCAACTGGCTCGTCCTGGGATTGAACCTCTTACTGGCTTCGCTGATGCTCGGGATCATCCCGCTTTTCTATTTTTTTCCGCCCGACGTCGTGTGGTCGCTGGTGAGCTTCGGCGAGAATTCCCAGTTTTCGCACTTCATGTACCGCCTTTACCTCGTCAGTGCCGCGGCAGCATTTGTGAGCATCGCGTTGATCCGCAATTTTGTGTGCAACTATGTCTGCCTTTACCGCTTCGGCCTGCTGCTTTTCAAGAACGAGGACACCTTGCATGTCACCTATGATGCGAGTCGGTCGAACGAATGCGCAAAGTGCAACTATTGCCGTGTCTCCTGCATTACCACCATTGATCCAACGAGCATCAAGCGCTTCGACCGCTGCGTCAATTGCGGAGAATGCATTGACGCATGCACGCGCTTGCACGCGAAAAATCAGCAGGCAACGCCCGGCCTGCTTCAATTCGAGTCGGGCCCGCGTGATGGCGAGCCACGCAGCATGCTAGAGCGAGTGCTCGCCATGGTCGGATGGCACGGGGTCGTCTTCCTGGCCGGGTGCGCGATACTGGCGTTCGCCCTAGCACATCAGTCATAGCTAAGAACTGGAGAATTTCGGCCGCGTGTTCAACGCGTGAAATTACGCGCGGCCGATGCGCCATCCGGCTTGGATGGGCGTGATGAATGCTCTCTCTCTGCTTGCCGCTGGCGAGGCGCTCGAGAATGATCGCCCCGCCATCGCGGGCGGCCACAATCTCCGGCTTGCATTCCGCGAAATCGCGGGCTTGCTCAGCGCACCGCTACCGATCGAATCTTTCGAACCACCGGTCAATTACGCCCAAGTATTGCAGTATGAAGAACAGCGCTATCCCGCCCAGAATGCCGACCTCGAGCGAATGTACGACCGTCATGCTCTTACTCCTCCACGTCCCTAAAAAGGGGGAACCGCACGTCCCGTAGCCGATTTTACGGCGTATGAGAACTAATCCACGAAGTCGCTGCCGTAACCCAAGCAGCTAAAATGCTACGGTTTCGTGAAGAAGGGTAGCTTGACAAGCATCAACATCGATTCGAACGATTCACTGCGGCGCTAGCCGCCAAGGCACCACGGCAATCAAGGAGCGGATCGAAGTCCGTGTATGTAAGAGGGTGGCGCTGGCCTGCCATCCGACCAGGGCCTTGCGAGCGCGCGTGGCGTCAGTCAACCCCGTGGCGCTCGCCTGCGAACGGCTCGTCGCGACGCGATAGCCGCATTCCAGTCGGGGCTCGCGCGCTTACCTGCCTTGTCCAGGTATTTGCTTGCGAACACTCGTGTGCGTCGGGGCCCAACTGCGGCCGTGGTCCACGCAGCCGGCTGTGTGATCGGTGCGCGTGCAATCCGGCGCGCGAGCATGCAGTCCCCCGTTACTGATGCGACTCGTAGCCGTGGGGCGAGATGACTGGCCCAAGCAAGATGGGCGACATCGGGCGCAGGCAAGCCACGAGGCCGTGTTCGGCCCCGCGGTGCAGGCGTCCGCAAAGCGACTTTAATTAGCCGGGTACGGCGTGCCGGTGTGGGCCATGCTGCGCGGCGCTTGGATCGCCGGGTATTCCCCAGGGAACAACTCGCGCGGCGAAAACCCAGAAGGGCCAATAACGTCGCCGGCCTTCTGGGCCGCGGCGAGTTCGGCCTCTACCTGTTCGCGGGTCTTACCCTGCCCGGTGGCAACCGCTGGGTACTGCGACGGGAACAACTCGCGCGGCGAAAACCCAGAAGGGCCAATAACGTCGCCGGCCTTCTGGGCCGCGGCGAGTTCGGCCTCTACCTGTTCGCGGGTCTTACCCTGCCCGGTGGCAACCGTTGGGTACTGCGACGGGAACAACTTGTGCGGCGAAAACCCCGAAGGGCCAATAACGTCGCCCGCCTTCTGGGCCGCAGCAAGTTCGGCCTGTACCTGCTCGCGGCTCTTGCCAGGGTCGGCGCAAGCAGCGCTAGAGGCCACGGTCAGGGCGATCGCAGAGACACTGATCATAGATATGGCGTTCTTCATGGAAGGCTCCTCTAATCGTGAAAAAGCATCCGCGACTCGGGCTGGCGGCACCGGTGATGCGGGCCAAATCGCGAGTCCTCGATGGCGGCGAATGGAGCACGATGCACCGTCGACAGCTTGAGCCTACGCGCGGGCGTGCCGATGAAAAAGATGGGCATTGCGTAAGGGTTTGCCCGTACCCCATAAATATTACGATCAAAGATAACCACGCAGTCGCGCCGTGCGGTGACCGAATGATCGTTGCCAGAGCGTGTCGCCGATAGGGCCGGCTTCCCTTCAATCCGAGAATCGAGAAAGCAAAGGCGAAATACCAGCGCTAGCTACTTTCCAGCGCAAGAATGACGTTTGCGCAGGCGCACGCAAGCAATCGCAGACGGAGAAGCCGCCGCGGCGCGGCGGTGGCTTGCCGAGGGGAATTACGAGTGAAAGAGGCGGTCAGCGCGCGGGCCGTGCGGCCAGGGCGGGACCGATGTTGATCAGGTTGTCGGCGATGACGTCCAAACCGACCCAGCGTTTGATGCCGTCGGGTCCCTTGTAGCGACATCGGTTCAGCCCGTGGCGCCTCTTTAAGAGGCTGATCCTGCCTTCGCATCCGGTTCGCCACTTCTGGGCCTCGCGGAACCAGCGCTTCTTCTGCAGCTTTTTGCGCTCGGCGCTCTTGGTGCCGAGGTTGGGGATGGCGATGCGCTTGACGCCACGTTCACGCGCGGCCGCTTCGTTGCGTGCCGAGAAGAAGCCGGCGTCGGCAGTTAGGAGGCGGGGTGGCTGTCCGAACTGCCGCTCGTGAATCTGGAGCGCCGGTACCAGCAGGTCAGAGTCGTTCGGACGTTGGTCGTAGACCTCGTAGTGGGTAACGATCTGCTGCTCGGCCTCCTGAAACTTGACCAGCTTGCCGAACTCGGTGGGCTTGGCCGCATTGACCTTGCGGATGATTTCAGTGTGCGGCTCGAACAAGCTGACCAGCTTGCCGGGCGTTCGCGGATCGCCGCCGAAGATGCGGTCGCGCGTTTGCTGCATCACATGCTGCACGCGCGCAATCATGGTCTCGAGGTAGACGCAGTTCCCCTCGATGGCCATTTGCCCGATCAGGTCGTCGCTGTGCTTGATGCCGGTCACCACCTCGCGCACGAAGCGCTTGGCCTGTCCGACCACCCGCCCGGTGATCGACAGCAGCCTGCGATAGCACTGCTGCAGCCGCTCCTTGCCCTGCTCGGTGCGGCTGCGACAGATCCGGCTGATCTGCAGCGCGTATCGGCGCGCGCTCTTGGTGCGATCGCGTAGCTTGGCGCCGGCCGCACAGGCCAGCTCCCCGATCCGTTTCATCGCCCGCGTCAGCACCCGCACACCGTCGCCCAGCAGCGAGGAGTCCGTCGGGTAGTGGATGTCGGTTTCCACCACCGTGGTATCGACGCGCATCCGGCGCCCCCGGACGATTCTTTGCTCCTGTGCGATAGCTACCACACGCCGATGGATCCGTTCGACGATTTGCGGCCCCAAGGCCACGCCGAGCTTGCCCAGCGTCTTGGCATCGGGCACCTTGGCCGCACCCACCCGCGTGAACTGGCGGTACACCAGGTTGGCTCGCACCTCGCGCTCGAGCACGGCATAGCTCCAGTTGCGCACATGCTTGAGCAGCAGTAATCGCAGCACGACTTCCGCCGGCGTGCCCCCTCCGCCCGAACGATTGTGGAAGCGCCGGCGCATGTGCTTCCGACACAGCCCCGAACGCAGAGTTCCATGACACGGAAGACGGCCCCGCCCGCGCCCGGCCGAGGATTCTGTGGTGCACGCGACCACCAGCGCACGCACCAACAAGAGCAAATGAAAACGTCCGTCACAAGACTACTTCTTGCGATCCCACGTCCGGTTGTCCCCCAGGATGCAGACAGTGGGAATGACGAAAACGATAATTCCGAAGATGATGTAGAGGGCGGTCATGATGTCTCCCTTAACTGGGTTGGATCGTCCTGCAGGATTGTCGTTCGCTCCGGGCGTCCCTTCGACATTCACGGCGTCCGGGCAATCAACACCGGCCCTCGCGAGGTATTACCGCCACGGCGTGCATGGCATTTCTTGCATATGGGGAGCCCTTACGCGCAACCCAATTTTCCCGCACTAGCGCTTCGCGTAGGTTAGGCAATATGAGCGCATTAGGCGTTCAGCGGAACGGCCGGGACTGCAGCGTTCGTTGCGCCCTTGGTGCATCGCCGATGCTTCCGTAGTCGCGAGGCGGGCCGTGATATCCGGGGCGCACGACACATCAGGTATTGGTTTTCGAAAGACACATCCGTGAAATTCACGAACGCCGTGAATACCATTGGCGCTGCGGCCGTGAGAGTAGCTGCCTGCCAAAAAAATTGGGCTCGCCGCTGCAGAGCATTGCGCTTGCCGCGCTTATGGTTAGCGCCGGATCCGATTACCGCGGATCAATAATCGATGAGCGCCAATGGCAACAAGAAGCGCCTCGAACGCGAGGCGTCGGCCGGAGGGCCAGAGCGCATTCTGGTGCTGCAAGGCGGTGGGGGCCTTGGGGGCCTACCAGGCCGGCGCCTACGAGGCACTGGCCGCGGCCGCAACGGCGCCGAACTGGGTGGCCGGAATCTCGATCGGGGCGATCAATGGCGCGTTGATCGCCGGCAACCCACCCGAAAATCGGGTCGCGCGGCTGCGGGAGTTCTGGGAAACCACAACATCGGTGTCGGCCCTGATTGCCCCACCGACGGTGCCCAGCGTCGAAGCGCGCAGGGCGTTGAATCAGGTAAATGCGTCGATTGCCGTCTTGTGCGGGTTGCTGGGGTTTTTCCTGCCGCGTTTTCCGCCGGCGCCCCTGCATATGCACGGCACGCCGGGCGCCCTTAGCTTCTACGACACGTCGCCGCTGCGGCAGACCCTGAACCGCCTGGTTGATTTCGACCTGCTCAACAACGGACCGGTACGTTTGTCGGTCGGTGCGGTAAATGTCCGGACGGGCAATTTCGCCTATTCGACACCGCCGAGCAAGTTCTCGATACGCGCCACATCATGGCCAGCGGCGCACTCCCGCCCGGCTTCCCACCGGTCGAAATCGACGGCGAATCGTATTGGGACGGAGGTCTGGTGTCGAACACCCCGCTGCAGTATGTGCTCGATCAGCCCGGGGCCGAGTCCAGACTGGTTTTCCAGGTTGATCTGTTCGCGTGCGAAGGTCCCATGCCCGCCAACCTGATTCAAGTTGCCGAACGCGAGAAGGACATTCGTTATTCGAGCCGGACGCGATTAAATACCACCAACGTCCTGGCGTGCCATGCACTGGCACAGGCCGCGCGAAGATTGACGGCCAGTTTGCCACCGGCGTATGCGAACGATCCGGATGTTCAAGCCCTGCAGGCGGCCAGCCAAGAATCCGCGGCGACCGTGGTTCACCTGATCTACCGCCGCCAGACCTACGAATCGCACTCCAAGGACTACGAGTTTTCGCGCCTTTCCATGCAAGAACACTGGAAAGCTGGACACGCCGACGTGGTCCACACTCTGAATCATCCAAACTGGAAGTCCAAAGCAACACCACAGACCGGGGTTCATGTTTTTGACTTGACGCGCCGCCAAGCGCCGACGCAAAAGCCCCCAGCATAGGAGGATCACCCCGGCACGCGAGCTTGCGAGTTGCGGACAGGAGCGATCGCGCCCGGGAAGTCGAACCGATCTACGCCGTAATCCCTTTCACGATCGGCATGGCGGCCAGCGGATCCGCGCCTTCACTGATCAGCTAAATAGTCAAGTACCGCAAGATTCAAGCAGCGAATCAAACGCATGGCTACTGAGGCATCATGAGCGTAGTCCAACACGCGGGTTGCACAACATGGAAGGTCTACCGGTCGAGGCCCTGGAACGAGTTGCGGCGTACTTTCAGGCGCTCTCGGAACCAACACGGTTGCAAATCCTCAATCTGCTGCGGCAGCGCGAGCACAATGTTGGCGAGCTGGCACAGTTGTGCGGCTATACCTCGGCAAACATCTCGCGCCACCTCGCAATGTTGACCACACACGGATTAGTGGCCCGCGAAGCACGAGGCACGAGCGTTTATTACCGCATCGCGGACAAATCGATCTATGCGCTCTGCGACCTGGTCTGCGGCACCATCGCGCGTCAACTCGAAGGCAAGGTGAACGAGCGCGAGCTGTTCCTGCAAACGACGGCCCGCGCCGAGCCGATCCGACGCGGGACCGGCAGCCGGCAGGCACGGCGCAGGGCATGACGCATTGCCTCCTTTGCAAGTACATCGGAACGCGCGGCCGTGGAATTCGTTGTTGTGTTTTGCGCCGGGCTGGGGAGTCCTGTTCGGGCTGATTCTTGCGCTGGCCGGCGGAGGCGTGCTGACCGTTCCCCTGCTCATCTTCGGCTTGCAGATGCGCGTTTCGGATGCCACGCCCGTTGCATTGTTCGCGGTCGGGATATTGTCCGCACTCGGAGCCGCGATGGGACTGCGCAGCGGCCTTGATGGCGGCACTGGGATTTTATCGGCGCGCAGGCAGGGAGCGGGCGCGCGAGCGGCGCGCACCGTGCACTCTTGATCCGGCGCAGGGGCGCCTGCGCGGGACACCGGCGTGCGCACGAGCCCCAGGCGGAGCCGGGCTGGTTGCCGGACGGCTCTCGGCCTTGCTCGGCATCGGTCGCGGCTTGCTGGTCTTGCCGGTACTGGTACGCGTCACCGACCTCGATATGAGGAGTGTCACCGCAACCTCTGTAATTTGCACCCGTCCTTAACGGGGAAGCGGCATATGGGTTTCCCATACGGGACCATCCCGATGCAGCCGGGGCGCCACTGTCGTACATTTGTATTGCTGGAGTACTTCGCCGTCCGTCCAGCGGGACGCGATCAACCCGGGGTACTGGCAGCCATACAGGATGACGTTCCGTAGCAAGGAGGGAACATGTCGACCTATAAGCTACTCGTTGCGGCATTGGTTTTGACACTGCTGTCGGCTTGTGCCGAGTCGCCCGAATACCTGGCCAAGCGCGCACGGCTCGACGATACGACGCCGGTCTGCGTTGGCGAGGCAGACTGCAATGCAAAATGGCTGGCAGCGCAGCATTGGATCGTCAACAATGCCGGATTCAAGATATATAAGGTCACCAACGACCTGATCGACACCTATTACGGCAGCGAGTGGGATGAACGACTCGTGTTTCGCGTGACCAAGGAGCCGCTCGGAGATGGAAAATACAAGATTCTCGCGTCCGCTTCGTGCACCAACTTTTTCGGTTGCATACCGGACCGGTGGAAGGCGACGCTGGCCTTCAATAAATCCATAGATGCCGTTACGCCGTAGGACCAGACCCAGGAACGTTGTTCAATGCGGTGCCCGTCTTGTCGAGCACGGTCACTTCGACCGGGATCGACGAGCGGACACTTTGCGTAACGATGCAAAAATCCTCGAACTGCGAGAGGATGCGGTCCAGCATTTTCACCTCGGATCCGGCAATCGCCAGGTGCAGGTCCACGGCGATACGGCTGATGCGCAGGCGCTTGTGCTCATTGCGCGACATGCGCACCGTGGCAATGACGCGCATGGGGCCGGGCTCGTTGCGGAATTTGCGCATCGCAAACAGCAGGCTGGCCGCAAGGCAATTGGCAACCGCGGTGCCGAGCAGTTGCGCCGGGCTGGGCCCCGCGTCGGCGCCGACGGGCGCGCCCTCGTCGGTGATCAGGACCGGTACCGGCGCATCGAAATGCACCTCGAAGCGGTAGTCCTCCTGCTGGAGGAGTTCGATCTGGAATTCGCCCTCCGCGTCCATGCTTGCCTCAGGTCCTTTTCCCGGGAGGCAGCATCATAGGCCGCGCGCCGAGATTACGGAAAGGTCCAAGCGCTGCGCGGCATGCTCGGACCGCGCGCTCGCCAGCCACGGCACTCGGCCCAGGCAGGGAGCGGGCACCAGCTGCTTCAGGGCCGCAAAATTGCGGTCTGCCTGCGCCATCTGCGGATCGATCGTATTGGCGACCCAGCCCAAGATGCGAAGGCCACGCGCGGCGATTGCCTCGGCGGTCAGCGCGGCATGATTGAGGCAACCCAGACGCAGGCCGACCACGAGCACCACCGGCAGTCCCAGTTCCCGCGCCAGGTCCGCAGTGTCAAATTCCGGCCCCAAAGGAACGCGAAATCCGCCCACCCCTTCGACAATGACGACGTCGGCCTGGGCGCGCAGTGCTTGGTACGCACCCAAAATGACCGGCAACTCCAGCCGTACGCCGGCCAATTCGGCGGCGATGTGCGGTGCCAGGGACTGCGGCAGCAGGTAGGGACACAGTGCGCTGCGCGCGACGTCGATGTTGCCCTCGGCCGCGAGTTGCTCCACATCCTCATTGCGCCAGGCACCATCGTGCCAGAGCGCGCCCGCCGCAACCGGCTTCATGCCGGCCACACGCAATCCGTTTTGCACCAGGGCACGCACCAGGGCGCTGGCAATCAGCGTCTTGCCGACGCCGGTATCGGTACCAGTGACGAAGCACGACTCCCAGTGCAGACCGCCAGCGCCCATGCTTATTGCTTTCCTTCGCCGGATTCCACAGCAGCCAGCGCATTGAGCGCGCCAACCAGCCGATCGACTTGCTCGGACGTGTGCGCCGCCGAAAGCGTAACGCGCAAGCGCGAGGTCCCCTCCGGTACCGACGGCGGCCGGATGCCGGCAATCCACAGACCTTGGTCCCACAGCGCCGCTGCCAGTGCCATCGTGCGCGCGTTATCGCCGATGACAATCGGTTGTATCGGCGTGCTGGAGGCCAGCAGGCGCCACGGATCCAGCTTCAGGCCCGCCCGCAAGCGCGCGATGCGCTCGCCCAGCACGGCGCGCAGG